>WASW01047522.1_pt1 | contig 10211 bp, 9 predicted proteins | sample 5698521 | NCBI WGS metagenome assembly WASW01 (sample SAMN11175560, study PRJNA528189) | sponge metagenome | isolation source: marine sponge | host: Leucetta | place: Antarctica: Western Antarctic Peninsula, King George Island | collected 2013-01
GTTGGCACTTCGCGGTTTTGCCGCACGTGCGCGCTATGCGCTGGCTGTTATCGGTGCGCACGTTCGGTTTCGCCAGGATATCAGAAACTGCCCTCAAAATATGCCGGCAATTGTCAGTTATGGTCACCCTGCCAGTACAGCAGACGGAAAGGACGCATATTTCGGTGACCTGATGACGTGGTCGCCCGGACTTATTCGGATGTTGCACACGGATTGCAGCGTTAAACGGTCGGCCAAACTGTGTGCCGGGCAATCAACATTCAGCCTGCATGCATGGGGTAGTATCTGGTTTGCGCTCACTCTTCCATTTCGGATGTGGCGTGCGTCGGCAAGGCCCAAAAATGAACCATTTTGGTGGCTCATACATCGGGCGACTGTTTTGGAGGGCGGGACCGGCCAAGCTGCTTCTATTGCATGGCAAGTCCACTGCCAGGGTAGATGGATGGCGGCGCAACGGCCGACCCTCGCATTATGGCCCTGGGAGAACCATGGATGGGAACAGGCGCTGGTTCGCTCTGCACATGTGTTTGGCATTAGAACTGCGGGATATCAGCACACGGTCGTTGGACGCCGACATTGGGTCCATGCCGTGGACAGTAATCGTGATGGCAGCGACAGTTTGCCGGACCGTATCATCTGTAACGGTCCGATTTGGACGGAGGCGCTTGCTGAATATGGCATTCCTCGAACGCGTATGGAAGTTGGTGGGACTCTTCGATTTTCGGACAGCAAGCCCTTGGTTCGTGATCCGCAGGGCCCGATTTTTGTAGCATTGCCTTTCGCCCACGTTATCGCTCATCAGATGGTCAGAGCAATCGAAAGTATTGCCTCAAAAGGCGGGTTCCGGTTTATCGTCAGAGACCACCCAATGAACCCATATTCGTTGCCAAAATCTCCCGGCGTGAAACGTGCAGAACAGTCACTTTCAGATTCGGGTGGCGTAGCCGCGGTGTTATACGCGGCGACAACAGTCGGGTTGGAGGCGTTGATAGGAGGGCTACCGGTTGTACGGTTTATACCGGAAGGTAATGCCTCCGTCGATGTCATGCCGGAAACATTAGACATTCCTGCGGCTGCGACACATAACCTGACCGAGCGTCTTGATGACGCCGTGACGTCTGAAATTGATAGCCCGCCTCTGGAGGAGTTCTTCTGTCCTCCGGACAAGATCTACTGGCGCCAACTTACTTCTAACGAAAGGACCAATTCTTGATGGCACCTGTTTCGAATTTGGACCAACCGGTTATTGAAGACGTCAGTTCAATCGACCCCGCCTTGGCGCCGTTCACGTGTCTTGTGGCCGCAGAAGCAGCGCGGCGTGACAACAATCGCCAGGATCATATCGGCACGGTTCTCTCTCAATTTGAGAAAACCTACTTTGGACCCGAGGTAGGGCATGTGCGGCGCGTATTTAATAAAAAGTTGATGGCCCATATGAAAATCGGGGGCCGATTGCTGGATTTTGGTTGTGGTGGTGTTTGGTGGAAAACAGATTACTGGCCAGAATTCAGTCATGTTACAGCATGTGAAGTCGATAATGCGGCCCTTCTTGAAATCGCCAAAGAATTTTCCGACGTGCGTCTATGGTGGACCGAAAACGGAATAATTGAAACCAGCGAACGTTTTGATGTTGTGCTCAGTTCAAGCGTTGTCGGCTACATTCTCCCCGAGCAGGCGCGCCATCACCTTTCTTGCGCTTACCAGCTCCTGGGTGACGGTGGTCAGTTGGTAATGACCAGAGTGCTCGCGTACGATCTGGCGGCCTTTGTCCGTTCAAGACGCCTGGTTGATATCCCAGGGCCAAGCTTTGCCTATCATTACACACGAAAAGAACTGGTAACCATGCTTGGTGACGTTGGTTTCAAAAATGTTCGTTATATCCCACTCGGCGTTCGTCTTCCGGGCCTGAACTGGCGGTGGACCCAACGTCTTTATGCGTTTGCACCGGGGATAATGTCGAATATTCTTCCGTATATTCTGCCCTTTTTCAAAATCCAGCATATGTTGATAGCGGAAAAATAAAAGCTGAGTTTCAAGGTAATGTGGGAATAAAATGCGTTGGTTTTGGGTTGAATTTTGGTTCAAATGTTATTGAAAAGAAGATGATTTGATGAAAACAGTGATTTTATGTGGTGGACAGGGTACGCGAATTCGCGATGTTGCTGATGACATTCCGAAACCAATGATCCCGATTGGTGGCAAGCCCATTCTTTGGCACATAATGAAGACATATTCGATAACCGGGTATGAAGATTTTGTTCTTTGTACTGGTTATAAAGGGAACGTGATTAAAGAATTTTTCTTGAACTATGAGGCGTTTACCAAGGATTTTACAATTTCGCTCGGATCAGATAACGGGATAGAGATCTATGGGGATCACGACGAAACCAACTGGCGGGTGACGCTCGCCGACACTGGGGCTTCGGCAATGACTGGTGCGCGCGTTAAGAGGATTGAAAAGTACATCGGCGATGACAAAAATTTTATGCTCACCTATGGTGATGGTGTGTCCAATGTAAACATTGCGGCGCTTGTCAAATTTCACCAATCGCATGGAAAAATATTGACGTTAACCGGGGTCAGACCACCTGCACGATTTGGCGAGATGGAGATGGAAGAAAACGGAAAAGTACTCGAGTTTAATGAAAAACCACAAGCTGGCAGCGGCCGAATTTCCGGAGGGTATTTTGTTTGCCGACGGGAAATATTTGATTACCTGAACGACCGCGAAGACTTGGTTCTGGAACAGGAGCCAATGCAAAAACTGGCTGCTGACGGTGAGATGATGGTCTACCACCACGATGGATTTTGGCAATGTATGGACACTGCGCGCGACCATAAACTTGTATCAGAGCTATGGAAGAATGGCGAAGCTCCCTGGAAGCAGTGGTGAATAGATTGTTGGATTATTTTGCAGGGAAAAAAGTCCTGATCACAGGGCATACCGGTTTTAAAGGGTCGTGGTTGGGCCATTGGCTTACATTGTTGGGGGCAGAGGTTTCCGGATACGCTCTGGCACCGGAATATGATCGTTCTCATTTCGAACTTCTGAACCTGCATGACCGTATTCATCATATTGAAGCCGACATACGAGATTCAGACCGATTAAATGCGTCATTTGATGAAGTCAAACCGGATATCGTATTCCATTTGGCGGCGCAGGCTTTGGTCCGGCAGTCTTATGATGACCCCAAAGCCACATTCGATATCAACTGCGGTGGGTCGGTAAACCTGCTTGAAGCGGTGCGCCGGACGAACAGCATACAGGCACTCGTTTTTATCACATCGGATAAGTGTTACCTCAACAAAGAATGGATTTGGGGGTATCGCGAGAATGATGAACTTGGCGGGCACGACCCCTACAGCGCATCGAAGGCTGCGGCTGAAATGGTATTCATGTCATACGCACATTCCTATTTCCTTTCGGCGCCTCCAGCGATTGCCAGTACGCGCGCGGGCAATGTAATCGGCGGTGGCGACAGGGCTGCAGACCGAATTATTCCCGATTGCATCCGCGCTCTGGAGGCCGGTGACCCTATCGTCGTGAGAAATCCAGAAGCGACACGCCCCTGGCAGCATGTACTCGATCCGTTGCATGGGTATTTGCAGCTTGCGATGGCGCTTGCTAAGGGAGACGCTGAGAGTGGAGAGGCGTGGAATTTCGGTCCGGAACTGGACAAGGGCCGGACAGTGCTTGATGTGGCAGAGCGCGCTACGCGCATCTGGGGGGCTGGTGATGTCGTCGTTGATCGTCCAATTGATGCCCCGTTTGAACATAACCTTTTACAACTTTCCATTGATAAATCAAAACTTAAACTGGAGTGGCACCCTCGATGGAATGGCGATCAGGCAATTGACGCGACGATTAACTGGTACAAGCGCATTCTCTCCGGAGAAAATGCGCTTGATGTCAGCAGCGAGCAGATTAATGCATTTATGACTGGTGACGTATGATTGACGGGGTCGTCATTACACCCCTGAAACGGATTGAGGATGACCGGGGCTCAGTCATGCACATGCTGCGGTGTGATTCCAAGGTTTTTGATGCATTTGGTGAGTTCTATTTCTCCACCGTTCATACCGGCGTTATCAAGGCCTGGCATTATCATAAACGGATGACCATCAATTACGCGGTGCCCATGGGACAGATTAAATTTGTTTTGTTTGATGATCGCGAAGACAGCCCGACTAAAGGGAACATTCAGGAAATTGACCTCGGTGAAAATAATTACGCACTGGTCACCGTACCACCGAAGATTTGGTACGGTTTCCTTGGAACCAGCAGGGAGACGGCGTTGATCGCCAATTGTACAACATTGCCACACAATCCCGAAGAAGTCGTGCGCCGCGAGCCCGACAATGTGGGTATACAATATGATTGGCAAAAAGATTGTCTATGACAAAAACAGTACTCGTAACCGGTGGTCTCGGTTATCTAGGGGGGCGAATTTGCCATTACCTGAGCGCTGAGTCGAATATACGACTGACGACAAGTCGTGCGGAAGCCAACGTACCAGACTGGGCGTCAGCAATGGATATTCGTTATCTTGATCTCCGTCATAACAACGCCGAAAAAACATCTGCTGTCATGGACGGCGTAGACGCAGTCGTTCATCTTGCGGCCCTTAATGCTCAGCAGTGTGCGAAGGATCCTGCAGATGCCATCGAAGTCAATGTTGGTGGCACTCAGGCGTTGGTATCGGCTGCTATAGAAAGTGGTATTGACAGATTTATTTATATTTCTACAGCGCACGTTTATGGAGCCCCACTTTCAGGTCGCATTGATGAAACGGTGCGACCTAGTCCTAAGCACCCTTATGCCTTAACCCACCAGGCAGCCGAAGAAATTGTCCTTGGTGCAAAGGGGCTAGATGGTGTTGTCCTTCGCCTCTCTAACGCAATTGGTGCGCCAATGGATGAAGGGGTAAATTGCTGGATGTTGGCTGGCCCCGATCTTTGCCGCCAGGCAGTCACACGCAATACGTTGACTTTGTCGGGCGATGGAACCGAATTTCGAGATTTCATTTGCATGAGTGACGTGGTGAGGGTGATCGCTCATGTATTACAAAGGTCGTCGCATGAGTTGGGCGATGGACTGTTTAATGTTGGCCAAGGCAATTCGATTTCCATTAAATCTCTGGCTGAAACCATTGTTGCGATTGCCAAACCTATAACGGGATCAAGACCGGAAATCATGTTATCTGGCAGTGGATCTATTGAAACCAACGAGTTGCTTTTTTATGTAAACGAAAAGATTGGCGCCACCGGGTTTTCGGTCACTGGCGACCTAAAATCAGAACTTATGGACGTCCTTATTTTTTGCTCGGAGCGGTATGGTGTCCAGTAAGAATATAAACTCAAAAACCCCGCTCGTCACTGTGGTTATTCCGACCTACAATCATGCTGCATTGCTCCATGAAGCTGTTGCTTCCGTGATCGCACAAAGCTTTTCTGACTGGGAAGCTGTAATTGTAAATAATTTTTCGAATGACGATACTATTGAGACGGTCAAAGCGTTTGCGGATCCGAGATTACGACTGGTGAACTTTCACAATCACGGTGTCATTGCCGCATCCCGGAATATGGGAATTAAACTGGCGCGGGGCGACTGGGTTGCATTTCTTGATTCGGATGATTTATGGCGGGAAGATAAATTACTTCTATCCTTGCCCGTATCTAAAGGTAAAGATGATCAGTTTGATTTGATTTCCCACCGTGAGGCGACCATCCGCAATGGTCAGGTGCTGAGTGTATCGCCTCATCATTCTCCCAGCGCTGCTGAGTACAGAAACTTGTTGTTCAGGGGAACCTGTTTCTCGCCAAGTGCGACATTAGTGCGTAAATCTCTACTGGGACAGATCGGTGGTTTTTCTGAAGATCCCGAATTTGTTACGGTTGAAGATTATGATCTCTGGTTAAGGTTGGCGAAAGCTGGAGCCGGTGTGCGGTTTGTCGATGAAGTTTTGTCGGACTATCGTCTGCATGGCAATAACGCTAGCGGATCTGTCCTTCGGCATATGAATGCGGGCTTGAACGCGGTTGGCAGCCACTATAAAACACTCACACCCAAACGATTGCTCGATGCATTTAGACTACGAAATCGCAGGGCAATGATCATCTACGGTGCCGGACGGAGTTTTCAAAAATCTGAGAAGAGGACTGACGCCAGACGATGCTTCGCCCAGAGTCTTATTAACTTCCCGTTCAATCCCCGCGCATTGGCCGCGGTCTTTTCCACGCTGTTTTCGGATAGAAACCAACCCTCCAATGGCTGATAATCCCTTCACGGGTACAACTAATAAAGCACAATCTTGCACCGCTGACCGGCAAGGACGGAATCGGACGTGGTGGGAAACTAAACCCATGACGTATGCCGATTGGAACGCGGAATATCGCATACCGGATGCCGATGAGGATTTTCTGGAGATCGAGAAATATGTGCTACGAACGGGCCCATGGTTGAAAAAATGGTTCGATAATGCGGAACTCAAAGGCTTAAGTTGTCTCGATCTCGGGTCGGGATCTGGTATCTTTTCGAGTTTGTTGGCGCGGCGCGGCGCTCATGTGACATCAATGGATCTCACAGAGGTTGGAGCAACCTTAACAGAAAAGACAACGCAGTTTTTTGGGCTGCCGACAAAAGTGGTGCGTGGGGATGCTGAATATGCACCGTTTAAGTCGGAAAGTTTTGATTTTGTTTATTCTTGGGGGGTGTTGCATCACACAAGCGATATGGAGAGTGCACTTGGTGAAGTCAGCCGCATACTAAAGCGAAACGGCAAAGGTATGATGATGGTCTATCATAAATACAGCATCGTCTACTATCTACATGGTTTGTTTTGGCTTTTATTCAGAGGAAAATTATTTTCCGGCCATAATTTTGAGTCGGTTCAGAAGTTTTATACTGACGGGTTCTACCACCGTTATCTAACTAAGGTACAGTTGGGGCGGAAACTCGCTGCAGTTGGCCTGAAAGTTTCGGCTTTTCACGTCACTCAATATGAAAAGAAAATCCTTCCTGGAATTTCGATCAGTTTGGACGAAGAGCTTAAACGGAGGTTTGGGATGTGCCTCGTTGCAGAGTTTGTTAAAACTCAAGAAAATTCTTTAAAATGAGTCGAGCAATTCTTCCCACATTGTTTTTTTTCTGGATCGCAATAGTAATGATCGTTTACTTATCTCAATTCGACCATTTATTCAGGATAATTTGGAAAGGGCTGCTTTCTTTTTGACCGAATTAATCGACTTTAGAGGACTGGGGCGGGTTTAGTGTGAACGTCACGAGAGCAATGATCGTTGTGTATGCCGCTGGCGGTATTGTCGTCAGCACGGCACTGGTGCTCTTGCGTCCTGACACCTTAAGCCTTATCCATGCTGTGTTGGCAACTGCAATCATTTGGATTGGAGCAATGCCAGGGATTATATATATATTTCAACCAGTTGCGAAACGAACACCATTTCCCCTCATGCCGCTAACAGGCATTTTCTATGCAATATTTTTTGGTTTACCTGCTTTTCTCGCAGATTACTTGATCAAACCTGATGGCCATAAAATTCAGTTTTATGGCCGTAGCTTTCTGAGCTCTATTAGTCTCGAGGCACAATTATTGGTCCTAATTGGGGTCGCAATCATGTTTCTGACCTGGGCGTTGGGGAAGAAAGTGATTTTCAGATCGCTGCCGCAGTTGTCATTACCAGCCGCTTACGATTGTCGGGTTCTAATCGGACTTTCATGGGTGTTATCCATTGCCTGCATTGTGTACTGGTTATTTCCGGCGGTCCAGTTATTACCGTCAGTAGGGCAGTTTCTCCAGCCCGCTGGGTTTGTAGCGTTCGCGATATTCTATCTGCTTAGTGCTGCCGGTAAGCTTAATTCTGCAAATTGGGGGGCATATTTTTTGTTTGTTCTGCCCATCTGGATCAGTATTCTTATCGCAACCGGATTTTTATCGACGGTGGCACTACTGCTGATATTATGGATTGCGTTACGCTATACCACTACAAGCTCCCTTCCGTGGAAAACCATGTTGGCCGTCCCACTCCTACTCCTCCTTGTTTATCCACATATTGAAGAATACAGAGCTTTATACTGGAAGGCCGGATCTCAAAATTCTGTCCTCACCAAGGTAACAGGACTTGCGGAGATTGTTGGAAGGCGCACTTTCACGCAAGGCTTTGGCACAACAAGTGATCTGCGCCCATTCACAAGGTTAGTGCGACGGATATCTTTGATACTTCCTATGAGCTATGTCGTTGAGCAAACACCCAAATATACCGATTATTGGGAAGGTGCGACCTATAGAACACTATTTATTGGCTGGATCCCCCGATTTATCTGGCATGAAAAACCCAAAGAGCAATGGGGAAACGAATTTGGCCGCCGTTACGGTATCCTTGCTCCCGAAAATCGCACAATGTCCGTGAATATCCCCTGGATCACTGAAATGTACACAAACTTTGGGCGGATCGGTGTGGTTTTGGGAATGGCTTTAGTCGGGTTATTCCTTGGGTTCTTTGATCGACTCCTCAACTCACCACAATCAAAATTATTGGAACGGGCGGTTGGGACCGCGGTCCTTTTACCTTTATTTAACCAGGAATCAAACTTCACTGTCATGACAGGGAGTTTGATTCCGTTGATCCTCTGTTTGTGGTTATATTTTCAAGTAGGGTTGCGGCAAAATTTATTTTTGCCCTTTAAATCATGACCACGAATTTTAAAGGTAATCGCAGTAGCGCGGCAGAGTCAGTTCAATGAGCACTTCTAACTACATATTTTCCCCAGTCGAGTTTTCGGAACAAACATGGACGGCTCTCGTTGTGACCAGTCCTCACTATAATTTGCTACAAACATGGGCCTACGCAGAAGCGAAGGCTGCGACTGGAGAGTGGAAAATTGTTCGCGGTGTCGTTTTGCAGGACGGGCATGCAGTAGGGGCAGCTCAAGTCTTGATTCGTTCTTTACCGGTTTTTCGGGGAGGGTTGGCTTGGTTGAATCGCGGTCCGATGGTCCTTGATGAAAGAACAGACCGATCTGGGCTTGTATTAAGTATGATTACCGCGATCAAATCGTATTTCGTTGATGAATGCGGGCTCTACTTGAGAGTCGCTCCATATCTGATTGATGAGGAACTCGATGCCGACACCCTTGATTTGATGAAGATGACTCAAACGGACATATTAGGTTGGGCGTCCGCCAAGTTGGATTTGCAGCGTCCAGAATCTGAAATGAGAAAATCGTTAAAAGCAAAATGGCGAGGGCATTTAAGCAAAGCGGAAAGATCTGGGTTAACCGTTCGCCACGGGTCGGATGATGTGCTATTTCAGGATTTCAGTCGACTATATTCTCAGATGCTTACTGACAAAAACCTTGCGACGAATCTGAGTGCTGCGTTTTTCGGAACGCTACAAGAATACATGCCACAAGAACGGAAAATGGAGGTTTTTGTTGCCATGGATGGATCAGAAGTTCTTGGAAGCACGCTTATCGCGAAATATGGAACGTGTAGTGAATTTCTTGCGACTACAACAACGGCAGTGGGGCGGCGGAAAAATGCCGGCCAGCTTTTGTTATGGGCGGCGGTACTGGAAATGAAAGCACAGGGTTACAGTGCGCTTGATCTCAGCGGTGCTGACCCGAAACAGACACCAAAAGGGATTCTTGAATTCAAACAAGGACTCAGCGCGACCCCGTACCGGTTAGTGCGAGAACTTGAAAGCGTTGGTGAAAGCATCGTCAATCGGGTTGTTCAATGGTTAGTAAATAGAAATCGTCTGCAGAGTTAAGTTAATGTATCGATATCATGCCGCGAAATTTTGGTTGCCCGGGCTCAGACTATTGCGCTTTGGCAGGCCGCCCAAAGAGGAATTTCGAATATTACTCTTCCACGATATTCCGCTTCAGCTCATTCCGGCATTCGAAAATTTGGTCGAATATATCGTACGTGAACACGGCGTTCTCACACCTTTACAAGCGAAAGAATGGTTGGATGGGAGCAGCTCTCGCAATTCGAACTCCACGGGTTGGCGCTCCCCCTGCCTTTTTAGTTTTGACGATGGATTTGCGTCAAATTACGTTGTGGCGTCGCAAGTTCTGGAGCAAAATGGAATAAAGGCATTGTTTTTCGTATCTCCCCAGCTGATAGACTATTCGAAGGAAGTGCAGCGTGCCGCCATTGCCCGGAATATATTTGATGGATGTGTTGCCCCCG
>WASW01043904.1_pt1 | contig 10196 bp, 7 predicted proteins | sample 5698521 | NCBI WGS metagenome assembly WASW01 (sample SAMN11175560, study PRJNA528189) | sponge metagenome | isolation source: marine sponge | host: Leucetta | place: Antarctica: Western Antarctic Peninsula, King George Island | collected 2013-01
TGCCAGAACATCGCTCGGCATTTGCAGCCGCGACAACATCCGAACACCGCGGCTCATCCATTGAAACATCTCGCGGCCAGTATCCCGGCGCGGCTTGATATCCGCACGCTCGTTCAAGCTCCGGCGAGCCATGGTCAGCATAAAGCGCGGGTTAATACCTTCGGCACAGACATCGATACAGTGTCCAGTGCCACAGCACGCCCGCGCCCATAACTCGGCGTCTTCAGCATGTGGCGCACCTTTTAGAATATCGATCACACCAGTTGCCAGGGCCTCTGGGCCAGTCTCTGTAATCTCGAGCACCGCAGGCGTTGGACAAACCTCAGCACAGCGACCGCACAGGGTGCAGGCGTTAATTATATCATCAACACGGCTGTCCAATGATGTGATAAACGCTTCTACGCTCGTTGCCACGATATGCTCCCGAACTGAATTATCTTGCCGCAAAGCCACGTTCGCGAATGAACTCTTTCGCGCCGGTTTTGCCTTTGAGTTCAGAAACGCTATGCGGACTGGTGTGGCGCGTCAATTATCGACTTGTTACCCAAACATTTTCAGTAATGTGATATTACTTCGCGCGTGGCCTCAAAACATGATGATGGTCAGCTGCATAAAGTCGAGAGTCATCAAAGTCATCTGTAGCCAGAACGCGGCCCACCATAATCAACGCTGTGCGCGTTACCCCCGATGCTTTAACCTTTTCGCGGATATCACCAAGCGTGCCGTGGATAAACATTTCATCCGGCCAGGACACTCTGTAGGCGACAACGACAGGGCAATCTTCACCGTAATGCGGAATCAAAGTTCGCTGCACATGGGCGAGATTATTCACCGATAGATGGATCGCCAGTGTCGCGCCAGTCTTGCCCAAAGTGTCGAGATCTTCACCGTTCGGCATTGATGAAGAACGAACAGCGGTCCGGGTCAGGATTACTGTCTGCGCAACATCAGGCAACGTCAGTTCACGTTTAAGAGCTGCGGATGTCGCCGCATATGCAGACACACCCGGCGTCACTTCATAATCAATCTCAAGCACATCGAGTTTGCGCATCTGTTCGGCAACCGCACCGTAAAGCGATGGATCACCAGAATGCACGCGGGCAACATCTTTACCGTCCGTATGTGCCTTTTGCATTTCATCAATGATCTGATCCAGATGCATCGGGGCGGTATCAAGGATAAGCGCATCACTCGGAGCTTCGGCGATAACCGCTTCGGGCACCAATGAACCCGCGTACAGCACAACGGGTGCCGCCTGAATAAGTTTCAAACCTCGCACCGTGATCAGATCCGGCGCACCAGGTCCGGCGCCAATAAAGTGAACAGTCATTTTCCTGCCAGAACTCCTTTTATAACATCGAGAATAAGGTCTGTGCCTTTTTGTACGAGCAGCACATCCGTATCTACTACAACACGCTCTACGTTATCGGGCAGTTTCGGCAAGGTCTTCTCTAGTTCAGATGGCAAGTCGCCCTTCATCAGGCCAGGCGGGAGTCGGTTGCCCCGCTTTGCGAGACCTGGAGGAAGTTGATCACGCTTTGCCAAACCTGGCGGCAAGCCATTACCACGACCCTTACCTTTTGAGCTCTTGTCTTTGTTTTTGCTTTTTTTTGCTGACTTTGATTTTTCTTTATCATCGTCCTGATCATCGGCTTCCTTGGCGCCTGGTACCCGGTCGTAATATTCTTTAAAAACGCGACGTTCGGCTTCTTCGAAAATAACTTTGGCAATATCACCAAGTACGCCTTGGCCTTGAGCCGGCGGCGTCGATTGGGCACTCGCATGGTGACTGAGCATCAATGCCAATAGAAAAACTATAAATAATCTCATTATGTGATCCCTAATCCTTATCTATTTTATCCGCGTAACCACGCGGCGTATAAACCCAATCGCGGACACCGCGCGTCATGTGCACCGTCGACGAAGATCCAACAAGCACCAACGTCAGCATATCGACCATATCCACTTCGAGGTCGGCTAGCGGCACCACGCGGATGGTTTCTTCGTCCCGCCCAAGATTACGCGCCAATACGACAGGCGTCTCACCGGATCGACTTTGCAGTAAAATTTCCTTAGCCGCAGCAAGTTGAGTGCGACGTCGTTTTGATACCGGATTATAGAATGCGACTGTAAAATCTCCCGCCGCAACCGCGCGGATACGATTCTCAATCACCCCCCACGGTGTCAAAAGATCAGACAGCGAGATCAGCGCAAAATCATGTCCCAGCGGCGCACCGATCCGGGCTGCCGCTGCCTGTACTGCGGAAATACCTGGGCTGACACGAATATCGATGCGGTTGAACTTTGGGTTGTTATCACGGTCCAGCACTTCAAACGCGAGCGCCGCCATCGCATAAATACCCGCATCACCGGAACTGACCAACGCCACATCCCGGCCTTCAGCAGCCAACTCAATAGATCGTCTTACACGAGCTTCCTCTTCAGACAATTCTGACATGTGGCGTTCTTTGCCAATAATCAGATCGCCAAGAAGATCGAGATAAAGACCGTATCCGACCACATCCGTCGCGGTGCCAAGCCAGGATGTAACTTCCGGCGTACGCCATACCGCCTGCCCCGGTCCAATGCCCACAATCGACAACCGCCCACGTCCCAGCCCAACATTGAGCGGATCAATAATGCCCGGTGCACGCGCAATGGCGCATGTCGCCCGCTTCGAAAGCCGCTTTGGCACAATCAGTTCTGCGTCAGGTCCAGCCGCTGCCAGCGCAGCACCTTCGGAAACCCCATGACACCCGACTTCCGCGAAGACAATCTCTGATGGCGTCTTCAGGCGTGGTGTCTCTGCCTCAAGCGTGGCGGCATCAAAGAACCGGGATGGCACGCCAAGCTCTGTCGCAAGCTCCAGGACAGCCGCTTCATCTGATTTTAAATCCAGCGATGCCACACAGGCAATTGCGCCTCTGGCCAAACCGACTTCAGCCAGCGTCTCTGTAATCAATGTCGATAATTCTTCCGGCGTACAGTCCCGCTCACAGCCGACACCTAAAGCCAGAACCTGCGGGTTCAAGGCAAGCACGTTGTCACCTTGATCCGTACCGATCGTTGTCACATGCACAATTGGTGATCCCGGCGCATCTGATTTCGGAATTGCTAACCAGTCGGCGGCGGGTAGACCTTCATCCGCCATCAAACGCACAGGCTGATTACCTAACAAGGCCGCAGCCACTGCCTTTGCAGGGCGGGTGTCTGTGACACGCCAACCAGCCGGCGGATCATCCAGCGCAAATCCGAGCGCCACATCACTCGCAGTCGTTACAGCAGCATCAATCCCAAGAGCCGTCGCAAGCTCCCGCGCCAATTGGTTGGCACCGTTATGTCCGCCCAGTATCGGCACGACTGCAGACCCGTCTTCAGCGATCGCGATAACCGGCGGCTCCGTTCGTTTATCAGCCAAAGACCCCGCCACGGCACGCACCAGAATGCCCGCGGCACAGATGCCGATGATCGGACGGCCGGCTGTAAAAAGTGATCCGATATGCGTCATGATTTCACTAAAGGAAATGTCCGGGGATGTGGTTCTATTGGCAAGGCCATGCACTTCTGCACCCAAAACGTCAGACGCCAACCGTCGTGCAAGCACTTCACCTGTCGTTGTGAGCGTTATGAAAACAGGCGCGCTCATGCGTCAACAGCCTCAGCACGGCGCGCCAGGATCATCGAGAAATATGGTGCGCGATCACCGTCCAGATCTATCAGCGGCAAAACCTTTTCATCATCCAAGGTGGCGCGCTCGACATAAATCGCATTTTCCAATCGCCCAAGCTTGGCCAGGACACGTCGCACTTTCTCCAGATGTCGTCCAACTTTCATAATCGCCACAGCATCCGCTGTAACGATACGGGCTTCGAGGTCCGCTTCGTCCAATGGAGCTGGTATAACGGACAAAACCTGATTACGAGAGACCAATGGCTGACCTGCACGTGCGGCACACGCACCTAAGGACGACACACCCGGTATAACATCGGTATCGTGAGATGCGGCGAGACGTCCGAACAAATACATAAACGAGCCATAGAGAAACGGATCGCCCTCGCACAACACAGCCACATCCCGACCCGCGTTCAAATGATCACCTATCTCAATGGCGTATCGGTCGTACACATCGTTCGCGGGAAACTGACCCGGGATCATCGGTGTTTCGATCACGAGTTCTATTTTGTCGGCAGGGATATGCGGCGCCGCAATCTTGCGCGCCATACTTTCGGTCCCGTCGGCAGATGCCGGATACGCGATGACATCGCATTCTCCGATCAGGCGCACTGCTTTTAATGTCAGCAACTCAGGATCACCCGGGCCGACGCCGATTCCATACAATTTACCACTCATGCTTTCGTCATCCGCCATTGCAGCACATCAAGTGCTGGCTTTAATCCCTGATGAGGTCCGACCGACCCCGATTTCGCGATCCCAATACGCACAAGGTCGCCCCCATGAGCCTGTTGTGCATCGATGAGTTTCGCCTGCGCCTCAAGCGTCACTGCGTTGGCAACGAGCCGCCCACCTGTTTTCAACACATTGAGGGCGCTTGCGAGAAAATTGTCGCCCCCAACAATACCGCCGCCAATAAAGACTACGTCAGCGGCTGGCAAGCTCTGATCCTCTGCCATTGGGAAATCACCTTCGACGACGTGCAACTCAGGAACACCCAATGCCTGGGCATTCTTTTGAATTCGCGCAACGCGCACCCCATCTCGTTCAATCGCAACCGCATGAGACCTTGGCTCAGCGCGCAACCATTCAATCGCAACGGTGCCATTCCCGGCTCCTATATCCCACAATGTCTCGCCGGGTTTCGGGGCCAATGCAGCCATCGTCACAGCCCGAACTTCAGGTTTGGTGATTGTCCCATCATGGTCAAAGGCATCATCTGACAATCCAGGTGCCAGAGAATACGTTTTCGCATCAGCTTCTGGGATGCACTCAACGGCAACTGTATTAAGATTATCAATCTCGCCTGGCACACCTTGGTTCACGGTTACATCGCAGCGCTTTTCTGCGGTGCCGCCAATACGCTCCAAGACACTCATTGTACTCTTGCCAAAGCCACGCTCAACCAAGAGTGCCGCAATCTGCCCCGGCGTGTCGCCATCCCGGCTTAAGATCAGCAAACGAATGCCGGCATGGATATATCGGTTCAAGGTATCAAACGGCTTCGCATGAACGCTGATACAACTGAGCATGAGGTCACTCAATGACCAGCCCATGCGTGCCGCCGCGAGCGAGAACGCGCTGGATGCAGGATGCACGTAAACCTGATCCGCGCCATAACGCGCGATAAGTTGCACAGCGATGCCATGCATCAACGGATCACCGGTCGCAATCACACAGATATTATGAGCGTCCTTATATGACGCGAGTTTTTCAATATCCCCTGCAAGATCCTTCGACCATTGCAACCGCTCTCGCTTATCATCAGCAGGCAACATCTCAAGATGCCGCAGCGCGCCAACAACAAACGTTGCGCCATCCAAAAGCCCCCGCGCCGATACAGAAAGCCCGTCCAGACCATCATCCCCAATACCAACAACGGTTATTGGGTTACTCATTTCAGCCCTGCCGCCAGCGCATTGACGGAAGCGGAGGCAATTGCACTTCCCCCAACCCGGCCTTTTAATGTGATAAACTCGACACCCAGTTCATTGAGCGAGAGCGCGTCTTTGGATTCTGCCGCCCCGACAAAGCCAACAGGAAAGCCCAGCACAACAGCTGGTTTCGGCGCGCCATCACCGATTAGTTCAAGCAGCCGAAACAAAGCTGTCGGCGCATTGCCGATGGCAACAATCGCGCCACCCAGTCGGGGCACCCAGCGATCCACGGCAGCTGCAGAGCGCGTCGTATATTGATCTTTTGCATCACCCGCGACCCCATCATCATCAAGGGTGCAGACAATATCATTCCCGCTCAGATGCCGTTGGATGATTCCTGCTGCAACCATGTTTGCATCCGCAAATATAGGTGCGCCGGATATCAGTGCTTTACGCCCAGCCGATACAGCGTTCGATGTAAATGCAATATCATCAGCAATCGCGGGCATGCCGCAGGCATGGATCAGGCGAATAATAACGTCACTCAAATCGTTCGGGAACCGCTCGAGATTAGCCTCACGACGAACCGTCTCGAAAGACTTCGCATAAATCGCTGCCGGGTCTTTAATATAATCGAACATTAAGTCTGCATTTCACGCGGCGCGCTTAGCGCTCAGCGTTTCCATCATGATCGTGCGAATGCGCGTGGTCGTGACTGTGCGCATGATCATGCCCGGCCTCTTGCCCAAGCACTTGCTCACGGAACGTACATAATTGACAGTTCATGGCATTCGCATCACCACCCTCAAGGGCTTGATGCACCCGCTCCACCAGCGTCTCTATGAGATGCTGCTGCATGCCCAAAGGCTGCGCCTTAATGAAGGTGTGCTCAGAAAATGATGCAGCGGCCTTATCAACAGCAGCATAAATATCCTCAACGGCACTCCCTGCGAACAAGAAATACGGCAGGACCAGGATTTGCTTATAAGGCAGCTTCACTGTCTGTTTAATCACTTGATCAACGGATGGGAAAACCTCGCCAGAATAACAGACTTCCGTCCAGGCAAAGCCCATACCTTCCAAAAGCAACCGCGCCATCTTGGCGATGTGCGCATTGGCCTCGGCATCACGTGCCCCGGCACCCACAATCACGAGGACAGTATCGCCCATTGTATCGGTGTCCGGTATTGCTTCCAGAACACGCGCTTGAGCGGCAAGCAGCATTTTGGGATCGATGCCCAAGTCCTTACCTAATGTCACATCGATATCAGGGTTCGCGACATCGAAATCATTGATCGTGTTTGGCAGGGTGGACTTTACATCTGCAGGCGTGAACAACATGCCCGGCAAGCAGACAATTTCCTTTGCGCCGCGCGATTTAAGATCTTCCAGACCTGCATGAATGCTGTGGTCATCCGAGTCCATGAGGCCAAACGCAACGTCATGGCCTTCGAGTTTCTGAGATAATGTGTCGGATAATTGCTGGAATACCAGAGTGTCAGCACCATCTTGGCTAGCATCTCCACAAATCATAATAGCGGCGTGATTGGTCATTGCCTGGTCCTTGCCTTCGAGCGGTCACTGGGCTGGTCATTGCCTCTGGCCCATATCAGGTGCGGACTATGGCAGAAAAACAGGCCCTTCGAAAGAGGGTATATGAGATCATAAGTTCATAAATGAAATCGACTACAAGCACGTTCATTTATCATTGCAATGGGGTCATTTTACGATGACATTCCGATATCCGAGTTTGACCCGAAGCGGGCATTGTATTCTATGATGCTTCTCCTAGACCAGCATGACTAACAATGAAATCCGCAACGACGGCAACACCTCCCGACGCCCACATCCGTTGAAATGAATAAGTTTATGGACCAAGGCAATGGATCTTGATCACCGCTCGTTGGAATTATGCCATTATTTGCGCAATTTTGTTGATGATATCGGGAAGATTGGCCGGCTTCTTGATCATGTGAATAGAAGGCGCGTCCACATTTTCGACCACCTCGCTACCAATGGACACTTGCCCGGAAAGGATGAAAATGGGCAAGTCGGGTACGATTTCGTGTAGATGCCTGATCAACGTCGTACCGTCCATTTCCGGCATCCGCATGTCGGTAATGACAACATCACACGGACTTTCCCGGAACGACTCCAGGGCCTCAACCCCGTTGTGTGCGGTAGCAACCTCGTAACCTGATTTTCGCAATATCCGGGCCATCAGATCGACGGCTAATTTCTCATCATCAACAATCAATATAGATGCTTTCCCCGAAGCCGTCGATTTCACCGGTTCGGGCAGTTCGGTGACGGGAGCATCATTCGCAGGGGCATTTTCCTGGCGCGGTAAAGTCACCGTAAAGCATGCACCGTCTGATTGGTTCTCCACCCCCAGCGTTCCGCCCATGGCAGTGATGATGGAATGGCTTATGGACAAGCCGAGCCCGGTGCCGGAGCCGACATCCTTGGTCGTGAAAAACGGATCAAATATTCTGTTGATATTATCGCCGTCGATTCCACCGCCGTTGTCGGTGACCGAGATGGTAATGTTGTCCGAGCCATCTTCATGCCTCGCCGTGACATTGATGCGGCCGGTGAAATCCTGGTGCTCCTGCGTTGCCTCCGTAGCCCGAAGCTCTACCGCATCGCGCGCATTCGTCAACAGATTCAGAATGACCTGTCCCAGTTGGCCTTGCGCACCTTCTGCAAAGCCGCATTCAAGGTCGATCTCGCTATCCAGACCGACCCCAATGGCGGCAAATTGATTGTCAACAAGTGTGACGATATCACGGACCACGGTGGCCGGAGAGAATACCTCATCGGACAAGCTGTCCTTACGGCTAAATACGTTCATATGATCGATGATCTGAGCCATGCGCTTGATCTGTTCGATGATCGTTTCCAGGTCATTCGCGGTAACCGAAACGTTGGCGGCGCCATCGTCAGCAGCGTCCCGTGCCACATCGGCGACCATGCGGATGATATTCAAGGGCTGGTTCAGTTCGTGCGCGATGCCCGCCGCGAGAGTGCCAAGCGTTGCCATCTTGTCCGCTTGAACAAGCTTCGCCTCGGCCTCTTGGCGCGCTGATTCCGCGTTTTTGCGATCCGTGATATCGATGGTGTGGGCAATGAAGTGAAGCGGCTCGTCGTCGGCATTTCTGACAAGGGTGCTGCAAACCTCACCCCAAACGATCCGGCCATCCTTGTGCTGATACTGGCGCTCATTACGGAACATGTCGATCTCGCCGTCAATCACCTGCTGGCGCAGGCGTAGGCTTCGTTCTAATTGGGCCGCGTCGCCGGAAGTGGAACTCATGAGCGTATTTTCCAGTTCCTCAATGGTATATCCGAGGAAATCCGCCAACGCCTGATTGACGCTGAACCGCCGGCCTTCCAGATCGATCAAGGCAATGGCGATAGGCGCGTCATCGAACGCTTGGCGGAAGCGGCTGACGCTGTGGGTGAGGGCTTGCGTCCGTTCCTCAACCAATGCTTCCAACTGTTCGTTGAACGTGCGGATTTCGTCCTCTGCCTGTTTACGTTCGGTGATGTCAATCGCCGTGGTTCCGATGGCTTCGATACTGCCATCCGCCATTTTCACAGGGTATTTAATGAGAATTCTGTGATACGTTTGGCCGTCGGGACGCGTGACCGAGACTTCACGTTCGTCGACTTCACCGGATTCCAAGACCTTTTTCTCGGCAGTGGATAAATTCACAACCCTACTTGAGTCGCCAAGAAACTCTTGCGCAGTTTTGCCGATGATCTCGTCGGCCGTGTAGCCCAGCCATTCCTCGTAGGGTTTGTTGACAAACAAATACCGGCCGTTCGCATCCTTCAGATTAATGCAAACCGGCGTGTTGTCGAAGACCGCCCGCAACCGCGCTTCACTTCGTTGTATTTCCAGCTCCACGTGGCGGTGCTCCGTGACGTGCCGGTCAAGTTCTCCAACCGCCGCGTTAAGCGCCATCAAATCCCGGGCGACATACTCTGGCGGCACCTGCGCTGAGGACGCGCCACCACTTGATAGGGATATCAAATTTCTGTTGATGACACCGATCGGTCGCACGGCGAGAAAATGTACGGCGGCGACGATACACAGTGGCACGATCATCAATATTATAAATATGATCAGGATGAAACGCGGCATCTTATCAATAATATTATAGGCCAATCCACCCGTATGCCAGGAAATGGACAATGAACCAAACTTTTCACCAGCAACAACGATATCTTGGCTCCTGGTCAGCATTTCCAATTCAGAATGCGGGATAAGGCCTTTGATGAGTTGCTGGTGTTCCTTGTTCCGCATTGAATATGACGCCAGTTCACGACCATCTTCGTTGACAAACCGAACCACGTGAATGAAGGGGTCGCTGCGCTTAAGTTGATCAACAATTGAATTGAGAACCGGGATATCCTCTAGAACGACGGCTTCGACCGTGGCGTCGGCAAGATACAGGACAGTCTTTTCCGCGTGCGCGGCCAAATCATCATGGAGGAACCCAGTGATCAATTTGAAGACGATAAGAACAACGGCGATGATGACAACAATTGTCGTGATGGACGCGGCCACGGCAATTTGGAACCACAGCGGCTTACGGCCAAAGTATTGTCCAATTTTCCCCATGTTATCCCCGCCCCAAG
>WASW01091211.1_pt1 | contig 10196 bp, 8 predicted proteins | sample 5698521 | NCBI WGS metagenome assembly WASW01 (sample SAMN11175560, study PRJNA528189) | sponge metagenome | isolation source: marine sponge | host: Leucetta | place: Antarctica: Western Antarctic Peninsula, King George Island | collected 2013-01
CATCAGAAGAAGATGCCCTCAAATACGAGCGCTCGGCATGCCCGACTTGTGGTTCATGCTCAGGGATGTTCACCGCAAATTCAATGAACTGTCTTGCTGAAGCCATTGGCTTGGCGTTGCCGGGTAACGGCAGCGTGCTTGCGACTCACTCTGATCGCCGTGAGTTGTTCCTGAAGGCTGGGCGAACGATTGTCGATATTACCAAGCGCTATTACGAGCAGGACGATGAGAGCGTGCTGCCTAGAAGCATTGCTAGTCGCCAGGGTTTTGAAAATGCAATGACCGTCGATATTGCGATGGGTGGTTCGACTAACACGATCTTACATCTCATTGCGATGGCAGAAGAGGGTGAAATCGATTTCGGAATTCACGATATCGACGGGCTTTCCAGGAAAGTTCCACACCTTTCTAAGCTATCGCCATCAACCAGCTTGTATCACATGGAAGATTTCCATCGTGCGGGTGGTATTCTTGCGATCATGGGTGAACTTGATCGTGCAGGCTTGTTGCATCGAGATTGCAAAACCGTTCATACGCCTTCAATTGGCGAGACAATAGACACGTATGATATCCGACGTACTGAAGATGATGATATCCGAAAGTTCTATTTGGCGGCACCGGGTAACGTTCGTACAGTAGAAGCTTTCAGTCAGTCCAAGAGATATAACTCGTTGGACACAGATCGTGAGAATGGCTGTATTCGCGATATCGAGCATGCCTATTCAAAAGATGGTGGGCTTGGCATTCTCTACGGTAATATCGCTGAAGAAGGTTGTGTTGTGAAGAGTGCTGGCGTGCCGGTTGAATGCCTAACGTTTAAAGGTCCTGCCAAGGTTTGCCATAGCCAGGACGAGGCCGTTGCGAAGATTTTGGGCGGTGAAATTGAGAAGGGTGATGTTGTCGTTATTCTGTATGAAGGTCCTAAAGGCGGTCCTGGAATGCAGGAAATGCTTTATCCAACAAGCTATATTAAATCCATGGGTCTCGGGAAAGATTGCGCTCTGCTCACTGATGGTCGCTTCTCTGGAGGGTCCGCTGGATTGTCGGTGGGGCACGTGAGCCCTGAAGCTGCTGAAGGCGGTGCCATTGGCTTGGTTGAAGAAGGGGATATCGTTGAATTTGATATTCCAACACGTAAAGTGAATTTGATGGTTGATGATGCCGAGATGCAACGTCGTCGTGATGCGATGAATACTAAAGGTGCCGAAGGATGGAAGCCAAACCGTACCCGTGTCGTCTCTCAGGCACTAAAAGCGTATGGTTTGATGGCGACATCCGCATCACGTGGGGCTGTTCGCGACGTCTCACAAATTGAGCGCCTTAAACACGCAGCGGAGTAGATTGAAGTTTGATGATCGAAGTGACACCGCTTGAAGATAAAGCGTTTGGCGCAGTTGTTAGTGGCATTTCTACCGATCGTGCTTTAACAGACGATGTGATTAATGCGATCAAAGACGCTCTCGCAAGATATACGGTGATTGTCATCAATGATATTGATGAAGCCCCTGACTGGTTACTACGTTTTGGTCGAGGTTTTGGTCCATTACAGCCTCATATATTGGATCAGTTCCATCATCCTGTTTCATCTGATATGTCGATCATCACGGCGAATATGGATAACCAAGAGAGTCGAGCAACGAAAAAACCTGCAGGTGCTTTCTGGCATTCTGATTTGTCCTATACATCGACACCATCTGATGCGATTTTTCTCTATGCAACGCACGTTCCGACCGATGGTGGTGACACGATGGTTGCGAGCACGCAACTCGCATATGATGGATTGTCGGATGATATGAAGGCACGCCTGGAAGGCTTAGTGTGCATTCATCGATACGGTTGGAATGGCGGGAGTGCAATTACAGGCCTTAACGAAGAACAGCAAAAGAAGACACCTGACGTCGAACATAAAGTCATTCGCACGCATCCACGTACCGGGAAGAAGATACTATTTGTGAACCCAGGTTATACAATGTGTATTAAGGGTATGGATCGCGCTGAGGGCGATGCATTGTTATCTGAGCTATTTGAGCATCAACTTAACCCTGCATATCGCTATCGCCACAAGTGGGTACCTCGCCAGTTAGCGATCCTAGATAACCGTGCTTCCATGCATTGCGCGATTGCTGGCTATAGCGAGCCTATGCGTAAACTGCGGATGATTGTTGGCTGCACCGACGCAGAGATAGCCACGGCATAGCCGTCCAACAATTTAAAATTTAGATGAATTTATAACAGCGACGAAGCCGTCATATGCGCTTAAACACGCTCGCTTTTTGCTTTGAGCCAGTCGCGACGACGTTCCAGATCTTCAATTTCCCGGTCTAACCATTCAACGAGATGGCTACCGTCATTCACATGATGTGCATACAAGGCTTCCAAACGTGCAAGCTCATTATCCACAGAGTCCGCTAAAAGCTCGAGTTGGACTTTTTGCTCGGTCGTATCAAGTAAATCCATAAAGCGGAATTTCAAAGCAATGACGAGTTTATTGAGATCATTCTCTGCTTGTTTAATATTTGCCTTGAGCAGCATTTTCAGCTCAACAAGGCCATCATTGGTTATTTGGAGGACAGCTTGGTCGGTATCCCCCGAAATCGCTGTTACGAGCCCCTCGTGCTTGAGGAGCTCGATTGATGTTCCAAGCACATCAAGAGATGGTCCCATGACGTGGGTCACAAAATGACGAACATTTGACGCCAATTCAGCATAAGACACTGGCGCGCTGGCAAGAATACCAAGGGCGCAAAGCCGCGTCGCTTCTTTTGGTGTCAGTGTATTATCAGTGTACATGCATCATCCTTATGTGAAGAAATATACGCATTTCTTGAACTATTGTCCACTTTCACCAGCGAACAGACTAATAACGCCCTGAATAACCTAACTGTCGCGGAGACCTTGTTCTTGCACCCATGTCTCAGCTTCATCGAGGGATTTTTGTGTAATGTCAAAAATCTCATCAATTTCTGAATCCGTCGTAATGAGTGGAGGGCAAAATGCCAAATTATCGCCAATAGCTCGGACGATAAGCCCATTCTCAAGACAGCGCCCTTCAGCATAGGCAGCTACTTTATCGGATACTTCGAAAGGTGTTTTCGTGTCTTTATCTTTCATAACTTCCAAGGCGCCCATCAGGCCACAGGACCGCGCCTGCCCAACTAACGGGTGGTCGCCCAAGGCAGCCATGCGATCTTGGAAGTGACCCATGACATTACGAACATGGCCCACGATATCTCGTTCCTCGTAAATTTTTAAAGTTTCAAGCGCAACGGCTGCGGCAACCGGGTGTCCCCCATAGGTGGAGCCATGGCCAAATACGCCAAACTTTTCACTTTCAGCTACCATCGCCTGGTAAACACGATCTGAAATCATCAAGGCTGAGATCGGCAAGTAGGCTGACGAGAGTTGCTTTGCGCACGACACGAAATCGGGATCAAGATCAAAGGTTTCACTTCCCCACATATTTCCCGTCCGACCGAACCCATTAATGACTTCATCGGCAACCAAAAGAACATCATACTTTTTTAAGACTGCCTGAATTTTAGGGTAATACGTCTTCGGTGGAATGATAACGCCACCTGCACCCATAACAGGTTCGCAGAACATCGCCGCAACGGTCTCTGGGCCTTCGTTGAGGATCATTTTTTCCAAGTTTTCGGCACAACGGGTCGCGAATTCTTCTTCGCTTTCGCCATCTTTGCCTTCTCGGTAGTAATGCGGTGCTGTTGTATGAAGTATGCGATCGATTGGGAGATCGAAATCACCATGCAAATGCGGTAACCCGGTCAGGCTTGCGGATGCCACTGTGACACCATGGTACCCACGAATACGCGAAATAATTTTCTTCTTCTCGGGCTTACCGATCGCGTTGTGATAATACCATATCAATTTCACTGCGAGGTCAGTGGCTTCTGAGCCTGAATTCGCAAACAGTACTTTTGAAATGCGTCCTGGTGCGATCGATACAAGCTTCTCAGCCAGGTCAATAACTACGTCAGAAGAGCGATGATTGAACCCGTGATAATAGGCCAGCTTACTCATTGCCTCTGTTGCAGCATCGATTAAACGTTGCTCGCCATATCCGAGGCTTACGCACCATAAGCCGGACAGGCCTTCGATATAGCTTTTACCACTATCATCGAAGACGCGAATACCTGCTCCACGATCAATGATCATTGGGCCCTTTTCTTCATGAGCCTTGAGATTGGTGTAACCGTGGACGTGATAGGCAATATCTCGTGCGTGAGCAGAGTTGGCGCGCGATGTCATTGTTTCCTCCAGATAATGAAGCTGCGATCTTGCAGATAATTTCTATGAAATCCTGATTGCTGCGATGTGTCCAGACTTAACCGCCGCGTCGATCTTGAGCGCGAGGATCAAGTGCGTCCTGCAGTCCATCGCCAATGAAGTTGAAGGCAATGACTGTCACGAAAATGAGGAGGCCGGGATAAAATGCAAGGCCAGGTGCTTCCCAAATGGTTTCCTGCGCGCCGGTTAACAAGTTGCCCCAACTTGGCAGTGGGGGTTGGATGCCAAGACCTAAGAAACTGAGGACAGATTCTAGCAAGATGACATTGCCAACAGATAAGGTTGTTGCAACGATTATAGGTGAAGCGAGGTTTGGAAGAATATGTTTGAGCATAATGCGTATGGACCCAGCACCTTGCGCGCGCGCCGCCAGAACGAATGGGCGTGTTTTGAGACCAAGCGTTGTGGCACGAACAAGCCGAGCAACGGTTGTCCATCCTACCAATGCGACGATAGCTACAATGCGATAAAGGCTAACATTCTCACTGCCAATCATACTTTCAGGTAATCCGACTTTACCTAAATCGACAGCCGCTAAAACAATCAATAGCGGGAGAACGGGTAATGAAATAACACCATCAGTAATGCGCATGAATAGTGCATCAACACGCCCTCCAATATAGCCAGATATCAGGCCAATGGTTGTGCCGATAAAAGCGGCTGTAATCGTTGCGGTCAGGCCCACAAATAACGACACACGACCGCCATACAGTAAGCGTATCAATACGTCTCGCCCAAGCTCGTCTGTGCCCAGTAGATGCTCCATGGATGATGGCGCATATCTGCCAAATAGATTGACGGCATCTGCATCTATGCCAAGTGCTGCTTCGATCAAAGGTGCTGCTAAGGCAAGAAGCACGAGCAAGCCAAGCAACACAGCACTGATAACCGCAAGTTGGTGGCGCAAGAAACGATTGAAGACAATCTGAGTTGGCGTTTCTGTGATATGTGTTTGTGCGGTGTTCATTGATCCAACTCCGCATAAGAAATGCGCGGATCAAGGCTAGCATAGGCGATATCTGCAAGCAGATTGCCGATTAGTGTGAGGGCTGTCGCTAGCAGCAAACCAACAAGTGCTAAATTATAATCGTTCCCCATGATAGCATCGAAGATCAGCTTTCCCATACCAGGATATGCAAAGACAGTTTCTGTAATAAGGGCGCCTGAAAACAAAACGCCCAAATCAAGTGCGATGACAGTGATGACAGGGATCATCGCGTTCTGAAGCGCGTGACCTAGAACAACACGGGATTCACTGAGGCCTTTGGCACGGGCCGTTCGAATATAATCTTGGCGCAGTGTTTCAATCATCGATGCGCGCATATACCGGGTATGTCCGCCAATCCCGGCGATGGTCAAACTTGCCACAGGTAATACTAGATATTGCAAACGCTCCCAAAGTGCCGTCGCACCACCGGCATCTGCCGTGCCGCCTGCGGGGAACCAGCCCAAGGTGACGGCAAATAATAGGATCAACAGAATGCCAAGCCAGAACGGGGGGATGGATATGCCTGCAAAAGCGGCAAGATTGATCCCGTAATCACTTAATGAGTAAGGGCGAGTCGCCGCAAAAATGCCGGCGGGAAGTGCGATCATCAATGCTATCGTCAGACTGGAAATCAATAAGCCAAGTGTATTGCCAAGGGCAGGGATAATCACATCCCAAACAGGTTGTGCGTAAAGGCGCGAGTATCCAAAGTCGCCGGTAAATGCGGCGCCAAGCCAATGCAAGTAACGAGACCAAAGTGGTTGGTCGAGGCCATAAATTGCTCGTAGCCGGATCGCATCTTCAGATGTGATGTCGGGATCGGCGGAGATCATCAAATCGACGGGATCGCCCGGCATTAAGCCAATCAGCCCGTAGATGATGAAAGACATCACAAACAAGACGACCAGAGAATGAAAGCTACGACGGGCCAGGAAAGACAACATAAACAGAGACTAGCACCCAGAAGTCAGAAGCGAAAAACGCTTAGTTTTTAATCGTCCAATCTTCCACCCAAAGTGTTGTCGGAAACTGATGACCGGTCGGTGTTAAACCTGACAGCCATTTTGGTAAAACAAACGCGTTCGCACGAAAATATAACGGCAGCGCAGGCAAATCTGTTGCATAGATTTTTTGTAACTGATGCCAAAGCGCTTCGCGTTTGTTTCGGTCCAACTCAGTTTCGATTATCTCGAGCAATGCGTTCATTTCAGGATTTCTGTATCCAGTATAATTCTGCCCAGCCCAATTGTTCTCGGCCGTTGGGATATCATCAGAATGAAGCGTTGTACGTGGCACACTTTCTGGTGCAGAAATCCATGCGAACATCGCCATCGCGTCAAACTTACGCTTGGTGACGGTCTCTCCAAAGAATATACGCGCAGGCTCGTTCTTAATGCGAATATCAATACCTGCTGATTTCCATTGGCTTTGCAGAACTTGCTGCACCAACTCGCGTGAACGATTGCCAGCTGTTGTCATGATATCAAATCGCAAGGGCTCATCAGCAGCATTCACACGAATGCCTTTGATCTTTTTCGCCCATCCAGCCTCGTCGAGTAACGCATTAGCTTTGGCTAAATCGAAGGGATACGTTGGTACATTTTCATCAAATACCCAATCGAGCGGGTTCACGGATGAATGTGCGACAGGTTGCTTGCCGCCAAATAGCTGTTCAGAGATTGCTTTGCGGTCGAGCGCATACATCAATGCCTGGCGCACTTTTTGGTCCTTAAGGATTGGATTATCGAGCATCAGGTCAATATGTTCGTATATAAGGCCAGGCATATAGGTGATGTTAAATTTCTTGCCGTGGCGCTTTTCAAAAGCCAATGCTTGGTCGACGCTAAGACCTAACTCGCCAGAAATCATATCCACGCTACCGGAAAGTAAATTTGCTTCAAGGGTTGCGGTGTTTTCGATTACGCGAACTGTGATTTTTTCGAATGCAGGCTTTTTCCCCCACCAATGTGGGTTGCGCTCAAAAACCATATACGACCCGGTTTTTTGCGCCGTCATGATATAAGGCCCTATATAAAGACCGGGATTATTGGCGTCGGTATCAAATGCGGTTTGAGTTCTATATGCGCCGGGATCTGTAAATTTGGCGCGTTCAATATGTGCGGGCAAAAGATTGAGGCTGGAAATGTCATTGTAATCAAATGTGCGTCGATCAACGTGCAGTGTGAAAGTTTTGTCGTTGACCCGATCAATGCTGAGGATACGACGATAGCCTTCTTGTGCTGAAACGCCGGACTTGGGGTGTTTCCCAACTTCCCAGGTAAAGATCACATCATCGACGGTAACAGATGTTCCGTCGCCCCATTTCGCTGCATCTAAAATTTTATAGGTTACCGCAATGCCATCTTTGCCGTCGGGTGTCTTTTCCAGAACGGCCCCACCATTTTCCAATGTTGGGAGAGTCTCACAGAGCATGCAGATGACCGTCCAGTCCGCATCTGTTGTTGTAATGGGACGTCTTGATAAGCCGTGAACATAAGATTTCGCCAGCATGGAATCGATATTGGGATGGAACGTCGCTGGATATTGGGTGATGCCAATCACCAAATTAGACTTGGCTGAGGCCTGGTGTGAATGGACGCCAAGACCAAGTGCCAAAACACTGACGAAAAAATACGACCATAACGATTTCATGTGATCTCCTTGTGCCACTATACTGATCAGATTATCACGTGAGATGATTCAAGCCAGCGATGACATGAAGTGGACGAGGAAAAATTATGACGAATGGTATTACGGTTTTTGGTGAATGTGTCTGGCTTCCGACGGGTTGGGCAGAGAACGTTGCGATCAAAATTAATCCAATGGGCACGATTACCGACGTTAAGAGCAACGCAACGTATGAACCGTCTCTTATGGCTCGCCTACCTGGACCTGCAATACCGGGGATGCCAAACCTTCATTCGCATGCGCACCAGCGTGCTATGGCGGGCTTAAGTGAATTCCGAGCGTCTGGCCCAGGTGGTGAAGATAGCTTTTGGACCTGGCGAGATGTCATGCACCGGTTTGCCGAGATTCTAACGCCTGAAATACTCGAAGCCGTTGCGACCCAATTATATGTCGAAATGGTCAAAGCTGGATACACGGCGGTTGGTGAATTTCACTACATACATCATGGACCAAATGGGGTTGCGTATGACGACCCGGCAGAAATGTCGATGGCGCTTATCCGCGCAGCCACGCGGGCTGGAATTGGCATTACATTGCTTCCGGTTCTTTATGAGAATGGTGGATATGCGGGCAAGCCAGCGAATGCAGGTCAACGCCGGTTTATTTCAACACCTGATCAGCTACTAGATATTATCAATGCCGTAAATACTGTCCATAAGGCTGATCCTCAGGTCCGGGTAGGCTTTGCGCCACATAGTCCACGTCAAGTCACTCCTGAGGGTATGCGGGCTGTTTTTGATGGGGTTACAGCAATGTCTGCAGATGCGCCGATACATGTTCATGTCGCAGAGCAGGAAAAAGACGTTACAGAATCCGTTGAATATACGGGGAAAAGACCTGTTGAATGGGTTCTGGAGAACTTTGATGTCGGCACGAGATGGTGCTTGATTCATGCAACACATCTTATTGAAAGTGAGATCGCAGCATTAGCGTCATCAGGCGCTGTTGCTGGATTATGTCCTGTGACGGAGGCAAATCTTGGTGATGGGATATTCCCGCTCATACCTTACTTGGAACAAGGTGGGCGGATTGGCATTGGTTCTGATAGCCATAACTCAGTGAGTATTATTGAAGAACTGCGTCTCCTTGAATACGGACAGCGCTTGATCAAACGTCGCCGTAACTTGGCAGCGCCTGGCCCAGGTGGATCGACTGGGGTTCGGCTTTATGCTGATTCATTGAAAGGGGGGGCGCAAGCATGTGGGCGGCCCATAGGTGAGATTTCTAAAGGAAAGCGCGCCGACTTTGTGGTTTTAAATTCTTCGCATCCTAATTTGGTCGGTCGGTCTGAGGATAGCTTGATTGATTCAATGATATTCAGTGGAAACACACCAAAATTCCAGGAGGTTTGGATTGGTGGTAAGCGGCAGGTTGTCAATGGCCGTCATGTCCGTGAGCAAGATACGTTGGATACTTACAGCGATGTCATCCGTGGATTGAATTTTTAATTTATTGTTTAAAGATGAATTGAATAATTTGTGTGATCTCTATTAAGCAAGTGCGACACTAGAAAGGCCATTTGTCGCATGGTAAAAGAGTACTATCTGTTCAAATAAATGTGCAGTTTTAATCGAAAGTATACACATGCCGTTCAATAAACTTCATGTCCCGCAGGACCTGGATTCCAAGGTGTGCCATGCGATCAATGATCTTCTTCATGCCAGCCTTGTCGAGACTTGCGGGGTGAATCCTGACGACTATTTCTGCTTGGTATCTCGATATGTTCCAGAAGATATGATCCTACACCCTAGTTTTCTTGGGAATAGAGATCCGGCAGCAACCATCGTGATTGAGATTGCGTTGTTAGGTGGTCGCTCGGATGAACAAAAAGAAGCTCTCTATTCGGATGTTCGGAGCCGCCTCCGTGAAATTGACTTCGATCCGAATAATTCAATTATCTTTCTGATTGAGAATAAACCTATTGATTGGTCATTCAGTGAGGCAGGTTCAGTGAAGTCCGTTTTAGGTCTTTAAATAGCAGGTTTGTTTAGCTGCTCATATCGAATCACAAGTTCGTCCAATAATTCTAATACTGAACCTTGGAAACCATTGTCTTGTGAGCTAATGAGTTATGACAACGCCATTGAAGGTAATATCTGTCGGAAATGGTTCTTTGTGTGGTGTGTAGGCTGAGCTATACCCCGTTCACGTCAGAACCCGAAACCCCTTGGGCGATATGACGCGGAAATTATCGGATACATCGTCGCATAAACCG
>WASW01076026.1_pt1 | contig 10140 bp, 10 predicted proteins | sample 5698521 | NCBI WGS metagenome assembly WASW01 (sample SAMN11175560, study PRJNA528189) | sponge metagenome | isolation source: marine sponge | host: Leucetta | place: Antarctica: Western Antarctic Peninsula, King George Island | collected 2013-01
CGCAAATCAGCGCAAGGCCCCGATGTTTCCAGAGAAGGAGTCCAGCGAGACTTACTGCCCATTGTGGAAGGCTCGACCATCAATACCAAATATGGCCCTGTGCAAACCGACCATATCCTCTTTATTGCCGCAGGAGCATTTCATGTCGCGAAACCCTCGGATTTGATCCCAGAGCTACAAGGACGTTTTCCGATTCGCGTGGAATTACAATCCTTAACAAAAGAGGATTTTGTGCGGATTCTCACTGAACCTAAAAATGCGCTGATTATTCAATATACAGAATTGATTGCGACGGAACAATTGACTTTAGAGTTTACAGAAGAGGCCATTGAAGAGATTGCTAGGATTGCCTGTGATGTGAATCAACAGGCAGAAAATATCGGGGCGCGCCGTCTCCATACCATCATGGAACAATTACTGGAAGAAGTGAGTTTTGAAGCACCTCAACTGCAAGGGCAAACGATTACGGTCACTCCTGAATATATTGAAAAACGGCTCTCTGATTTGCTGAAAGATCAGGATCTGACCCGTTATATTTTATAACGTATTTTCGCTTGGAACGTCATGGAAACGGGCACTCTGCTGAGGCACCTTGAAAATCAACTGAACTGGTTACAGGAACAAAAATATACTTATTTGAACCTCGCTCCGCTTCCTTTGGAAAAAGGCCAAAAACTGACGGCAGGCTTGAAATCAATGGCCACGCCAGCAGCTTCAATCCAAATCCCCCCCGACAATCCATCCACAACAGAACCAGCCGTTTCGCCGACTTCGACAAAAGCAGATCTTTTGGCCTTGCAAACACAATATTCCACTTGTCAACGATGCCCTTTGGGAGCGACTCGGACAAATTTTGTTTTTGGAGCAGGCAACTTTCAAACACGACTCCTTTTTATCGGGGAAGGGCCGGGAGCGGAGGAAGATCGCTTGGGAGAGCCTTTTGTGGGCAAGGCCGGAAAACTGCTGACCAAAATGATCCAAGCCATTGGAATTGATCGTCGGGATGTCTATATTTCCAATGTCGTCAAATGCCGTCCTCCCGATAATCGCAATCCTGAACCTGCGGAAATTGCCAAATGCTTGCCGATTGTGCAACGACAATTTGAATTGATCAATCCTCAATTGATTGTCACTCTTGGCAATGTGCCCACACGAGCGTTAGTGCCGAATGCGCCCGGAATTACCCGCTCTCGCGGGCAAATTTTTCACTATCAACATTGGCCCGTGCTTCCTACTTTCCATCCGGCCTACCTCTTGCGTACTCCTGCGGCGATGGCACAATCTTGGGAAGATTTTAAAAAAATCAAAGAGCTTTGTTTTGAAAAAAAGCCGGCATGAATCATTTTAACCGCTCCTTCCAAGAGAAATTTTAAGCATAAAAACAGACATGGATTTACAATCAGTAAAAGGAACCCGCGATTTTTATCCGGAAGCAATGAGAATGAGGAATTGGCTGTTTGAAATTTGGCGCACAACAGCGTTGCAATTCGGTTTTGAAGAGTACGATGCTTGTGTTTTGGAACATGCTGAATTGTACACTCGCAAAGCCGGTGATGAGATTACAGAGCAACTCTATAGCTTTGAGGACAAATCAGGCCGGCATCTGAGTTTGCGCCCGGAAATGACCCCCTCGCTGGCACGTATGGTGCTCCAGCATCAAAAAGCCCTCTCCTTTCCCTTGAAATGGTTTTCTGTGCCTCAGTGTTTTCGTTATGAACGAATGACTCGTGGACGGCGGCGCGAGCATTTTCAGTGGAATGCGGATATCATTGGTGAGCCAACAGAGATCGCTGAGGCCGAAATTCTTTCTTTGCTCTTGATGGTTTGTCAGAATTTAGGATTGACCGCAAAAGACATTCGCCTCTTTTTAAATGATCGTCAGATTCTGAATGAAATCCTCACTGCCATTGGAGTTCCAGAACCGCAACATCCAAGTGTGATGGTGCTCATGGACAAACGCGATAAAATCTCGCCAGACGCCTTTGCGGAATTGCTTCAACAAGCAAAACTGGCTCCTTCGCAAATCACTCAATTGCATGAATTTTTAGCCATTCCAACGATGGACGGGATGGTCTCAAAACTTGGAGAAACCAAAGGAATAACTTCCTTGAGAAAAGTGATCGAACTGGTGACTCAGGCGGGATTCGGTGATTATTTGCAATTTGACGTTTCTATTGTACGGGGGCTGTCGTATTACACGGGAATGATTTTTGAGATCAATGACACCGATAAAGCCCAACGCGCAATTTGTGGGGGGGGTCGTTATGATTCGCTACTTTCGACTTATGGCGGCGATACCATTCCGGCAGTCGGTTTTGGATTCGGAGATGTCGTGATTTTGGATGTGCTTTCAGACCTCAAAAAAATGCCTTCGTTTGAACGTCAACTGGATTATATGGTGGTTCCATTTTCTGCCGAAGAAATAGGAATGGCGCTGACTATCAGTAATCAATTGCGTCAAAATGGAAAGACTGTCGAATGTGATTATGGCCTCAAAAAAGTCAAAAAAATTTTACAACATGCCGCTGAATTGAATGTTCAAAAAGTAGTTTTATTATTTCCTGAGGAATTGGCTAGCGGAGAGGTCGTTTTGCGAGATATGGCAACTCGTCAACAGAAAAACATTTCAATCAAAGATTTGACATCATGAGAGTTTCTTTTTTAGTGATTACTTTATTGACTTTGGTCGATCAGGGCAGCAAATTGTGGGTCCGCCAAAATGTGGATTCCTATCAAGTGACACCCCTGCTACCCAACTTTTTAGAATTGACCTTCGTCCAAAATAAAGGGGTGAGCTTCAGTTTTTTATCCGATTTGCCTGATCTGACGCGGCTCCCCCTCTTGCTCTCTATTTCTACCATTGCGGTTGGAGGAATGCTCTATTACCTGATCCGGTATTGGAACGTGATCGATTCATACATGAAAACAGCTTTGGTCTGGATTATCCCTGGCGCATTAGGAAATTTGATTGATCGTGCGGTATTCGGTGCTGTGACGGACTTTTTACATTTTCGCTGGTACGATTTCAGTTTTTTTGTGAACAATTTGGCGGATTGTTTCATCAGTGTCGGTGTCGTGTTTTTTATCATTTCTACCTTATTTGGCAAACAACAGGAACCGCAGAAGCCCAAACAATCTTCAAAAAGATCCTCCCCAACTCAAAATAATTAACTATTTCTGATTAGATTTCAACCCACTTCACATTGTGCGCAATCATGATTTTTTAAACTAACTTCAAACGATTTTGTTTATGAAATGTTTATAAAACTGAATTCCCGAGCAACCGAGTTTATCTACCGGAGTCTGATCTGGCCTCTCCTCACACTGATTGCCCTTCTTGCAATCGGGACGGTGGGTTATTGGTTATTGAGTGATGGTCAAGCGTCTTTGTTTGATGGTTTTTATATGACGATCATCACTATTTCGACCATTGGCTATGAGGAGATGATTGATTTATCCAACAATGTTCCTGGTCGGATTTTTACGATTTTCATTGCTCTTTCAGGCATTGGGGTTTTGACCTATACCATTTCCAAAATCACAGCGTTCCTATTGGAAGGAACCTTAATTGAATCCTTAAAAAATGAAAACATGTTGAATATGATTGAGAAGCTTGCAGGCCACTATATTGTTTGTGGGGTTGGAAATGTCGGAATCAATATTGCCAAAGAATTGTATGCTCACAATTTGCCTTGTGTCCTCATTGAAAGACAAGATGAATGTATTAAGAAAGCGCTGAAAACGTTTGACGATCCTTTTTTCATCAAAGGCGATGCCACCGAGGATGCGATTTTGTTAGATGCCGGGATTGAGAAAGCTCAAGGGCTTTTTGCCGCGATTGAAAACGATAACAATAATTTGGTACTCTGCTTCACTGCTCGACAATTGAATCCAAAATTGAAAATCGTCGCAAACAACCGGCAAACTGAAAACACAGACAAATTGAAAAAAGCGGGAGCTGATGTCGTGATTTCGCCTGCTTATATGGGAGGATTTCGGATGGCCTCAGAGATGATTCGCCCCAATGTGGTTTCTCTGATGGAGGCCATTTTTGAAGAAGATTTGAATGTCGAAGAAATCTCTATTCCAGAACAGTTTGTTGGCAAACCCCTCTCTGCCCTCAATTTAACCCAATATCCCGAAACGATCCTGATTGCTGTCAAAAATGAAAAAACTTGGCACTACAACCCTCCCCAAACTTATCTCACTCGCCACGGAGATGTTCTCACCTTGATCACTTCTGGAAAGAGGCGGGATCAATTGAAGAAAGATTTAGCAAAAACTTTTGGATAAGGAAACTCGCGTCAATGAGGCTCGCGAAATCCATCCAGGAATCAGGGAAACAAGGATTCGACTCTTATTCCGATTTTAAAGCATTCCTAACACTTTGACACCACGGGAAACAAACTCTTTGCGGAGTTTATGACGAGCACGATAGAGCAATACAGAAAAATTAGAAACAGAGAGATTCATTCGTTCACAAATGGTTTCAGTGGATTCCCCATCCACTTCCCGAAGAATAAAAAGCAACCGCATCCGCTCCGGCAATTCATCAATGCACTCCCACAATATTATTTGCGCTTCTTTGTTCTCCAAAATTTGTTCTGGCGTGAAACTCCATTCATGCGGTTTTTCATGCCACATCCCTGCCGAATTAAAATCATCAGGAGCAAAGTTTTCCATTTCAACATCTGACAAAAGATTTTCTTTGTGCTTTTGACGGAAGTGATCCATGATTTTATGTTTTAAAATCCCCAGCAGCCAGGTTTTGATTGTGGATTTCCCTTGGAATGAATCTTTTGCAGTAATGGCGGCCAGTAATGTATTTTGCACAACATCGGCAGCCAGGCTCTCATCACGGACTCGCATTAGGGCATAGCGGAAGAGCATATCCCCGTATTCTTCTGTCCAGAGTTCTACATTTTGTATTGCGTCTTTATTGGATTCCATCACTTTTTTTTTGATCCCCTTGAAAAATGAGACGGATTTTCTAGCTAGCTCATGTCTGAAGGGGCGTTACAGTGTGAGGATTCAGCTTGGTGGCAAGAAAACAATTAGAAATGGTACAATAATTCAAAGGAGGAGATCAAGTCAACACTGAGAGCTTTGGTATCTTTGATACCGTTGAATTCTTCAAGGAGCGTGAAAACCCGCCATTCTCCAGAAACGCTGGCTTCGAGGCGGGCATCAATGAAGCTGAGACGCAACAAGCCTCCAGAAAAAAAGATTTGAGCAGATCGGGAAAATAAAGAGTCCCTGGTCACTTCCGAAGCAAACAATTCGTTCACACGTTCATGGCTCTGGCCAATGCTGATATTGCCGTAGCCAAATTTCAAATTGCCACTGATGTCAAGTCCTTCTTCTTCGCTTTTGGAACTTTCGATCATCCAGCCAGTGGCCGTCAATTGAGGAAAAATGATCACCGCATCTACACTGGAAGTCGTGCCATCGTCATCGCGGATAGTGGCGGTTTTGTGAAGAGGGAGCCAAATTGGTTTTTGAAAGGTCAGTTCAAAATAGCCTAAAAACCCGATGGGGATCTCTGTGCCGGGGATAAAAAATTGGCCAGCCCAACCATTTTGTCTTCAAAACTGGTTTCAAGTTTGATCTTGGTATCTTTTTTAATCAGAGCTTCCGAGCCAGAAAAACTCAGGAAAAGGGTGTCTTTGCTCGATTGCACTTCCGAGACAAAATTTTCCTCATTGAAGCGGATCGCCAGATCAAACACATCGGGAATGGGCAATACATTGAACTGAGTGAAGATCCGCGAGGTTTGCAACTTTTCACTCTTCAGGCTGTGGTTGATATTGGATATTTTACTGCTATGATCGGGGCGACTATCAAAAGGATTCAAACGGGAAAAATCGGTATTTTCCGTAAAATCGAGATGAAAATTATCGACAGCGTATGCCCCCCCGTATTCGACTGTAAAAATCGTGGAGAATTCGGTAGAAATCACATTCAAATTTTTCTCGGCATTCTCTCCATTGGCTCCTGTTACTGCCCCACTCACTGACCCCGTCAATCCAGCCACGTCACCCAAAGCCGTCGAAGTTTCAGTGAAAGGCGCCCAGTATTGAAACGTCACTCCGAATGAAACGAATTCCTCTCCTGCGCCCCCCGCTCCATCCACAGCCGCCTCTTCCTCCTGAGCATAAATCGACCACGAAAAAGAAAATAGAAGAAGCGGCAGGATGATCAATGTTTTAAAAAAAATCTTCATAGATTTCATGAATAATTTGTGCCCATTTCGAGTATGGCAATACTGACCTTTCGCTACGCTTTAGTCTATCTGGCAAGTTATTCGCCATGAATTAGTTGGAATAAAGTCTCCCATGCTTCTCGTTCCAGAGTTTGCTGCAATGCGTTCAACTGTTCCGTCAATTCCTCCAAAGAACTTGCCTGTATTTTCAAAGTCAGATCATCTTTCTCAAAGAAAGGATCGTATTGAATGCCGGATTGCGCGGGAAGCTGAAGTTTTTTGACACCCTGTTCGAACTTTTCACGAGATAAAGTTAATTCGGGATATCGCCACACTTCCAGTTGTTGCTTGAGCAAACGAAACCGAACGGGTGGCTGAATTTGAGGGTTATGCAAAATGCGAACAACTTCGGGTGATTCCATTATTTGAGCCAAAGGCCAATTCCGAAAACGGCCAACTTCATTGAATAATTGTAACAGGCTTTTCCATTTATTCCCCCCCAGGGTCAGTTCCTTTAAATTTTGGAAAAGGCAATCGATTTCCTCAGGAGAAAATTTCAATAAAGGGAGCAATTCTTCCGGTGTCTGATGCTTTAAAAAAGAAGAATCCGTCATTTCTAAGATTGAACCCAAACGCAACAATTCTTCCGTCATTTTTTGAGAAGGCTTCAAGCCTAATTTTGGCAGAATTTGTTTTGTAATCAGCGATTCCGCAATGCCCATTTCGGCCAGGATTGCCAGCATTCGGCAGACTTCAAGCCCTGTAAATGGCCGCTGATTTGATTGGGTGGCCAAACGCCAGAGCGCGATTTGAACCAGAGAAATGCTTGAGGGAATCACTAAACAAGGGAAGGACGGAATCGTTTTGTTTTTTAATTGCTGAATGGCTTGCAAGCGTTTGAAGCCATCGACCAACCGGAATTGGTTCGATTCGACAGCCTGCACAACAAATGGCATCAGGATGCCTTCGGTTTCCAATGAGCGACTCAAGGTCTCGTCTCTTTTGTCCAGACTCCAATCAAAAGGGGAATCTTTAAAAATAATACCGTCTTGAGCAATTTCCTGATACGACCATTTCATGAGAATCCTTGCTGGTTTTCAATGATTTGTTGATAATGAGCCGCCTCTTCATATTTACCGCGTTTCTGAAATCCAAGCATCAAAATCCGGCATTTTTCAATCAATTTAGCGACAGCGGCCTGGTGATCTTCAGAAGAAAGGGGAAGCGTCCGAATGATTTTTTGGAGGGAATCAACCCGATATTGATCATTGCCCCAACTTTTCGCAGAAAGTTGATCGGAATGGCCTCCATAGCGAATCATCAATTTTTCATTCAGCAAAAAAACAGGGAAGCGAGCCGTGATTCTCAGCCAAAGGTCATAATCTTCACAGACTGGTAAACTTTCATCAAATCGCCCTGTTGTCTCAAAAACATCCCGTTGAATCATGATCGTTGAAGGAGCCATCAGACATAAAGAAAGGCTTGGTCGAAAAATCCACCCAGCTTGTTTCTGGTGTTTTTTTTGAGGATTGACTCGCCTGCCGTGACGCATCCAAATTTCATCAGTGAAGTGGATTTTGGCTTGAGAGAGCCGCTGGATGTGCTCAAGTTGTTTTTCTAGTTTTTGAGGGAGCCAGCGATCACCGGAATCCAAAAAGGCCACCCAATGGCTGTCCGTATGCTGGATTCCTGCATTGCGAGCGGCACTGACACCTTGATTTTGGGAGAGGTTGATGATTCTGAGGGAAGCGCCATAAGAGGATAATAATTCGGGAGTGGCGTCTGTCGAACCATCATCCACTACGATTAGTTCATAGTCGGTAATGGTTTGTGCTAAAACAGAATCAATCGCATCAGCGAGCCAATTCACACGATTGTAAGTCGGGATAATCACTGTGATTAGAGGCATTGGGAATCACCACTCCAAGGCTCCTTACGGTTAAGAGGCATAAAACTGTTTGATCTTTTTGACAACTCTGTGAATGGCATCACGGTTGACATCATGGTGCGTCACAAAACGAATCTGTTGAGAGCCTGTGATCAAGATATCATTTTCTTTCAAATAGGCTTCCAGTTCCGCCGAATCCCCTTTGACAGGAGTGGCAAAAACCATGTTGGTTTCGATAGGCTCCACCGAAAACTCATTCAATTCCAACAATTTTTTTCCGAGCAGTTCCGCATTGTTGTGATCTTCAGCCAAGGGTTCGATTTGTTGTTCCAAAGCAACCATCCCGGCGGCGGCTAAAATTCCGGCTTGCCGCATTCCGCCTCCCAACATTTTACGCCATCGGCGTGCTTTCTTGATCAATGCTTGAGAACCACTCAAGACAGAACCAACGGGTGCCCCCAAGCCTTTGGACAAACAGATCGAAATTGAGTCAAAATGTTGGCTAATTTCTGTGATCGGGACCTCCAATTTTACGGCGGCATTGAAAGCTCTTGCGCCATCCAAATGAATTCCCAATTGGCGTTCTTTTGCAAAAGCAGCGGCTTCGCTTAAATAGTCGAGGGGCAAAACTTTTCCGCCCTGCGTGTTTTCCAGACAAAGCAACCGTGTTCGGGCAAAATGAAAATCATCGGCTTTGATCGCCTCGGCCACTTTATTCAAGTCGAGTCTGCCATCCGCTTCAAAATCCAACGGCTGAGGTTGAATGCTACCGAGCACTGCCGCACCACCGCCTTCATATTTGTAGGTATGCGCGTGCTGTCCGACAATGTATTCATCGCCTCGTTCACAATGGCTGAGCAATGCCAGGAGGTTCGATTGGGTTCCGCTACAGACAAATAACGCAGATTCCATCCCTAGCATTTCCGCAGCCAATGCTTCCAGTCGATTGACCGTCGGGTCATCTCCATAAACATCATCGCCGACTTCTGCTTTTGCAATGGCGGCATGCATCGCCGTTGTAGGTCGTGTGACAGTATCACTTCTTAAATCAATGGGCATGTTGTCCTGTACTTTCTATTTAAAAATGAAATGAGAAAAAATTTGCAATCATCCTGCCTCTTTTTTAGATAACCAACAAGGCAAAATTTGAACTCAATTTTTATTCAAGATTTGTGTGAATCCCTCTTGCATTTCAAGCAAGCACTTTTGATAAATTAAGCAATGGTTGGGGTCGTTTTTTAATTGACTTGCCTGATGGGTGGCGTATCATTCTTTGACAATTTTGCTTTGGAGAACCTCATGAAAAGAATTACAATTTCTCACCAGTCAGAGATAAATATTCAAAATCATGAAGCTCAGAAAGTTCTCATTTGCAAAATTTTGTTCAAACCCAATTCATACCTATAATAAAGGAGGTGATCAATGAAAGCTGCCGTATTTCGTGAAGTGAATAAACCATTGGAAATTGAAGAAGTTCAAATCCACAAGCCTGCTGCCAGAGAAGTTTTAGTGAGGACGGCTGCCGCTGGTGTCTGTCATAGTGATTTGCATTTTTTGAACGGTTCCTACCCTTTCCCAACTCCGGCCATTCTTGGACATGAGTCTGCCGGTATTGTTGAAGCGGTCGGCTCTGAGGTGCGATATGTCAAACCCGGAGACCATATCATCACTTGTTTGTCCGTTTTTTGTGGGCATTGTGAATATTGCCTGACGGGTCACATGTCATTGTGCGAAAGCCCGGAACTTCAACGGGAAAAAGATCAACCCCAACGCCTCTCACAAAATGCTGGCGAGATGAATCAATTTTTACACCTCTCCTCTTTTGCGGAACAAATGTTGATCCATGAACACGCTTTAGTCAAAATCAGAAAAGACATGCCTTTGGATCGAGCGGCTTTGATTGGCTGTGCGGTCACCACAGGAGTGGGAGCCGTGTTTCATACAGCCAAAGTGGAGCCAGGGACAACGGTCGCCATCATTGGTTGTGGCGGGATTGGTTTATCCTGCGTCAATGGAGCCGCAATTGCCGGAGCGCAAAGGATTATTGCCA
>WASW01082347.1_pt1 | contig 10127 bp, 10 predicted proteins | sample 5698521 | NCBI WGS metagenome assembly WASW01 (sample SAMN11175560, study PRJNA528189) | sponge metagenome | isolation source: marine sponge | host: Leucetta | place: Antarctica: Western Antarctic Peninsula, King George Island | collected 2013-01
CCCCGCCGATGGTGGCCGCCCACCGCATGAGATTTATAAAATGGCACTGCATTCGGGCCTGTTTGAAGAGGCGTCTTGCGTCAAATCCTTGCGCGTGTTGCGCCGGTGCTAGTCAATGAGACTAGTCAATAGGTGCCAATTAGCAAGTGCCAGTGAATAGGTACCAGTCAATATAAATCATCCGGCCGCTCGGTTAGCACACGGCACGCTGGCGTGAGCTGATGCACGCTATCATAGGCCAGCAAAACCGCACCGGCAGTCCAGGCAGGTCGTTCAACCGGCCAGAAAGTGCGATCTTCAACCTGCATCCCCATCCAGTAAGACCCGTTTGCGTCACGAAACTGGTCAAGATTGTCCAGCAGGGTTTCGGCTTTCGATTGTTCGCCTTGCGCCACCAGCGCGATAACAAGCTCTGCCGTTTCCGCCACTGTGACCCATGGCTCATCGGCCACACAGCGACAGCCAAAGCCTTCAATGACGAATTTGTTCCAGCCTTGAGCCAACCGTTTCGCGCCCTGCCGATGGCTCAAGGCGGTTGACAGGACGGGATAATACCAATCCATCGAATAACGGTCTTTTGGCTTCCAGCTACGGTCATAACGCTCTGGCTTGTGGGCCAGTGCCGCGCCCAGACGCACCCGCGCTTGCTGCCATTTATTGGTATCTGTATCCATATCCAGCGTTTCGGCCATTTTGATGGCGCAGACAAGACTTTTATGAATTGAGCTATTACCTGTCAGCAGGGCATCTTCTTCCGGTGTGCCGGGGTCGCGGGCGGTCCAGCGAATATCGCCTTCATCATATTGTAACCCGATGACAAAATTGATGGCGGTCTTCAGCATCGGCCAGTTGGTGCGGGCGTAATCAAGATCGGCGTGTAACTGGTAATGGTGCCATAGTGCGGTGGCGATATAGGCAATGAAGTTTGTATCACGAATGCGGTGGCCTGTATCCATGCCCTTGGTGGTGAATTGGTGAAGCTCCTCGTCAACCGGCACGGCACTGCCCAACTGTCCCCACCACGAGCCGTCTTCAAGTTGTGTGTCGCGCAAATAAGCAATGGCGTGTTCTGCTGCTACGCGTTCGCCGAGCAGATTGAGGCCCATCGCCGCCTCAAGGTGATTCCACGGGTCAACCACGCCGTTTTTGAACCATGGGATTGAGCCGTCGCTGTTTTGCAGATTGAGGATGGTTTGCCGCGCGCCGTCGAAATAGCCCCCATGCAGCAAGCTCACCGCGCACCTGCCGGTTTGTCGAAATATAACACCACACTTTTGCCCATAAGCGGGTCGGCCAGAGCTGATACAAGGCGCAAGGCCAGTGGATTTTTCAAAATTTCCCACTCCAGCAGCTTTTTGTAACCGCGCACCAGAAAGTTCTTTTCATTGCTTACGCCAACGGCACAACGCAACCACCAATAAGGGCTGTGCAGACCGTGTTTCAAATGTTGGTCAGTGAATTGAAAACCAAGGTTTTCAAATGCGGCGCACAGTTCCCTGTGACGGAAAATCCGCACATGTCCACCCGGGGTGTTGTGATACGCTTGCGACAACAGCCAGCAAATTTGCTCTGGCCAGCGATGAGGCACGGAAATGCCGATCCGTCCGCCCGGCTTGGTGACGCGCCAGATTTCGGCCAATGCGGCATGGTAATCGGGAATATGCTCCAGCACCTCCGAGCAGATCAGCCGGTCAAATTGGTGATCGTAAAAAGGCAGGCGCAGCGCGTCGCCAACCATCAGACCGAAATGGCGTTGTGGGCCGGTTTGGGGTTCCAGATCGGGGTGTGCGTGAAAGCCCGCGCGGGTTATTTTAACATCTTCAAAGCCGAGATCAAGCCCGACAATGGCGCATCGACGATGAAAATAGGCGGCGTGCGTATGGCGGCCATGGCCGCAACCAAGGTCGAGAATCTGGTGTCCGTCAACAAGTTTTAGCAGATCGAGATTAATGGTTTGCATGTTGCTTGGCTGCGTACGAACGGGCGATGGTTTCACGATACAAATCAACCACCTCTCTGCCGCACCGTTCCCATTTGAATTTTGCCAAAATGTGCTGGCGCGCAGGGCCGGACATTGCCGCACGCCGCGCTGGATCATTGAGCAAACCGTCAATCGCCCCGGCCAGTGCTGACGGGTTCGAGTGCGGCACCACAATACCGGCATCGCCGACAACTTCCGGTAATGAGCCGCCATTGGTAGCGACCAGAGGCACGCCGCATGACAGAGCCTCACCAGCGGGAAAGCCAAAGCCTTCATAAACTGACGGCGAAACGGCGATGGTAGTCTCGGCGTAAAGGTTACAAATTTCCGCGCCGGTCAGGCCGGGGATAAATTTTACCCGTTGACCAATGCCAAGACGGTTCAGTTCTTGCATGGTTTGGCCTTCGCGCAGACGCCCGACCACCAGAAGTTCAAGATCAGGATGCGCATTCAGCAAGCTGTGATAGGCGCGGATCAGATAGATCAGCCCTTTCAATGGCACATCGGCACTGGCCGTCACCATTAAGCGGTTGGGGTGGCGTTTAATGTGCGGCTGGGGCTGAAATAATTCATGGTCAATACCGTGATAAATACGCACCATGCGGTTGCGCTGCACTTTGAAGTCACGCGCCACATCGCGCAGCGTGCTGTCCGACACAACGATCAACGGGTCCAGTTCACGGGCCACCCTCATCTGCATGTTGAGGAATGAATACCAACGCCATTTGAGAAATTTGATATGCGGCCACTTGGCGTGTGCAATATCAATGCGCTTGTCCATGGTGATCGGGTGGTGGATGGTACCAACCACGGGCAGGCCCATATCGCGCACATCAAGCATGCCGTAACATAATGTCTGATTGTCGTGCATGATGTCATACTGGTCGATCTTGTTGCGCATGTAATTGGCCATGCGTACGCCAAATGTATAAGGCTCGGGAAAACCACCCCAATTATGGCTCCACCATTCAAACAGATCGGTTTTGTTCGATACAATGTCGCGGGTGAGGCAGGCAATCGGGTCAGGGCGTGCATACATATCGAGCGATGGCAGCTTGATAAGACCGACGCGCGGGTCAAGCTCCGGATAAGGTGGGCCTGAAATGACATCGACATGATGACCCAGATCAATCAGTGCCTTTGATATGAGCCGCATATATATGCCCTGACCACCGGTGTGCGGGTTGGACCGATAGCTCGGCAACAAAATGCGAAGCGGTGCATCGCCCTGCACGGCTTCGAGACGGTTTGCAGGCTTTTGGATGGCAATTTTCTCAGGTTTATTCATTATTCAGCTTGTTCATTATTCACCTGTGGCCTGATTAAAAGTGGTGGGACTATAGGGCAAGACCATAGGGCAAGACTATAGGCTGACAAAATTGCGTAACTCAAGCACCGGCCCACGATAGCTCAAGCAAAACGCCGCCGCAGCCAGTCACACATCAAGGCGGCTAATTCTTCCGGCTTTTCGTTTTGGGTCCAATGACCACAGCCCTTGATCAGATGCGTTTCCAGATCAGTGACATACTTGCTCATGCCTTCGGCCATAATTGGGGGTAGCGCGGTATCGTTTTCAGCGCAAATCATCAGGCTCGGCTGTGTGATCTTTTGTTCAAATTCGGCACTTGAGTGCCAGTTGTGCGTGAAATTGCGGTACCAATTAATGCCACCGCGAAAGCCAGAGCGGGTAAATGCACTTTCGTAAATAGTAAAATCAGTCGCATCAAAAAGCTCAACGCCGGGCCAGCTGCTTTCCGGTCTGGCGAGTATTTTCAACAGCGCGAAGTTTTCCCATTCCGGCCCCTGAGCAATATCAAGCCGTGAGGCATCACGACTGCGGTTGTCACCGCCACCCTTACGATAAAACCCGCGCAGTGTGTGGCCCACATCAGCGTCCATTTGCGCTTCAGCGATACCATAATCCTGAAAGGCGCAAATATAGAAATCATCGCCCCTAGCATTGCGGAACATTTCAATCGGATCATTGCTCAGGCGTGGAATAAAGGGTGTGTTGACCCCAATCAGACCAGCAATATGGTCGGGTTGATAAAATGATAATTGCCACATCACAATGCCACCCCAGTCATGGCCGACGAAAACGGCTTTTTCAAGCGCCAGAGCATCCAGCAGATTGGCCAGATCGGCGCATAAATGCACCATGTCATAAAGTGGCACGCCACGCGCATCGCAAGGGTCATCAAGCGGTGCGCCGGTAAAGCCGAAACCGCGCAAATCGGGTGCGACAACATGAAACCCGGCTTCTACGAGTGGTCCGACAATCAACCGCCAGCTATAGGCTATTTCGGGGAAGCCATGACACAAGATTATCGACGGACGGTCGTCACGCGCACTGCCGGCCTCGAAAATCGCCATGCGCAGATCGGGCAGGTCGAGATAGCGCGGGTTGCCCCAGTCAATCAAAGTGTCCATATGCTTTCCCTTTCGGCGAGAAGCATAATTATAAAGCTGCAGACAAGCAAATTACAAAATCAGGCGGGCTGGTTTTTATGTGCCGATTTTATGTATCGGCGGGTGATAACCGGGGAAGCACCTTGAAAGGCGATAAGCTGGCCGTTGGTCTGGTTTTCGATCTGATTTTTGTTTCGGACTTTGATTGGCAAATGGGTGCGGCGTGCTGACGGCGCATAATTGGCTACATAATCGGCCAATACAACAATTTTGGGGTTGACCGTAACCCGCCGCGCGCGTTTATGTGAAAAATGATAACCTTGGAAAAAGAGACGGATTTCCTTCTTTCAATTACCCCAAAAGCCTGATTCCCCTTCAGAAATTTGCGCTTGACGAAATTTCATCCCGCCTTCGCGGTCCTTGTCGAGCCAAAGCGAACCATCGAGATCGATGAGATCGGCCAACTGTCCGAGAATAAAAGCCGGAGCCATGGACAATGAAGTGGCGACCATGCAGCCGACCATAATATATAGCCCGCGCGCTCTTGCAGCCTTGACGAGAGCGAGGGCTTCGCTCAATCCACCGGCCTTGTCGAGCTTGATGTTCACCCATTGATAGGCTGGTGACAGGCTGTCGAGGGACGCGCTGTCATGCACGCTTTCATCTGCGCAAAAGGGCAGCTTGATGCCCTGTAGCGCGTGGTCGCGCGCGGCAGGCACGGGTTGTTCAAAAAACTGCACGCCAAATTTGGCAAGCTGGTCGCGGTAACGCGCCACATCCTCAACAACCCAGCCCTCATTCGCATCAACGATAAACTGTGCATCGGGGCGTGCGTCAACAATGGTGTTGAGGCGGGCAATATCGGCAAGCAGGCCGTCTGCCCCACCAAGTTTAATCTTTAACAGCGGAAACCCCCGCGCCTGCCGCGCTTTTTCGGCCATGATGTCGGCCTTGTCGAGGGTGATGGTGAAGGCGGTGATCAGGCTGCGCGGCGGCTCTAATCCGGCTAATTGCCAAACTGGCTGGCCGGTTTGTTTAGCCCTTAAATCCCACATCGCACAATCCAGTGCGTTGCGCGCCGCACCAGGCGGCAGTGCATCACCAAGTACACTTTGCTCCAACCCATCTTCGAGTGCCGGACGCAAATCTTCAATGCTGGCTGATACGGTTTCGACAGACTCGCCATAGCGTGCATAAGGCACCGCTTCACCGCGACCAGTCACGCCGCATTCAGTGATGTCGGCACAAATCACATCGGCTGAAATTTTGCTGTCGCGCGCAATGGCAAAGTGCTGCTTTAAAGGCCAAGTCTGTGCGCGAATGGCAATGTGGCGCGTCAAAGTGATTTCCTTCCGCTATGGGACCAGTGGTATGGGCCAGTGATATACGCTTGATTCACTATGGTGGCGAAGGATGCTTGCCCTCAAGTAAAATTTGATTATATTCAAACCGCTTGATTTTGACAGGAGGCACAAATGGCCAACATTACTTATGTTGAAAACGATGGAACGAAACACGCCCATGAGGGCGAGAACGGTATGACCGTGATGGAAGTCGCGGTTAAAAACACCGTTCCCGGGATTGATGCTGATTGTGGCGGTGCGTGCGCCTGCGCAACTTGCCATGTCTATGTCAGGGAAGATTGGCTCGACAAGGTTGGGTCGCGCACAGAAATGGAAGAAGACATGCTGGATTTTGCGTTTGAAGTGCGCGATAGCAGTCGCCTGTCCTGTCAGATCAAGGTAAGCAAGGATATTGATGGCCTAACGGTTGATTTACCCGAAAAGCAATTTTAGAGCCTGAAGCTGTTTAGAGCCTGAAGCTGTTTAGAGCCTGAAGCTGTTTAGAGATTGTCAAAAACCTTCAATTCATGAGCGATTGAACTTTCGATGAGCTGACGCCAAACGGGTTCAGCGATTTCTGCGGCCAGGCCTTCATCTGCCGCCGCCTGCAAGACCAGCCGAATCACTTCCTCGATGCGCGCTGTGTCGCGCACCTGATTGCGTTTCGGCTTGGCGCGCCCAGCGGCCTCAACAGCCTTTTGACGGGCCACCAGAAGACGCACCAGCTGGCGGTCAAGATTATCAATTTGCAACCGGATATCGACTATTTCGGAGCAGGGTACAGGCGCGCGTTCGATTGTGTTGGGCATGTCAGGTCTCGCTCTATGGCGGCTTGCTTCAACCGGATATAGACGAATCCGTTCACAATATCCAGCCATCATATCCAGCGCATCAAAAAAACCTTGCTTTTTGGGTGCTATCTGAGTAAAGAACAGATAATTTTGGTAATTATAAATTAATACATATTATTAGTGTAATTTAATTAATATGGGCTAAAGGATTGGTATGGCTAAAAACATAACTGAAACGGATGTTGTCATTATCGGGGCCGGGCCAGTGGGTTTGTTTGCCATCTTTGAGCTTGGTCTGTTGGACATGAAAACGCATGTGATCGACATTCTCGACAAGCCTGGTGGGCAGTGTGCTGAGCTTTATCCTGAAAAACCAATTTATGATATTCCGGGCATGCCTGAAGTCTCCGGCCAGCAACTGACCGATCAACTGATGGCGCAGGTGGCACCTTTTAACCCTGTGTTTCACCTTAACCGCATGGTGACCAGTCTTGAAAAGCTGAGTGAAGGTGGTTGGCGGGTCACGACGGATGAAGCGGAAATGTTTGACTGCAAAGTGATGGTGATTGCTGCGGGTGGCGGCAGTTTTCAGCCGAAAAAACCACCCATACCCGGCATTGAGGCATATGAGCAAAGCGACAGTCGCAATGGCACCGGTGTGCATTATGCGGTGCGCAAAATGGAAGCCTTCAAGGGCTGCGATATTGTTATTTCGGGCGGTGGGGATTCAGCCCTCGACTGGGTGCTGAGCTTGCAGCCGATTGCCAAATCCATGACGCTGGTGCATCGTCGCGACGCGTTTCGTGCGGCCCCCCAAAGCGTCAATAAAATGCGTGCGCTGGTCGATGAAGGTAAAGTCAATTTACATATTGGCCAGATTAGCGCGTTGACCGGCGATCGGGGGGTGCTGGCCGGTGCCATGGTGAAGCCTAAAGAAGGCGCGCCAGTTTTGTTGATCTGCGATATCTTCCTGCCATTTTTCGGCCTCACCATGAAACTGGGGCCGGTTGCTGATTGGGGGCTTAATTTGCACGAAAATCTGATTAAGGTGGATACAGAGAAGTTTGCCACGGACCAGGATGACATTTATGCGATTGGCGACATCAACACTTATCCGGGTAAGTTGAAGCTGATTTTAAGCGGTTTCCACGAGGCCGCCCTGATGGCGCACCATGCGTTCAAGCGGGTTTATCCTGACCAGAAGCTCACTTTCCAATACACGACCTCAAGCACAAAATTACAGAAAAAACTGGGCGTCAAGTAAGATCACTCATTCCAACCGGCATGGCGCAGACCTTTGCGCATGTAATCATAGCCTGTAATCAGAGAAAACAGGGCGGCGATCCATAAAAGCGTCAGCCCGATTATCTGTGCGCCCGGCAGCAGAGCCTCGCCAGCCGCATCGGACAGCAAAAAGCCGATTGCAACCATCTGAATGGTGGTCTTGTATTTGGCCAATATCGACACCGGCAAAGCGATGCGAATTTCCATCAAATATTCGCGCAGGCCCGAGACCAGAATCTCGCGGCATAAAATGATAATGGCGGCAATCAGATGAATATCCACGATGAGATCACCCTCGACCAGCAAAATTAGGCTGGCCGCCACCATCAGCTTGTCGGCAACCGGGTCGAGCATGCGGCCAAAACCTGATTGCACTTCAAACTTGCGCGCCATCCATCCGTCAAAAAAATCAGTAATCGCGGCGAGGCTGAAAATAATGACTGCCAGCCAATCGCCAGAATGGCCGGGGATATAAAAAGCCAGATACAGAGCCGGGATCATGGCAATCCGGAAGATAGTTAATAAATTGGGCAGGTTTTTCATCAACGTCACTTTTTAGTGGCTACCATCAGAATTGAAATGATTGTATATGCGCATAGCAATCTTCGCACTGATTCCTTCTACTTTTTCAAGATCGCCCAGCGATGCGCGACCCACAGCACGCGCCGAACCAAAATGGTGCAATAAAGCCTTTTTTCGGCTGGCACCAATGCCGTCCACCTGATCCAGCGGGTTGCGCCTTATATTTTGCTTGCGCTGTACCCTGTGTCCGCCAATGGCAAACCGGTGGGCCTCATCGCGCAGCCGTTGCAGATAATACAGTATTGGTGAATTATGTGGCAGCATAAAACTGGCGCGCTCGGGCATAAAAAAACGTTCGCGTCCGGCATCGCGGTCCGGCCCTTTGGCGATGCCGACCAATGCAATATCCTCAAGCCCCAGTGCTTTCATCACCTCGCGCGCAATATTGAGTTGCCCGCGTCCGCCATCGATCAGCACCAGATCGGGCCACTGCCGTGCACTGTGTTGCTCCGCACTGTGTTCTGCCGCACGCGCCAGCCTGCTATAGCGACGGGTAAACACTTCACGCATCATGGCATAATCATCACCTGGTACCGTGTCCTCATTGCGGATATTGAACTTACGATACTGGTTTTTCATAAATCCATCAGGACCGGCGACGATCATCCCGCCGAGCTGATTTGTGCCTTGTAAATGACTGTTATCAAACACTTCGATGCGCTGCGGCGGCATGTCCAGATCAAAAGTGTCGGCGACCCCTTGTAGCAGGCGTTTTTGATTGGCACTTTCGGCCATATTGCGTGCCAATGCCTCGCGGGCGTTTTGCAGGGCGTGAGCAACCAGGGCCAGCTTGTCGCCGCGCTGAGGGCGGTGAATTTTGATATTTTTTTCCATGCGCAGGCTGAAGGCTTCGCACAGCAACGGTGCGCCCGGCAATTTGTGGCTAACAAATATCTGTTTCGGCACCGGTCGGGTGTCGTAAAACTGCCCGATGAATGCTTCAAGAATTTCCACCGCGCCCTGTTCCTTGTCATGGCGTGGAAAATAGGCCTTGTTGCCCAGATTCTGGCCGGCACGAAAAAAAAACACCTGAACGCAAGACTGGTCACCTGCGTGAGCCAGGGCGATAATGTCGGCTTCGGCAATATCTGATTGGCTGATGCCACTTTCTTGCTGCACATAAGTGAGGGCGCGAATGCGGTCGCGCGCCGCTGCGGCGGCTTCGAAATCCATGGCTTCGCTGGCGATTTGCATTTTTTCGAGCAGGGCATTTTGCACTGCACGACTATTGCCTTGCAAAAATTCGCGCGCCTCATTGACGAGTGTCGCATATTCGGCCGGCGCAATTTCGCCGGTGCATGGTGCCGCGCAGCGTTTGATTTGATACAATAAGCACGGGCGCGTGCGGCTGTCGTAAACACTGTCAGAACATGAGCGCAGCAGGAAGGCCCGCTGCAAAGTGTTGAGCGTTCGGTTGACGGCCATGGCCGAAGCAAAGGGGCCAAAATATGCCCCCGGGCGTTTGCGCGCTCCACGGTGTTTATAGAGTTGGGGAACGGCGTGGTCTTCGGCTAGCAAAATATACGGAAAACTTTTATCATCGCGCAGCAAAATGTTGAATCGCGGTTTTAACTTTTTGATCAGATTTGCTTCCAGAAGCAACGCATCGGTTTCTGTTTCGGTGCGGATAAACTCCATATCGCAGGTTGCATCAATCATCCGCAAAATACGGTTATTGTGGCCGGTGGGGCGGGTATAGGAACGAACACGGGTTTTCAGATTTTTAGCCTTGCCGAC
>WASW01032614.1_pt1 | contig 10120 bp, 8 predicted proteins | sample 5698521 | NCBI WGS metagenome assembly WASW01 (sample SAMN11175560, study PRJNA528189) | sponge metagenome | isolation source: marine sponge | host: Leucetta | place: Antarctica: Western Antarctic Peninsula, King George Island | collected 2013-01
CGGTTTACTCTAAAGGAGGCATGCGAAATGGGACAGTTAGGTAATATTAGTATGGAAGCCGAACGTTTAGTCGAAAGTGCAAGTGATGCACTGACGGACGATATCGTTGGGCGTTTAGCGGAAGTTGCTGGTGATGGTTTAGCACTTCTTGATCAAGCAAATAACAGCAATCTGGATAAAGCCTTGCCTGCTATCAGCCGCATGGTTGAAAACGGTGACTTGGATCGTGTCGTTGATTTAGCACGCGTGCTGGGTGCTGCAGGTGATGCGATGACGGATGACATCGTCTCGCGTCTGGCAGAAACGGCAGGTGAGTTAATGTGTATTGCTGACCGACTTGCACGTAGCGAAGGTTTGTTGCGTTTGTTAGATTTGTTAGAGCGTGAGCATGTCATTAGCTTGTTAATGGAGTTTGCTGAAGCAGCGGCTGCGGCTAAAGCTGATCATTCGCCTGCGTCTAAGGGCGGCATTATGGGCATCATGGGGACTATGCAAGATCCTGATGTGCAAGATGCGTTGAAGTTCTTTGGAGCAATGTTTAAAGAGCTGAAGAAAGCTTAATAAACACTAGTAAGTTATACCTAAAAGCCCAGCACACACTGCTGGGCTTTTTTTATGGCGGTTGTGTTACTTGGAGACTTTTGCCCAAGTGTCTCGTAACGTCACTGTGCGATTAAAGACTATCTTGCCATTCTTGCTATCCGCTTTGTCACGGGTGTAATAGCCAGTACGCTCAAATTGAAAATTCTGTTCTGCGATTGCTTTAGCCAGGCTGGGTTCCGCAAAACAATTGTCTAATACTTCTAGCGAATCCGGGTTAAGGCTGTCGAGCATGTTTTCTTCAGCACCAGGATTTGGGGTGTTGAATAGCCTGTCGTATGAATTCACCTGTACCGGTAATCCTTCTGCAGCGGACACCCAGTGAATGGTGCCTTTTACCTTGCGTCCATCTGCTGATTTACCACCACGTGTTTCAGGGTCATAAGTGCAGCGAAGTTCAATCACATTGCCCTCGACATCCTTAATAACATCTGTGCAGGTAATGTAATACGCATAACGTAAACGTACTTCTCGACCCGGGCCTAAACGAAAGAATTTCTTTGGTGGGTCTTCCATGAAGTCGCTTTGTTCAATATAGATTTCGCGCGTAAAAGGAATGTCGCGCTTACCTAGCTCTTCACGTTTAGGATGGTTGGAGGCTTCTAATGTCTCTGTTTGGTCTTCAGGATAATTCTCAATGACTACTTTGAGTGGTTTGAGTACACACATAGTGCGTGGTGCATTGTAGTTTAAATCTTCGCGTACACAGTTTTCTAATACGCCAACATCTATTTGCGAATCTTTTTTGGTGATACCAATGCGTTCACAAAAATCTCGTATGGCAGCAGCAGGATAGCCGCGTCGACGTAATCCAGCAATAGTAGGCATACGTGGGTCATCCCAACCATCAACATGACTTTCATTGATTAACTGGTGAAGTTTGCGCTTGCTAGTAATGGTGTAATCTAATGATAAACGCGCAAACTCAATTTGTTGCGGGTGACTTGGTGTGTTGAGTGTATTCAAAATCCAATCGTACAAAGGCCTGTGATCTTCAAACTCCAACGTGCAAAGGGAGTGAGTGATACCCTCGATCGCATCTGAGACGCAATGTGCATAGTCATACATGGGATACATGGACCATTCGTTAGTGGTGCGGTGATGATGCGAATGTTTGATTCTATATAGAGCAGGGTCACGCAAATTAATATTCGGTGATGCCATATCAATTTTTGCGCGTAATACGCATTCGCCTTCTTTGAACTCACCTTGGCGCATGCGCTTGAATAAATCTAAATTTTCTTCAATAGAGCGATCTCGGTAAGGACTGTCTTTTCCTGCTTCAGTCAGCGTGCCACGATATTCACGCACTTGTTCTGCATTTAAATGACAAACATAAGCTTTTTCCATTTCGATTAACGTTACAGCGTATTGGTAAAGCTGTTCGAAATAGTCAGAAGTAAAAAACAGATTACTCCAGCTATGTCCTAACCAGGTGACGTCGCGTTTAATTGACCCGACATACTCCTCATTTTCCTTGTCAGGATTAGTGTCATCAAAGCGCAAGTTACATTGGCCATTAAATTCCTGCGCGATTCCAAAATTCAAGCAAATAGATTTTGCATGGCCAATATGTAAGTAACCATTAGGCTCGGGAGGGAACCTGGTCATAAAAGGCATTGATTTTTCTTCAATGTCTTTGCGAACTCTATTGCGAATAAAATTGTTAGAAGGCGTGGTTGTCTCTTCTGTCATAGTGATTATTATCTGGTTAGTGCTTTAAGGGTCTAAAGGCTCTGCAGTTGCCTCTTTAAGTAATGCTTCTTGTTTTGCCTTCTCGGCTTCTTCTGCGGCAATTCGCTCAGCCTCTTGCTCAGCTTCAACCGCTCGGGTTGTTGCGCTGGCAACTTCGCTAAAGCATTTTTCGCTTTTGTTCCCTCCCATGCTGGTAAAGGGTATGGCCAATGCGGCAGGGCCAAGTGCGACGACTGCTGCGCTCTTTAAAAGCTTTTTAAATACTGATGCCTTGTCTAATGAAAAACTTGGGTCTTGGAGGTCACCTGCGACACGTATATTGGCATCTAAAGTAAATAATTCAATGTTTTTTGGTTTGGGTATCAGTAGCAGATTTAAATTCTCTTTACCTAAGTCAACTGAACCATTGGTTTGCATAACAATATTTTCAGTATTAAGTAATGTCGCTTCACTTTTGAATATCCCTTCGTTGCCAGTGAATTGCACAAATAGACACTCGACCTTGGTATTCTTTTTCTTTGATTTTCCCGGCATCAGCTCAACTAATAAGTTGCTAGCAAGTAAGTCGATGGGCGCATCGGCCAGAGAGCCTTCAGTCATTACCGCAGTGATTTTGCCACGGGCATTGTCTGCCAATTGTTGGCTGCTAGTGCCGTAAGAGTTTACATCTATTGATGCGTCGATCTTGCCTTGTAAGGTTTCGCTTACACCTGTATCGCTTAATAATTGGCCGAGGTCAAAATTTTCTGTGAATAGACTCTGGCTATAGATATTTTTATTCGCATCAACTAATGCGCTTGCCCGTAAGTTTGCATCTAAGTAGTTAAGAGATCCTATATTTAATTCAGCGGTGTTGTTTTTAGCCACTGCTTTCACTTTGACGTCTTTCAATGTGGCTTTTTTGTAGATTAAGTTTTTAACTACCAGGGATATATCGGTATTAGCAGAGTTTAACCAATCTAAGTCGATTTTCTTGTCTGAAAACAATTTACTCTTTTGTTCTTTCTTAGTGTTTCCTTTTTCTTCTGTTTGCGTGGTGGCTAGTAAATGCTCGATATTTAATGATTGAGCCGTTAAGTTGGCGCGTACATTAGGTGGCGTTGAGAATTCGATATCACTATTACCAGCTAATTGTGTGTTGTCTAGGGCTAGATCCAAGTTTGCCAAGCTTAATAGATTGGCGGCATATTTCATATTTGTTTTCAGTGAGAAATTCTTAGAAGCAGGTAATGATTGCTTGATGATTTTTTCAAAGCTTTGAGTATTTTTGCCTTTAGATGTTATCGCTAAATCTACTGTTGGTTGATTTTCATTATCTAATGCAATAGAGCCTAGCGCTGTTGTGGTGGTATCTTTAATCGTGATTTTTGATTCTATATTTTCAATATTAAAAACACCTTTAGAGTTTCTAATATTTGTTTTAATTGAGAATTCATCAATATGCTCAGCTGCAATGGCTTGCTGAAGTTCATTTAACCAGGTCGGCTGTTTGCCGCTTGCATCAATGCTAACGTCTATCTGCATTGAGTCGCTGCTAGCTAACACTTTCCCGGCGCTTAATATTTTGCTGTCACCAATTTCTATAATGGAATCAAGGGAATGTACTTTCCAGTGATTGCCATCACTTTCGACCACTGAAAGAATTGTAAAATTATCTATCAGTTCTGCTGGAAATACATCTTGATAATTGTTTAGCCATTGTGGTTGTGTGCCGGAGGCGTCTAATGAAATATTCACGCCAGAAACGGTGTTAATGGAAGCGATATTCCCTAGTGCTTTAATCAGTGTGTCTTTGAGCGCAATCTCAGCGTCGATATTAGATGCTTTTAACTGAGCGAATGTGCCAGATAGCTGAGTGCTCACAGAAACTCTTTCTGTGTTCGGCAGAGGTAAGCCTTTAGTTAGTGAAAATTCAGTAATATCGCTAGCGTTGGACTTGATGGTTAGGCTGAGCTTGCCTTGATTGGCAATATTTATGTCCCCAGAAATGTTGGTGTTAAATGGGGTGGCGTCGATAGTGGCTGATAGTGTGCAATCGTTGCCTCTTAGTAAATGTCTGATGCGGCACATCTCGCTAGTAAGTGACAAGGGTTGGTCTTCGAAGTAACTAGAGGCTTCAATCTGAATAATGTCTTTATTCGTTGGCTGTAGTACGAAAGTGTCAAGCGCATAAACAAAAGATTTGTTAGTTTGTAGATCAGAATAATTGATTGTTAGATTATTGATGTGCATATCAACAACATCAAGTAATGCTGTTGTGTTACTGCTTTTCTTTTCTGATTTTTCTTGTTTGGTGTCTTGAGGGAAATCTAAATTGGACTCGCCTTGCTGATTGCGCTTTATATTAATCACTGCGTCATTAAATACAATTTTTTCAATGGTGATCACGCCGCGTAAAAGATTTGGCAAAGAAACGCCAAATTCAATTTTTTCAGCGGTGAGTAAATTTTCACCTTGATCCCAGTCGGCACTTGCAATACTTATCCCTGAGGTTTGTAACGTGGGATTGAGAGAGCGAGTTAAAGTGAAGTCGCCGTCGATAGTGACTTTGCGTTTTAATGTAGTTTGCAGCGCTTCAAGCGCATTTTTTTCGATGGTTTCGTTGTCTATTAATTTATAGGCTGAGAAAGTGGAAATCAGAATAATAGCGACAATGACCGCCAAAGCGATTAGAATTTTTTTAGCTAGAGGCACGATGTAGTTCTCTCTTTATAGTTATGAATCAGCTTCTGTGAAGTTGTTGTAATGCTTGAGCACCTTTTTGACATATCTTTGAGTCTCTTTGTAAGGAGGAATCCCATTGTATTTCTTGACGGCAGTTGGTCCCGCATTATAAGCAGCTAACGCCAGCTCTACATCGAATTCAAATAGTTCTAGCATTTGTCTGAAGTAACGAGTGCCACCACGAATATTATCTTTAGCATTAAATACATTATGTACGCCCATCAAATCTGCTGTTTGAGGCATTAGTTGCATGAGGCCTTTGGCACCCACGCTAGAGACTGCGTATCGATCAAAGCAAGACTCCACTGCGATCATGGCTTTAATCAGTTGTTCGTTAACGCCATATAAGTCAGAGTACTGTTGTATGATTGGTGCATGATCTTTGGCTCGATTTGAGATTGACCCTGTGCATGAAATTGATGCCGTTGGGCGTCCTATCGTGGCAATTAATTTGTAGTTTTGTGAAGGTAAATTTTTGTCCGAATACCAAGTAGCGCCATCATCATGCTTGTAGACAAAATACTCACCATAGCAATTCATGCTGAGTGCTAATAAGCTGATTAATAAGCTTGTTGGCCAAAATGAAAATTTAGCTGAATAGTGGGAACTGTTGTTTGAATTAACCATCACTGTTATCGAGTTTGAGTATGGCTATTGTACCCAGAGTTGGAGTAAATTCTCTGACATTTTGTGAATAGAAAGCGTCCGTTTATCTTTAGATTATAATGCTGCATTTTACAGAAGTCTTAACACTGCTTGATAATAAGCGCTATTATTCTGGACAAGCGCTTGCCCAGCGATTGAATGTCACGCGTGCCGCTATCCATAACTGTATTGTCAAAATTGAGTCACTGGGCATTCTTGTTGAGCGCATTAGAGGTGTGGGATATCGATTGATGCAACCCATAGACCTATTAAATCACGATGAAATTCAGTCCAAACTGTCTGTGTCAGTGGCAGATAAACTAGCTCAAATGCACTGTTTGCAAGAAATTGACTCTACAAATCGTTATGCGAGCGAATTAGAGTCACCCCAAGTAGGCGCATTATCAGTGGTTTTGGCAGAAATGCAGACAGCGGGAAAGGGGCGTAGAGGCAGGCAATGGATATCTCCCTATGCCGCTAATATTTATATGTCCATATTATGGCCACTGCAAAGACCTTTACATGAATCAGGAATGTTGAGCCCAATGTTGGCGATTAGCATGTTGACTGCGCTAGAACAATTGGGTGTTACTGGTTTGAGTTTAAAATGGCCTAATGATATTTACTGCCATAACAAGAAATTAGCTGGCCTACTGATTAAGTGCTCAGGTGAAATCAGTGGAGGCTGTAAAATGGTAGTCGGCATGGGAGTGAATGTACTCATGTCGCAGTTTGAGAACATCAATATTGATCAACACTGGACGGATATGAGTAGTCATACACAAGGTGAGCATTATTCACGTAATGATGTGGTGGCAAAACTTATTGATAATGCCGTTTCTGCCTTGGTTCAATTTGAAAGTAATGTTATTGAGGATCTTGTCGGCACCTGGTCACAGTGGGATATTATGAAAGATAAGCCGGTGGAGTTACATTCTGCACAAACCATTCAAACAGGTGTCGCGCGTGGAATAGATAATGATGGGTGTTTGTTGTTAGAGACATCCAATGGCATGGAAAAGATTTCTGCGGGTGATGTTAGTTTGCGAGCAAGGGCATGAGGTTACTAATCGATTTCGGCAATAGTCGGTGCAAATGGGCAATTCTAGATAATCAAGACTTAATAAAGGCGAATGCTTACGTTTATAAAAGTAACGATTCAATTCAACGTGTGAGAGAGATTGTCGAACACCTTTCGTTTGATTCGACTCAGCAGATACATGCAGTTAGTGTGCTTGAAAGTGCTTTTGAACAAGAGTTTTGTATCCAAGTAAGCAAATCGACTGGCATCGTTACTAAATTTTATACCTCTCAATCAGATAGTTTTGGCGTGACATTGGCATACGCTAATCCATTAACTTATGGAGCAGATAGATATGCCGCGCTGATTGCTGCGCATAACAAAACACCTGGCACAAAGATTATTATTGATAGCGGTACCGCAACAACTATCGATGTGATCGATGCAAAAGGAAAACATCTGGGTGGATTGATTATTCCAGGTACAGATCTTATGTGCTCTGCATTAGCCAATAAAGCATCGGGTATTGGCAGGCCTAGGCAGGCCAATCCAACACGGTTATTTAATGATAATACCGCTGATGCAGTCTATTCTGGTAGCGCGCTTGTTCTTAGTCATGGGGTGAGCGGAATTGTTGAAGAGATCATGAGTAAATTGGATCAAAAGGTGTCTATTTTCATCACCGGTGGTGAGAGTTACATGTTTGATTTTGCTAGTCGTGAATATGTGGATTGCCCGAACTTGGTCTTAGAGGGCCTACAAATCATGCAAGGTTAATGGCATGAGAACGATTGTTTTATTGCTAATCTTTTTGAATCTCGCCTTTTTTTATTGGGTTAATGAGTTCGGTTCAAAAGAGGTGGTGTTACAAGCACCTAAAGAAGTCCTTGGGTATAAACCGATTAAATTGCTGTCGGAGTTAGAAAAAGAAATTGTGCCAGTCAATAATGAGATTCCCATAAATACTCGACAGGTCGCTCTAGCGTCTCAAGCGAAAGAAATAGCCAAAACTCAGAAATGCTTTTCGTTAGGCCCCTTTGAAACTGATGAGAAGTCAGGGACGGTGTATGGCTCATTATTTGATGCTGGCATTCAAGCGAAGCAAAGAACAGTCAATCAGCGTCAACCAAAAAGCTATTGGGTGTATTTGGCTGCATATGAATCTCAGGCTGAAGCGCAAAAAGTAGTGACTTTCCTTAAGAGTCATAATATTAATGAGTTTTACATTTGGTTAGAAGGCTCGCAGAAAAATGCTGTTTCCTTGGGGTTATTCAAGCAACTGAGTACCGCCAGAGAAAAGATAGCAGAAATAAAGAAACTGGGTTTAGAGCCAAAAATGGACGTGCATTTTGATGAGTTTTCTGAGTATTGGATAGATTTCAATCACAATGATCAGTCGCATATGCCTAAAGTTATCGAAGAAATGCTAAGAAAAAATGGCCGTATGTTGATATTAGAGACAAAGTGCTTATAAAGCATTGATTGAAGCAGCAGATTTCACTAGACTGCACCTCCTGCGACATCCATGCTTTTCGGCATGTATCCAGTAAGGTTAGCCGGCGTAGCTCAGTTGGTAGAGCAACTGATTTGTAATCAGTAGGTCGGGCGTTCAAATCGTCTCGCCGGCTCCAACAAAAATTCAATATATCAATAACTTACAATTAATCAGGTTGGGTTGTAGCGCTATCCTTAAAGGCCACAGCGCGCGAGTGCAATTCCAACACCCTTGCTAAATAAAGCCAGCGTTGTTTAGTTTGAATAAAAGTAATATCAGACATCCATTATTGATTAGGCTCCTGCGATTTGAGGAATACTATGCTGATAGGTTCTTTGATTGTTTCGCTTGAATACTGGCTTTGCGCATCAAGTGTTCAACGTGACTGCGGTTTAGTTTTATTCCAGTACTGAGAGGGTTGGCATGTCTGTACGGAGAGCCATAGTTCTCTTTTACGCGTTGATGAATCAGTTTGATGCGATCTATTAAACGCTTATTAGTTTGTTGTTGGCGACTTGGCTTGCGATGATGCCAGGTAAAGCCCCACTCTTAGACAGCTGTAAGGCAGCAATCTAATTGCTTAAGGCTGTAGTCGGCACGTTGCGTCTCAATAAAGGCGTACTTCACTTGAACTCACCGCTGACTTTTTTAATACCTCAACTTCTTCACGCAAGCGTTTGTTCTCTCGTTCCAGGTCTTCAATACTGTCGGCGTTGATTGAATTGCGTCCTGGTCCTTGAAAGGCGGCATCGCCTTTCAAGGAAAGTCATTATTGTCATTTATAAAGCATGCTGCGATGGATGCCCAGCGCTCTCGCAATCTCGCTACCTGACTGTTCATCTGAGTCTAATAACTGCACAAGAGCTTCTAATTTAAAGTCTTTTATAGCGTTGTCTTTTTGTCATCATTCACTCGAATTATTATATTATCTACTAGTTAGAGTGTTCTTTTCATTAGGAGAGTTTTAATTTCTTAATCGATAGTACATTTAGCTATTAGTTACATTGCAACACATGAACCCAATATAAGTACGACAGAATCTCTATTTTTTCTTGTATTGTGTATGTAAGGAGCAGTATTGGTGACTGAGAATTTCATGGTGTTTAAATTCATAATGAAGTCGCCACTTGTTTTACACGAGAAGACGCCATCTAGGAGTGGTTCGCATGACTCGTATTCATATTCAGTGTCGTATTCATAGACTGACCATTGGGCGTTTTTGAGTTTTACTAAGTAGGTGGCATCGGGTGTGAATCTTTCTCGTATCCATCGGCTATTCTTATAATCATAACCACTAGACTCATCTGTTGAGCATAGGTAGGTCTTAGCATTAACCGTTGTTGTCTCTTCAGCAGAGATGGTGAATGAACAGAGAAGTAAAAAAAACAGTATAAATTTCATTTGGGCGCGTTTATTGGGTTTTGATTTTGTAAGTTAAAGCATATCTTTTCTTAGAGTAACACTCTAGCGGCTAAGATATTGTTGAAAGTTATATGTCTTTAAAGTATTTAACGTTGCTTGAGGATTTTTCGTGGAATGTGTAAAAGCAGCGTATGCGGTTTAATGGCCGCGGATATAATTTTTTATAGATTCGATAGAGTAAGGTTTAATTTTTTTTTAAAAAAACCTCTAGTAGAGAGGCCTTGAATTCAGGCTAGGGGAGTAAGTCATATGGGTTTAAATATACCATTATAGAAATATTTCAAACAAGATTGAAGCTTCGGTGTTTCTCTGCGCTATGACTCACAGAGGTATAAGATTACTACTTTTTTTGAATAAAACGAAGCGTTAAAATCATAGCCATTATAAGATTTTTGTTATGGAGATGGCTATCTTTGGACTCGCTCACATTGTTTTGATTGGCTATAAAACACCGATAACATACACCCATTACTTCTTAACTAAGCCTAGTAAAGTCTTTATGTTCTTTTAATTATGAA
>WASW01096787.1_pt1 | contig 10103 bp, 11 predicted proteins | sample 5698521 | NCBI WGS metagenome assembly WASW01 (sample SAMN11175560, study PRJNA528189) | sponge metagenome | isolation source: marine sponge | host: Leucetta | place: Antarctica: Western Antarctic Peninsula, King George Island | collected 2013-01
GCAGCTTTGGATGCATGTGTAGCAGCCAAAACCGCATTTGAAGCAGGGTTGAGCCCCCGCCACGATCTTGACGCAGCTGTAGCCGCATATGAAGCAGCTATGACTGCATATGAAAATAGAGAGTGTAAGTGCTGCAAACAGCCACAGCTACAGTGTAAGTGTTGCAAACATCTTGATGTTGTAGAAGAGGAATTCACCGTTTGTCTGGACTGTGGTCTGCGACTAGGCTCATACTATGGAAGCGAGTGGGAAGACCGGACTAGAACCCACCCGCAGAGGTTTAACACGGTTCTCACAACTATAGACGTATCTATCAATAAATTTATTCAAAAAGCAAATATATTCCTCCACCCATTCGATATGAGGAGTCTACAAGATGGCATCATGGAAATCAAAGAACAGAACGATTACAGGCGTGTAAATTACCCAAGCATGTTTTACCTGTTTGTACAAGACGAGGAAACTCGAGAAAAAATCAAACCCTTTCTACCGAAGAGTTCAGTATCTTGGGAGAAGAACCGTGAGATGTATGACAGATTCAAAAATAAAGGTGAGGCTCCAACCAGCATCAATTTCGCCTGTACCTGTGGTGACGATGGCTGTGCTTGCTTATGCGACGATTGCTGTTGTGGCGAGGGTACCGTTGTCACAGATCATCTAACAGTGATATAGGCTCCACAGTCTTGAACTTAGTGCAGACGACGGCGATTTTCAAAGAGACTTCATGTGTGGTAGGGTTTCTATACGCCCACTTCACTCGGATGAAGCCGGAATGAACCGACTGTGCCTTGACGTCTTCAAAGGGTACTCGCTGCTTATTCTCATCGTATACTTCACAACACTCATCTAACGGAGCAAACAAGAGATCTTTACCCATTTTAACACGTCTGTTCACTACATTGTCTTGCTCCAGCAAATCCTCAATCTTTTTGATTGCTCGATAAATTTCAGAGAACATCCCAAACGATAACGAAGCGCCATACATCGTGACGGCATCCCTAACACACGTTTCACAAGTAAACTTGATATGTACTGTATCACAACCATCGAGGTACAAACTGCCAAACTTAGCCTTGTCGCTCGGGAATCGGATTTGACAGTCGATGTCTTGGTTGATAATTTGAGCTGTGGTGATTTTGTTGTTCATTTATTATATACATATTTTTTTTGGTTGACTATGGTTTTAAGTTCTCAATGTTCCCCGTCGGTATCCACGAATTGAATGCGGGTCCGTACCCTCTCCACTTGACCAGGACCATACCGTTCTTCTTATCTCTTCTCAATACCTTCTCTACCCTGAACACGCCTTGTTCGGTTTTCTGTAACTCCGCGTCATAAAAAGAGCCGTCTATCTTTTCCTCGTTCAAATCCTCTAGTTTGTATGTCACAGGCGTCGTCACTTGTACTTCGACAACCCTGAATACTTCCTCTGTCCATCTCGGTGTATATCCCTTCTCGAATATTGATTTCTTCACACTGATACGGACTGTGTCACCCTCCTTAAACTTGGCTGGTTTGGTAGACTTGTCTACACTCCTGTATAAGTTTCTGCGAACTTCTGTTTCATTTTCCACCAAAGACGCCTCCTTCGGGCTCATCTTAATACTCCGATGATACCCGGAGTTGTACAAGTCCATGAGGCTGTCGAGAATGTCGATGTACTTATGAGTGTTATTAGCGCTGAAGTATTTCCACATTTTCTCCTTGATCGTTCGGTTAAATCGTTCGACGACAACTGCTTTGCCGTCATTGTGAGTGCTATACATCTCAATATCGTTCTCTTTCAACCAGCTCCGAAACACTCTGTTATAAAACTCCGTACCCTGATCGACCCACAGCTTCTCCGGCTTTCTCCCGCTCGACTTCACTACTTTATCGAAGGCGTCTGTTATAGACCGTCCCGTTTTGTCCTTGGTGGGAACGCTCCACGCGTACTTACTGAACAGATCGATGATATTCAGAAGATACTTATAACCACTGTTCTGACGACTATTCCATTGCATATCCACCAAGTCAGCACTCCAGATCTGATCGATTCTTTTCACCTCGACTCTCCTACGTCGAAATTTTCGTCTGACGGGCTTGTGAAGCTCATCGGCTAACTGATCTTTCCATGTGGGGACACCCCCTCCGCCGTGCATAGGGGTGCGGAGCGAAGCCCCGCGGTGGAGCCCTGCGGCAAAGCGGCTAATCAGCTGTTCATTTATTTCTGGCTCTGAAAAGTCCAGGAGAATATCGAGCATGCTTCTACCTTTAGAGCGCTCAATGATAAAATAACACACGTAGTATCCACACGTCACACTATCTACGTCTTGAATATGGGTGTCACTATAGACACCGTCTTTTTTGCCACTCATATACTCTACGACAACGTCACTCGGTCGAACGCCAAAGCTATCGAAATACTCTACATTCTCTGAATCCGGTTGGTTCACAATGCACACCCAGTGAGTCCCAGTACCATCGAGGAAATCTTGGATGTTGATCACTACACTTTCATTACTTCTGATCTTTTTAGGTAGCATGTCCTTGGAGAATACACCCCGAAAGTTCCGTACATTATGAACAATTTTACTGATGTCGATGTTCGACAGTGCACTTACCTCAGGAGTGCCGGGAGAGCCCACAGAAACCCACCCTTTTTTTTACCTTTTCCCCGTCTAGTCCCCGGCAGTTGCAACCCACGCCCAGTCCCCGGCAGTTGCAACCCACGCCCAGTCCCCGCCCAGCGGTGACCGAATCCAAACATTTTACCAATCATTGGCGCAGCTAAACCGGCTGCGAGAGCGCCAATAAATCCGCCTTGCCTACCTGTTTGAGTCTTTGACAGCTTGACATCAACACCCCGTCCTGCCGTTTTAGCCGTTCTGATTCGAGTGAGTTGAGTTTTCGTCAGCATCAGCTGATCGGATCCTGCTAGCTGTCTAGCAGTCAACCGTAACGTAATACCACGCCGTGCATTCGCAGCGGTACTGAGATTTCGTTTTTGTCCCTCTGTCAATGAAACACCGTGTGCTGTATATGTTGTCATTTCTTATATACACACATTTATTTTAATTTGCAGTTGATTTATGCGTCGCACCTGAAATCGCTCCTGTGATAGCTGCCATACCAAGAGCGGGGAGTACCTTCTTTGCCACTTCTTTCACAAGCGGAGCTGTCACCTTTGACAGCAGAGGACCAAATAAATTTCCCAAGGCACCGCCTTGAATTTGAGACGGGCTAACAAATTGGCATTTCCGTTTCCCACACACAGCACACGTTGACTTAACCATCGGCTTCCCATTTTTCGTCACAGCCGATGCATATCCAGCATCGCCTGTTTGTCGCTTACACTTTACACAATACATCTTTTATATATACACACATAATTTACACCAAGACGTTCATCTTCCCAGATAGACCTTCGAGCTGCATATAGCGGTCTGATAGCACAAGGGCGTAGGCAGTATAGTTACCACCAAAATTACCCGACAGGTTCCACCGGATTTCGATATCGGCCGATGAACCACGAAGCTTTTCCTTGTGGTGACTTACGTTGAAGGCGAATATTGGGAATAGACCAGCATAATCCTCAGCACTCACTTGACTACCAGAATCGGTGTCCTGATATTTCTGTATGGCCTCTTGGAACATCATGTACGCTCGACCGTAATTTCTACTTGCCGGGGCAAAACTAACCTCTAGTTCACGGTCAGGAAACCTCTTGCTGTTGATCCAACAGGATATGCGTGAAAGCGTGCCAGCATCGAACACCACCGGATTTGTTTCTTGATCTCCATATTTAGCCTGGAGTTGGAACGCTACAAACACGTAATTAGGCAACTGCTCACTGCTATTTGTCGTCACACGCCACACGGGGCTGGTCTCTGCGTTGTTATACGTGTTTCGGTAAATTCTAACCTGCTCAAAGTACAACTTCTTCATAACACCACTGACAAGTTTACCCTCAAGGTCTGATTGAACAGCAAGACTCGGTGTCAGTTTCGGCATCCACAAGCTGATGTGTTTGATGTTGAATTTCCCAACGTTAACCCCGTTTGCTCTCAAGACATAATTTACCGCTGCTTCGCGTGTAAATTCGTAGGTGTGTTTAACTCCGGTGAAAGCCGTATCGATGTCTTTGTGAGAGCCGAAGATTTGTGATAGAGGGAGAAACAGACACGTATCCTTGGTCCCAGTCGTGATGGCTTTACGGAGAGCGAATCCTTGATTATAGGCGGGGTTCTCCAAATTCGCTATAACCAATGCCATAGCCGCTCTAAACTCAGGCCTTGTTGTATGGGCTTCTGCAGCCCATGTGTTGTCAGCTATAACTGCTGCTGGAAACGCAGCTGTGTATCTGGGTGAGCTTGCGCCAGCCATTCCAGTGTCCTTATACCAGAGCATGTTTGTGGCACTGCTTCGTCCATAGTCATCACTGTAAGATAGAAGGTTCATTATAGTCGAAGCTTGTGGGAGGTAATTGGATATCTCCTCGACAGTGTTGTTGTTTATCTCGTACTTTGCGGACTTGAACAGGCTCCAACCACCGTTCGTTAAACTCACCTCCTGAGCTACATAATCAGCGTCAGTAGCTGCCACAACAAGACGGCCTCTAATTTCCAGCATCGCCTTGTGAGGTAGCAAATACGCATCCATGTCCTTGGTTTCTATGTTATATATCCCGCCATCGGGCTTGTTCATTTGATTCGCATCGCGCTGTTGATATTCCACATACTCATACTCAACAGTGCTATCATCGATCATCGGCGGATCGAACACATTCCAATAAGGCGCAACAACTTCACTCATCTTCTTTATTATAAGGGTGGTTTTTTCAAAGTTTTTTGATACCGCTACCCGCTAAAATATTACTGATCATTGCCCTTGAATTGTATGTTGGCGGAACTCGACTTGACATTTTTCTGAGTATTTCGTTGGATTTCTGGGTGAGAGCTCTCTTAACCTGTGGATTACTGGCAAGTTGATTGATCGCTTCCTTCACCGCTGGTGGTATCCTTTTTGACGTGGAAACCCTCGATAACGCTTTCCGACCCAACTGATTGGCTTTCTGTGTGGCCTGTGCCAAGGCCAGTTGCTTCACATCCGCCAGATTAGATACTCCGAACTGATCTTTTGCGATGCGCTTCGCTAGATTTCTGACGTTGGCTGACTTTAACATATTCCCAGCTTGCTGGCTTGCATTTCTCAATGCTATCTTTGTAGCCGTCGTGGCCATATTCTTAGCAGAGTTGAACAGGTTACCAAATATACTACCACCGATCACCTTTCTCTTGTACAACTGATTCCGCTTGATTAACATTGCCTCTTTTTATCTACGGTTATTTTTGTTCCTTCAACGAAATGTAAAAGCTCGTTCGCTCATCGTTGAGGTTGATTTCTTCACCGCTTTGATCAGTGATTTGCATACGCAGTTCTGACAGCTGTGATTGTCTCGTGATTGGGAGATAGATCAAATTCCGAGGCTGGATGTTCATCAGATACCCAGGCGGCGATGTAGGGCTGAACGTGTGAATGATGTTTGTCAACGACCCGTTTATGTATGAGCTGTTGATCAGACTGCATCGAATGGAAACACTGTTGATCGGCGTGATATCAACAACCTTGCCGCTGTCGTGACTACCAGTTTTGTCTAGTAGCTTGGAACCGAACCCCAAAATGCTCCGAAGATTACCGGCTGAATTCTTGTCTTGAAAATCCACTTGGTAATTCTCGGCAAGAACGATACGGCTTTTCAGTGTGTTGTAGTCAGGTTCGATGTTTATGTTGTCAGGTTTGTGCCCCTTAGCTTCGATCAATCTCTTCAGCCCCGCATTGATGTCTATAATGTTGTACGCCCCACTGGGGAGTCGTAAATCAACCCACGTCGATCCATTGTTAGGACTGTATCGAAACTTGTTGTTTTTTCCGTGAATGTTGTGCCACGAATACCATATGTTTGCTGAGATGAGCGCTAGCTCATACGTCTTTGTATTATCCAACTCGATTGGTGGACTGAAATACACGGTGAAATTTGATGAAATTCCCGACGCTGTACTGCTATCAAGAACCAGCGTTGTTTCAAAGCCCATTTTTATCTATATACTTATTATATATATTCCTATATTGTCGTCCATTGACTACTTTGTCCTCGTATAGCCTGTCCAGAATCGTGACCACTTCGTTATCAAGAGCTTTAGACACTTTACCGCCTTGCTTGGCGCCGATGAGAATGTGTAGTCTCTCTACCAAGTCATCAGGGGTCTTGTAGTACGACACACGACCGCCAAATCGAGACGCGGGGCGGGGTCCCGCACGACCAACCCCATACTTCTTTGACCGAGGATTTACAACACCGCTTAAGTCGATAAGCTTCGCAAAGATTTGCGTAGATGATGGGCTATAAGTTCGCCTTGAGTTATATCTTTTAGTGAGCAGCTCCACAAGATCTCTATCAATCTTTTGTGTCAGTACTTTCTTGCCGTCTCTGTAGGCTTCCAACCTCAATTGACCGAGTTTCTCAATGTCAATCCAAAGAGTACCAAACATACCCTCAGGAGTTAATTTATATGGATTTTTTGACTTTACCCCTGTGCCAGTTCGAGTTGGTACAATTCCGGCCTTCTTCCCTTCGATTAGCCGTTTGAGTCCAGAGTTGTATTTTCTTAGAGTGTCTAGTTCCTTCTCGTTCTGCTCCGTGAAATTACGTCCTCTTTTCCGTCCATTTAAACTCTTCACCAACGTGGCAATCTCTTGCTTTAGACCTTCAAGATGTTCAGTGGGGGCAGTAGTCAGTTCAGTCAGTGTTGATAGATTCATTTCTCTCAAAAGGTTTTTGTCCAACCCAACATCGGGATCTATGTCTATTGGTGAGCGGCGAGGTGCGGCTGCTAGAGCTGGCTGTTGAGGGAGCTGCTGCAACTGAAGAAGTGTACGCTGCATAGCTACTTCTTGGTCGTCCAATTTATCCGTGATGGCTCGTTGGCTTTCCTGAAGTTCATCAATAAGTTCACTCTGCCTTTCATCCGTCTTCTTCTGTCGACTCTTCTCCAACTTTTCCTGCTGCTCTACTACCGGTCTTTGAAGCTCAGCAGCTACATCACGTTGGAATGTTTGTTTACCAATCTTATCACTGTCTAGACGCGTCTTCAAGATCGCTCTATTCTTCAGAAACCGGTCAATCAATTTCTTACTTTCTGTTTCACTCCCTATCGTTTGGAACGGCATCACTTTATTTATTATATACATACATAAAATATTGTAGAGATGTTGTAGAGATGTTGTCGAGATGTTGTAGGGATGTTGTAGAGATGTTGTCGAGGTAGTGCTTAGATAATGTAAAATCCATCGAAGTTTTGCCGATACATCTCAGGTGTATGCTTAGCAGTCTTATCCAAACACATGAAATGGTGCGGTTTTACAGTGGCGTCGCGATAAACGTTTTGAAACTCTTCTTTTCCCAGACCTCTGGCATGGTCTGTTGCGATATTCAGTACATCCCGGTTATCCAACTCAGGAAAGAGGCAAAAGCATTTTGTATTCCGTCTGATATACTTTGGAACGTCATAGTAACTTTGACAGACGTAGACACAGTTACAGTTCCTGTTACGACTTAATGAAAAGTACTCCTTTATTCTATCCATACTTTTCCTGTCTATTTTTATGTCATCAAACACGATCACTTTGTTGTCCTCATCATCCAGTTCTTCCACGGGTAAGACATCTTCGGGGCTTTCAATGTCTAGAATGTGTTCACCAGTTTCACGTTCTACAGCGTCAAAAAACTCTCTCAACATCATATATTTATCTTGATCGGCGTTGATTGTGTAGACAGCAATTCTATCAGGGTGCATCCACTGTAGCAACATGTTACAAAGCGTGTTTGTCTTGCCGCACCCTGTAGGGCCTACCAGCATATAGTGACAGTTGGGAAGTAAAAAGTGGTGTCGAGATTCTCGGCATTGGTCAGTGTCAAAGTTTACCATCTCCATTGCTTCTTTTATACTATGCCATTTTTACTATCAAACGGTTCTAGGTATAAGGGCTCTATCTCTCCCAACTTCTGCTTAGCCTCATCTGTATCGAACACGGTATCATATCTGACTTCGCTTATTGGCGGGCATAAATCAGTGATGTTATCATCTAGCACATTCATTTCGTGAATCAAAGTTTCATCATTAAACGATTCACCTTTGAGATATGCCCTTAGTCGGTGTAATACTTTCTCATAGCTCGTGTATGCGTATCGAGTTAATTCTATTTTACGAGGGTAGTTCTTCTTCTTAGCAACCACTCCTAAACACACACCACATACACCAATACCGACAGCGGGAAGAAATACAGCAGTACCAGCTAGACCACCCGTCATTACAACAGCAGTCACAGCAGTGAGTAGCAAGTCCCGCCTTTTGAATTTTTTGTAAGCCTGTTTGTAACACCACATTTTTCGATGATAACGATAGTACAGACTATACAACAAATGCCTTTGCTTTGATGATAATTTTTGTGAGATATGGTTGAATCCAAAAATACTTCTCATCTTTATTGTAGACACATTTTTATCAGATACGATTGGTAACAAAGAACGATTTGAGTTCGTCTTTATCAAGCTCATTCAGAGGGGTCTTGCTGATAGCAAAGAAATACTGTTGAGTGAGATCACCACTTGCATATGCACCAGCCTTAACTGTGGTGTTTGTTTCTTGTACAGGATCCCCTGAATGCAGCAATACTACAATTTGCTTGTTAAAATCCAATGTGGTATTTATCGTTATACCACTACTAGTTATGGTCACCTCTACATCGATAAATACACTGCCTTCATCCTTCGTAAAATTCCTATAATGACCGGTTCCACGTTGTCCTAGCGTATTGAACAAATGGACTTCTCCGTCAAGCGAACCTCCTGTGATAAGCCTTCGGCTAATACCATATTTATCAACACCAGCTTCTAGGAAAACTATGAGGTTGTCTGAACCATCCAATGCATCAAATTTATATGCGGAATACACATAGAACTTAGCTCCTAAGACACTTTTCTGAATGGTTGGATAAGGGTTAGTTGTATACGACTCCGTAGCATAATTCCCTGTTACTGTTTTTTGTGGTGTGTACTCTACATTCGAGAAGTGTGTATCCGGAGTAGTCAAAGCGTAATACTTCATTGTTTTCAGAATGTCAAGAATACCTCTATACATCCATCGACGCACAGACACGGACAACGGGCCTTGAAGCCCAACAGGACCACGTTCTCCCGTAGACCCCTTCAATCCTCTGAGATTACCGAATTTTACCCAACCGATTAGCTCGTACTTCTTGAAGACGTCGAACGTACTCGTGTTTATGTAGTAATCATTAGACGTTCCGAACGCTCGGCCTGGGGTTTTATCTCCCGAATGCCATACTGGCCCCCGAGGTCCTTGCGGCCCATCCTTACCCTTGGGGCCTACTTCTCCACGACTTCCCTGCGGACCTTTTATGGATCCGAACTTGTGCCATTTCAACGGTTTACCATAAGCTTTGTAAATTACACCGTCCGTCGCATTCAACATGTAATCCTGCGATCTATCCGGCGTATCAGCCGACGGATCAACGAATGTGTTCCACCACCCGGCACCCCGCGGTCCGACGGGGCCGATTGGTCCGTCCATCTTACGGACCGTGTCTACTTTCTCTTCGATCTCATCAACCTTCGTCGTCAACTGCTCGTCCGTCTGAAGCAGAGCATTCACGTCTGTCCGTCGAGCGTAGGCAGTCAAATCCACGCTACTCGAGCCTTCCTGTCTCGTTCCAAACTTGCTAATCGAGCTCATCTCTTTTACTAGAGGGGGGATTTTTTTACAAAAAGGCTCTATCAACACAGATACGATTGCCGATACTTAAACTCGAATCCACATTCAAGCCCTTTTTCGAATCATATCAACTGTGATATCAGAGAGGGAGGAATTGATACGGCCCCTAAACCATTTGTGTATCAGACCTATCACAGCCGCGCCCCTGAGCGGGACCCCGACCACAACGCATTCGCCCTTTTTACAGGTTGAAAGTCGCCTTAGACGGTTGGACTATTCAGTCACAGCATACCATATACGGTGAACCCGCGGTGTATCCAGCGTGCGCTG
>WASW01096526.1_pt1 | contig 10100 bp, 18 predicted proteins | sample 5698521 | NCBI WGS metagenome assembly WASW01 (sample SAMN11175560, study PRJNA528189) | sponge metagenome | isolation source: marine sponge | host: Leucetta | place: Antarctica: Western Antarctic Peninsula, King George Island | collected 2013-01
ATCTTACAAGCCTGCGAAAACGACTTCAAAGCTTCGAGCAGACCGGTCTCAGGATGACGCCCGGAGCCCTGAGAGGGATATGCGCCATTCTGGATGCCGCGATCAGGGACGCGCAGGCGCTGCAGGCGCATACGGTCAAACAACCTTGCATCAAGGTTCTGCCAATCAAGAAATCTGACAACGAGGTGGCGAGTTTCTCAGAAGAGAAAGCTCGGCGGGATGTTCATGAATGGATATCTGGCCAGGGCGTTCAAGTAATCACAGATGATCCAGATGGTGGAGAAGCAGCATGAGTAAAACATACCCCACAATCGAACACATTATCGGGTTGGTCTACGAAGAAACCGGTGTCGAGCCACGATTTATCACAGGTAAATCACGAGTACCTCGCATTGCCCGTGCGCGCCAGATGGTCATGTTTTTAGCGCGAGAGTATACGGATTTTTCGTATCCACGGATTGGTAAAGCACTGTCCCGTGACCATACGACAGTCATGCATGGCGTTCGCGCGATTTACGATCTCAGCTACACAGACGAAAAGCTCGTCGAGTCATTGGCCAAGATTAAAGCGCACGTCCGTAGAGGTGTGCGCAGTCAGTTTGCACCAAGGCTGGAAGGGCTGGCTTTGCCAGAACAACCCAAGGTTCCGTCTGATCAATCACGTCGCCCATTGATGAGGCACAGACATAAATATCATTACGGTAAACCAAAATCAGATACTCCAAAAAAAGAACGCAAATGCTTGAAGTGTCAGAGCATGTTTTGGAGTTGGGGTGCTGGAAATCAAACGTGTCCAACATGCCTGGAATATAGAGCCAACCTATCTGCTCTCGGTTTGCCCGCTGGATACATTGGGACAGTTACATGAAACGTCGCACCGGCATCATATGGCGCTTGCTTCAGCAGCTGCGCTATCTCCGCACAATTTTTACACCCTTACCAAAGAGGACATCGCTATGAATGAGACTAAACCGGATACCAAGAACGAATTCATGATTAACGGGAAGGGCCACCATATTCCGATCAAGCTGGTCAAGCCACAGCACCTTCTAGAAGATCAGACTGTGCGTAAGATTATCGGTGATTATGCGCGGCCATTGAGTGCGCAGATTGACCGTTTTCGAGGACACACATTCGATGACGTAGCGACGTTCATGGATATTTTGGCCGAAGAATACAAAGCGAAAAAGGGTGGCAAAAAAGGCAACGTCACGCTCATGTCATTTGATGGTTGCCTGAAGGTAACGGTCCAGGTCCAAGATACTTTGACGTTTGGCCCCGAGCTGCAGATCGCGAAAAAGCTTTTTGATGAATGCATAACAGCCTGGTCGAAAGCCGCTGACGATAAGGTTCGTGTCCTCGTTGATCATGCCTTCCAGGTCGACAAACAAGGCCAGATCAATCGCGCGGCTTTGTTTAGCCTTCGCAGCGTCAACATTGACGATGTCCAATGGTGCTCAGCCGTCCAGGCGTTGAATGACTCGATCCGCATCCAGGGCTCCAAACAATACATCCGGTTTTATGAACGCAAAGAGCCGACTGACGGATGGCAAGCCATCACCATTGATCTGGCCAACGCAACGGCACCCGTTGCAATACAAAAGCCAGACGAAGACGAGACGTCGTCATGAGCAAAAAGAAACCAGACAAAGTGTTCTGTGTTCTGACCAGCAGTTGTGAAGAAATCATCGTCCTGGCGCGGCATCCAAAAGGTGCCCGGTCAGTTGCCTATACAGAGGGCCATACGGTCCTGCCCGCAAAGAGCAACGTGGTTGAGGCTGACCAGGCACAAGCTCACCTGGCGATCAATGGGGACCATCATGAGTAGTTCTGACATCAAAGGTGACCTCACAGTCCAGGCAATCGACCACGAAGGTTCCGCAGCGATCCGCACAGTCTCGACGCGTGGCGATCCAAACCGTGGTGGCGGTGATCATATCGAGATACTCCGCATCAAGGATCCAAAGATAGGCCTGCAGTTTGCAAATGATCTGCGCGATCTCTGTCTCGAAAAATTAAAAGCAGCGGAGGCCTGAGCCATGCCTGGTCGCACCCCTCGTGAAATAGAACTGGAGCGCGCATTGATCGATCTCACGATCTCCGCTGCGCCGTTCGCGAGTGGGCGCGGCATGAGGGTTGTGCGTGACAGCCTGGGCAACGCAATCACACGAGCCAGCAAGGCGCTGAAGGATGAGCCCTGCGCGCGTGATCCAAAAAAGACACTTCTGGAGATGGCCGATGAGGCCGATGCCGAACGCAGACGCGATCCGAATCATCGCGCAGACCTGGATTAATAGAGACGATGAAAAAGAAATGGTTCTTCGATCCACTGATACCGATGGAGAGCGCATCATGAGAACATATCCGTTTCTGCATTGCATGATCTGCACCCGCGCGCATACGGATCAATCATCCGGCGACACGCCGCGCGCATCAATAGCTTGCCCCGTCAGAAAGTCACAAGGCTTGTGGGGCTGGCCCTGTCATCCTGATCAGTCTGACACCATGCCACCTGCAAAAGAACTGGAGGTTTCTCATGCCAACACCAGCACGTAAACAGAAACCACCAACCTCTCTCCGTCGCCGCGCTCTCCTGGGCAAGGTTCATATGGCCACGGATCAGCTCGGCATCTCCGATGATGAATACCGCAACATCATGGCAGATCGTTACAACGGCATTCGCACAGCATCGAAGCTGTCGGACACACGCCTTGTGGATCTGATTGAGTTTTTCAAGACGCTGGGCTTTACGCCAAAATCGAAGCGCAAATCTAAAAAGGGACCGGCGCGCGCAGGAACCAGACCACTGGCTGCAGGATATCTTCGAGCGAAGATCCGCGCGCTTTGGTTATCGCTTTATCATCTAGGGATTGTTCGCGATCCCGCAGAAGCTGCCCTGTCCGCATTTGTCACAAGGATGTCAGGCGTCAGTGCGCTGCAATGGCTGGATCCAGCCGGTGCCAACAAGGTCATTGAAGCGCTGAAGAATTGGGCAACGCGCGAGGCCGGTGTGAACTGGTTGCAGCGTATGCCCGGCGAGGTCGTCAATCCAAAGCTCCGTGTGATCGATGCGCAGATGCACATCCTTGCTCGCCATAGAGATGTAGAGGTTGTCGATCTGGCTGGATGCACTGAAGACGATGCAGACCGGATCATTGAGGATCTCGGCCAAAGAATTCGAAACGTCAAGCAAACGAAAACGTCCGATAAATGGTCACAGGGAGAACCGAAATGATCGACCGTCTCGCGAACGTCGCCGGGGAAGCACACGCACGGTATCTCGGATCAACGGCACTGCAAGTCGAGTATCCTGATGGGTGCTGGAAATATGTTGTTCATGAAGTTCTTGGCTCTCTGCGTAATCCATCATTTGAAGTTCTAGAAGCGATGCACGATGGCCCGCTTATGGCTTCTGACGAAGATATGAACATTAAGGTTCACGCGTGGCTTATCGCTATGTGGCGGTCCGGCGTTGATGCTGCGAAAACCTCCGAATTACCTAAAGGCGATGAACAGTGAGCCGAGTTGATACAGGCAAGGTTTCTCTACGCATTGCAATCTTGCAAGCGTTATTTGAACCCGCTCGAACGATCCAGCCGGACGTTATCCCGACCAATCGTCGGACGGCATTACGAACAGAGAGAGGAAACGGACATGAGTGAATACGCTGAAAAATTCAAAGCCATCCAGGACGATATGAAATCCATAGAACGGTCAGCTTGGCGCGAGGGGTTTGCCCTTGGTATTGCACTGTCATCGTTCCTGGTCGGCACGTTTTTATTTATGAAAAACCTACAATTCTAAGGAGCCCCTCGTGGGCATAGCAAAGGATAGACGATGAGTTTAGCTAGGGCAGCTTTAAAAATATGCGACGATTGCGACAGAAACGACGCACCACTGTCATGGTCCTGCGACGGCAACACGAAGATTTGTGCTTGCTGTAAAGCACGGCGTGGAGAGCGAGAGTCCGGTCCACGTTCCGGACGATCTCATGAAAGCGAGGCCTTAGAGGCCAGCTTAACAAGCCGACATTAGACGAGCGAGATATGAACAAAATAGTTAAAGATTTTACGCCGACAAAAGACACCATAAGCCTGCATGGTCTTGGGTTTATCCAAATCGTTTTAGGCGGCAAGCAGCGGATGCATATTTGACACCCAGACCTCCCGCGTCGCGATTGTTATAAGTTTTCGGCGGTGCATAACCACCGTTTCAGCTTCACGTCTCGGGTTTTAAAAGGCGTTCAAGTCAATCAGCGATGCGATCTTGAATGTGTGAAGTCGGGAGACGGGTCGCACTTGCTGATCAGCCACAACGGCCCTCGTAGTGAGAAAGGCGGACGCCTTAGTCACCCCGTCGCTGATGTGAATGTGCATCATCGCAAGATTGAACAGTATGGCCCCGGCGAAGAATATTTCATGCCAGCCTATGAATATCACCACACCCCATGCGATGGGGTTGTGATCACGGTAATGCAGAAACAAGACGAAGGCGAAATTCACGCTAACAGCGTATGCCGTCAGGGCATTGATTTTCACTATGATTTTGACCGCTTCCAATTAAGCCCGGATCAGCTTTTTGCCTATGTAACAGACGCCTTCAATGTGTCCAACTGATAAGCAAGTAATGGTCATGCGAAAGAGGATGGAAAACAAAAAATAATGTCATCGCACCTTCCACACGGATTGCAAATTATTGCTGAAGCAGCAGGCATTGAAGCCGCGCTTGAGCTTTGCATGGCACGTGGTGGAGGACGGCTGACCGTTCCGAAAAAAGCAGAAGGCTCTATCCTTGAAGGACTCGTCGGCATTGACGCAACTCGCAAGATCGTTAATGACTTGGCCGGTGAACGGATCGAGATTCCAACCTCACGACGATTATTGTCGGACTGGTTGCGTGATCAAGGCTGGAGCCAGGAAAAGCGCGCCATCAAATTAAAGGCGACCAGGCGCACGATCCAGCGGTGGGATAGCGGCACGACGCCATCCTTGCAGATCGATCTTTTTAATAAATCTGCCTGAGCTTTACGGGCGTCGCGTTACGCCCTCACATTCCTCAAATATTAAAGCCACACTAAACCTCAATTGAACGGGCCTTCATTGCCCGTTCTTCTCAGGTTTAAAGGTGTGCAAATGACCGGCCAATTCCTCAAGCCAGATAATATTCGTGACTTTGCAATCGAACTCGTAATGAAGCACGAAGGTGGACTCGTCGATCATCCTGCGGATCCGGGCGGCATCACGAACTACGGTGTGTCTCTGCGCCATGCCAGGAACCTGGGCAAACTCCGTGGCGTTCGCGCTGCAGATATTCTCAATCTTGATCTGGATCACGATGGCGACATCGATGCCGACGACATCCGTGCCATGCAGCCAGAGCATGCGCGCCTGGTCTATGCCGAGCACTGGAAGCATTTCGGTTTTGGCGAGATTGAAGGCATGAAGATCGTCACCAAGTTTTTCGATCTGTCGTTGCCCATGGGTTACGGCGGTGCCAGCCGTGTTGTCCAACGCGCGTTACGCGCCTGCAGGTACGGCACTGTTGAAGATGGTTTTGTCGGCCCGGCCTCACGCGCCGATCTCAACGATGCAGTGCGATGGAATAATGCAGCCGTTATGGCGACCCTGTGCGAAGCGGCTGCGGGATATTTCCGTGACCTGGACGCCCCTGAATTTGAAACCGGTTGGCTCATCCGAGCTTACTATTGGCCCCTAAAAGGAGAAGAAAATGACACACCCGTTTAAATATCGATCCCTATGCGTGGTATTCGCTATTGCCGCGATGACACTTATGAGCGCCTGTGCGTTCATGGGTTCCCAAGCTGATAAACGTCTTGGCTTTGCCTGTACTGATCAGGTCCGTTTTGAGCGAGCCAGCCTGTTAACAGACATGCTTGAAACCCATTACGGTGACGAGCTACCAGCAAAGATCGAACGGCTCCGTAACAAAACGCAATTGATGTTTACCGCCATGACGGCGGGTGATGGCATGGACGCTGCGGGCGATAGCTACAAGGCAGATTTTGTGACGTTCTCAGTGGCGCTTCTGTCGAAGCGAGGTTTAAAGATAGCCGTTGGCGGCTACTCAGACGCGTTTGAGCATTTGAAAAAGCTCCCGGAACTCGTCGCAGACATCAACGAGATCGAGGCCAGGGTCCGCATCGATTGCGCCGAGCTCGCAGTCGGCACGTAGCAAATCCACAATGAACCAGACCCTGCACCACAACTCGAACGCCGGTGGGCAAAATGATTGCCTGCCGGTTTCGCGTGATCTCGTGTATCAGCGCCTGTCGGCCATTGCCTATCAGGATGAGGACACCGCGCGGATCAACGTGATTGGCCTTGGATACAAATATATTGAACACGTTCATGATCCCGTCACAGGTGCCGACGCAATCGTTGTCAGAAATGATTGTCAAATCGTCATCGCGTTTCGTGGCACCCAAAAGAACCATGCCGACATCATCACGGATCTAAAATTCAAGAAACATGAAATGATGCTCACCACTGGTGATCGCAAGATACCTGTTCATCGTGGCTTTCTGGCACAATGGAATTCAATCAAAGCCGAGCTTCGCGCAATCGTGTGTGAGGCATCAAAGAACACGAGCATGATACCAGTGTTTGTTACTGGTCACTCGCTAGGTGGCGCGCTCGCTATCCTGGCAGCGCTGGATTGGCCCTGGCTCGAAGGCTGCATCACATTTGGTGCGCCGCGTGTTGGCGGCAAAGAGATAGAATACGCAATCCGACGCAACGAAATTCTCCACCGTCGATATGTTTATGGCGCGGATGTGGTGCCCATCGTGCCGCTGCTGGCCATGGGGTACCGACATGACTGCAGGCCGATTTATCTGACCCGGAACGCACAGGCGATCCGCAACTGCCCTTTATGGCGCGAATTGATAGGTCGATCCCGATCCCTGTTGTCTCTGGACTGGTCTGCAGGCTGGTCGGCATGCCCTGTACCAAGTCGCATGTTCACCGATCACCGGATCGGCGAGTACGGCCATGCAATGTCGCAGTGCCCGTAATGACGGACAATGTGGATCAAGCACAAGCGTTTGAACAAATGCGTCGAAACCATGCGCTACAGCGCCACGTAATGAAGCCGCAAACAGGAACGATCATTTGTGTTGATTGTGATTTAAAAATTCCGGCTCAACGACGCAAGGCTCAACCGAGCGCCAGGCGTTGCACATTTTGCCAGGATCAACTGGAGACGAGAAGTGATTGAAAATATAGACATGCAATTTGGTGAAATGCTTGGGATTGTTCTTTTAACATTGAACCTGCTCTGGACCGTGTTCTGGTCGATCAAGGTGCGCAATCAAATGCTGGCAGCAACAGATGACAAAAAACTGACAGATTATCACACGCGACTTGTGAAGCTGGAATCCATAACGAAGAGACTGCCCGGCGATATAGCAACCCATGGTGACATCGATCATTTGCATGCGCGGGTTTCATCCATGGGTGAAAAGGTCGGTGGATTGGGCAATCAGATACATGAGCTCATTGGCATGATGAAGAGCATCGATAAAAATCTTGATCTATTGAACAAATCAGAATTTCTGAAAAAAGAGGCGATCAAAAATGACTGATCTCAAAACATCAAACCGGCGTTGGACAATCCTGTTACTTCTCCAGGGCGATGTCGGTCATGAAGTCCCGGCGCGACTGATCCAGCGCGGCCTCGGTGCCGTCAATCGAGCCCACAAAAATATCGGCCTCGATCAGATCCGTGCAGACCTGCGCTGGCTTAATGAGCAGCTGCTGGTTGAGCTCACCACTGACACTACTGATACCCATGCAAAGCTCTTGCAGCGTGGTGACGATGCAGCTGAAGGCCGCATCCGGGTTGAAGGCGTTGACGAACCGCCTTTAGGAGGATGAGAGATGCCACAAGTATCATCCATAGAGCGCGAATTGAGCAAAGAACAACACGACGAATTAAAAGAGATGGTCAGAAGTAAGAACTGGACCGCTGAAGAGCTTGTTGAAATCTTCGCAGAGCGTGGCTTTGTATTTTCGAGTACGGCAATGGGGCTACATAAAAAGAAGATTTTGGACGTGGCCGAAGGTTTCGAAAAATCTCGCATGGCCATGGAGGTATTTGCTGAAAAACTTGGCAAAGATTATTCGTCATCTGAGCAAGGCGAAATGCTGGTCAATGCGCTCCGCACACTGACTTTCGATTGCATGGCCACTCAGATGGAGGACGGCAAAGATGTAGATCCGAAGACCCTCGAGACATTAGCAAAAGTCATAAAGAATGCCGCCGGTGCCAGCCGGTTAAGTCAGGATCATGCGGACAAGGAACGTGAACGCATCCAGCAAGAGGAGCGTGAGAAAGCTGCCGACAGCGCTGTTGAGGTAATGACAGAAGCCGGTATAAATCTTGAACAAGTCGAATTTTTCAAAAAGAAATTCCTGGGTGTTCGTGAACCACATGAGGAAAGTTCGAAATGACCGACAACCGCTCCACCCAAGCGGTAGCGGCGTCATCTCGCAAAATTGACCGATCCGAGTTACCCGAATCAGTGCTCAGTATTTCAGATGACTTTAATCCTCTGTCAGAAGGCGTTTTCATGAAACATCAATCCGAGTGGGTTGGTGACCAGTCAAATTTGAAGCTTTGCAGGAAAGGTCGCCGTACCGGCATTACCTGGGCGGAAGCACAAGATGACACTTTGATCGCTGCAGCTTCGCGCAGCGCCGGTGGCGACAACGTTTTCTATATTGGTGACACCAAAGAAAAAGGCCTCGAGTTCATAGGTTACTGTGCGCACTTCGCCAAATTTATTGAAGGCGCTATCGCCGAAATATGGGAAGGCGAAACTGAGGTTGAGTACCTTGAAGGCAATCAACAGATCGTACAGCGCCTGGCAAGTTACACCATTCGTTTTAAATCTGGTTTTCGTATTACGGCGCTGGCATCACGCCCCGCCGTAATACGTGGTCTGCAGGGTGTTGTGGTAATCGACGAAGCCGCGTTCCACAACAACGTCAAAGGCGTCATTGATGCTTGTAATGCGCTGCTGATCTGGGGCGGTCGCATCCGTGTTATCTCGACGCACAACGGTGTGCTGAATGCATTCAATGAACTGATCAAAGAAACCGAAGCTGGCAAATGGCCTTACTCAATGCACACGGTTACGTTTGATGATGCTGTCGAGAATGGTCTCTACGAACGGGTGTGCCTGGTCAAAGGCTGGAAGCTGACACCTGAAGGCAAACAAAAGTGGTATTCGAGTATCCGCAACGCATACGGCACCCGCTTGGACGTCATGCGCCAGGAGCTCGATGTCATACCACTTGAAGGTGGTGGCACGATGCTACCTCTCGCCTGGATCGAAGCCTGTATGACAAAAGACTATTCCGTCGTCAGATGGGAAGCCCCTGAAGAAGAATTTATCGATTGGCCTGAAGCCGCGCGTCGGGCGCACATGGATCTCTGGCTCCGTGACAACGTATTACCGATATTGGAGAAGCTCCCGACCGGACGGCTGTATGCCCTCGGTGAAGATTTCGCGATGCGGGTTGATCGCTCGTCAATGGCAATTGGTTATCGAAGCACCGATCTGATCATGCACATCCCGCTCATTCTGGAACTTCGCGGCTGTCCATATGACCAACAGGAGCAAGCCCTCTTCTATGTCCTGGATCGTCTACATCGTTTTCAGAACGGTATCATGGACGCCAATGGTAACGGCATGGTGCTCGCACAAAAAACGCGCCAACGATATGGCCGTGAACGCATTCTGGAATTGATGGCAACCGATGCCTGGTACCGGGAGTATTCCCCAAAACTACGAGAAGCATTCGAAAGCCGAAGCATTCTTATGCCTGAAGATGCGGACACGACATCTGACCTGAAGCAATTTCAAATGTCGGATAGTGGCACCTGGAAGATCCCGAAGAACGTCCGGACCATCGGCACCGATGATGGCAAGCGCCACGCAGATAATGCGATTGGCATTATCAATCTGTTCGCGGCTCTCGATGCCGACATTGCACCGATAGAACATGAGAGCACCGGCATCGAGCGTGAATCGATGTCTGGTTACGCTGAAACACCACAGAGCAACAATTTGACTG
>WASW01095839.1_pt1 | contig 10092 bp, 9 predicted proteins | sample 5698521 | NCBI WGS metagenome assembly WASW01 (sample SAMN11175560, study PRJNA528189) | sponge metagenome | isolation source: marine sponge | host: Leucetta | place: Antarctica: Western Antarctic Peninsula, King George Island | collected 2013-01
ATCAATTGCTTGCATTATATCAGACAAAAACAACAATTCATCCCTTATATTCAATGAATTAGAGTTTCTGAGCAGGCTCTACGTATTTTCGCTACCTTTAATAACGTAATTATATACGCCGAGCGCCAGAGCATCGGCGGCGACCTGCTCACTGCCTTCTCCCGTTACCATAATGATGGCCACGTCAGGGTCATTGACAAGAAGCTGCCGCGCAACATCCAGTCCGAGCATGTCCGGCAACTGATGATCTATTGCCAGTAAGTCGTATGGTTGTTTTGCTTGAAGGGCTAAACCCGCCGCGCCATTGTCAATCGTATCAACATTATATCCATGAGCTTCAATCGCCGCTTTGAACAACTTACAAAGCAGGTTGTTATCTTCAATATAGAGAATGCGTATCGTTGAAGGGTCGACCATCATACGCCGAAGGGTGAAGGGTTTCGGAATTCCAGTCAATGTCTCTTATTGGACATGACTTTGCCTTGACGATGCCTAATCCAAGTAAAAAATACTGCTCTCCATTTCCGCAACAATGTATTAATCAGTTGAACAGCCGCCCAAATAATAACTAGGTCACATGGGATTGCGCGCGCTTATTACCCAGGAACTGGATTCCATGACGATGCCGTCTGCTTCGGTCTTTTGCCGGTTAATAGCCTCTGTCATGGCCGCTTCGATTTCTGTACGTTTTTGTTCGGCCTCATTACCGGCTTCGCGGAAAACTTCTCCAGCAGGCCCAATGGCGAGTTGAAATCCAATTGCATCCTCGACAGTTCGGCCAACCAGAACCGGTGCATCAACGCGTTCAAATTGAATGTCTTCAAAACCAGCCGATTTCATCATGCCGGTTACCATTTCCTGATTAGCCATGGAAAACGGACCAGGACCACACGTCAGCGCATCTTCCCCAGGGGCTGGAAGGAATTGCAGGACCACGTCTTTAGCCATGCTTAACCAGGGGTTATCAGCGCGGTTTCGCCAAACGATATGCGTAACGATGCCGCCGGGTTTCAAGGCTTTTCGCATGTTCCTGAAAGCGGCAACAGGATTGGAGAAGAACATCGTTCCAAACCGGGAAAAGACAAAATCATATTCAGCGTCAAATGGATAGACCAGAGCATCACCGTTAACAAAGGTGATGTTTGCCAATCCGTCCGCTTCAGCCTGATCTTTACCAAGCTCCATGAATGCGTCGCAGCAATCAAGCCCTACCACGCTACCGGTTGGGCCAACCCGGTGCGCCAGTTTGATCGCCGTATCACCAAACCCACACCCAACATCCAAGACCTTATCACCTTCCTTAACCTGAAGGTTGGGGAAAATTGCTTCACTGTGATGAGTCAAACCATCGACCAGAACATGCTTATATTTGATAAATTTCGGGACCAGAACCGTGTTCCAGAAATCGACAAACTCAGTATCACCTTGTGAATCACCTGACATCGTTGGATCCCCTTCAAATTGGACGTACGTAACCGTAGCATACTGTATTCAATGAAAAGATTTATTAAAATAAAATTTCACGTTTTTAGTCGCGCCTATTCCTCGCCGTCAGGCCGAATATCCCGCGCGCAAATTGAACCCTTGCTGTATTTAAATTCGTGTCTGATCAACATAATCTGGTGCGTTTCGCCATATACCCACCGACCATTATTCTGCCGGAGATGTTTCTGCACCAGTTTGTCCCAGCCAGTGAAACCGCATACTCAGCAGAAACAACGAAATGACGCCAGCGATGGCAATTGCATAAAACATCCCCGGCACACCGAACCCCATATTAAAGGCAAAGATATAGGCTAACGGAACTAAAACGCCGAGAAACGAAAAGGATTGAATACCGCTGGGAACCCATACGTCGCGGCGTCCCCGCAAAACGTTGGACATGGTCGCCTGACCACCGTCGAAAATCAACACAAAACCAGTGAAAAATATCAGCGGTGCGGCAGCTGCAATAATGTTCTTATCGGGTGAATAAAACCCGGCAATGAGATCACAGAATATGAATAATAATCCTCCAACCAATCCGAGCATTACCGTCACAACGCCAAGGCCTGTCCAGCCAGCAAGTTGCATATCTGGCCAATCACGCCGGCCATAGGCAATACCCACTCTTACCGAAGCAGCAGACCCAAGACCAATTGCGACCATGAAGGAGATTGCCAACACATTCAGGCCGATGGAATAGGCCGCCAGTGCTTCGACCCCGAGCCACCCGGCGTAGATATTCAATGTTGCAAAAGCCGCAGATTCAACACCGATACTCAGTCCCATCGCATACCCCATATTGCGTAATTTTGCCCAGGCGTTCCATCCTCCTTTGGGTGCCAATCGCACACCAAACTTCTTATAACCAGGCATGAACCAAATATAAATTATTATTCCAAGTGCAAGGAACCAACGGCTCACAGTCGTTGCCCAAGCGGCGCCTGCCGCGCCATCAGTCGCAAACCCCATATTTCCGTATATGAGCATCCAATTAAGAAAAATATTTATAACGTTGGCGACGATCATCAGTGTCATTGCAGGTTTTGGGCGGCGAATTCCATCCAGAAAAAAAGCGGAGGTCAGGAAAACCAGATGTGCTGGAAGTCCGAATCCAGTGATTTTCATTATCACACCGCCGGCGCTTGAAAGGTCCGCAGTTTGCCCGCTGAAATTTAACAATGCCTCTCCAAACAAGGAAATAAAACTGGCAATCAACCCAAGTGCCAGAGCATAAGGCACTGCAAAGCGCCATACTTTTCCGCATTCTTTGAATTTTTCAGCACCATAATGATTAGAGGTCAGTACCATGGTGCCCATGACCATGCCCATAAAAGACAATAAAACCGGGATAATTATGGCGACCCCTATCGCCTGATAGGCAAGCTCCTGCGCACTGTACCAACCAACCATCACCGTATCGGCCGTAATCATCACCAGAATACCCAGCCTGGACACAATAATTGGGCCTGCAAGCCTTAGCAGTTCAGAAACGTGGCGGCGCAGACGAGCCGCGATCCACGATTGATTTTTAGGCACCGCATAAGGCATGTCTGGTATCATTTAAATTCCTTTGGGTTGTATCTTAATTCGCTTATACACCTAAATTGATAAACTGAAAGCAACATAAGTCACTTGCCCATGAACCTATAGAGTATATGATGCAGCCCTAATCACCTACCGACATATAGTTTCAATATTATGCATTCTACCGTACCTCAAAATGCGAAGCATGGCATTGCCTGGATGCTTTTAACAATGCTGTTGTTTGTCAGTATGGATGCCTGCGCTAAGTATCTCAGCCAAAGTCTACATGTTGCTGAAATCGTCTGGGGTCGGTATTTTTTTCATTTATTATTATTGTCATGTTTGTTGGCACCGCGCCTTAAAACACTAATGACGACATCATATATTGGTCTTCAGTTATTACGCTCAGTATTGTTACTTTTCACAACCTGTGCATTTTTTACGGGGCTGACCTACATCCCGTTAGCGGACGCTAGCTTGATTATGCTGGCGTCCCCAATCATTGTAACGGCCTTATCTGTGCCTGTACTAAAAGAGAAAGTCGGCCCGCGTCGCTGGGCATCGATTGCGATCGGGTGTATTGGCGCGCTCATTATTATCAGGCTTGGAATTGGCACCATGCAACCAGCCGCCCTGTTTCCTCTGGCGGCCGCCATTCTGTATGGTCTTTACCAGATCAGTACCCGCTATCTTAGTCATTCCGAACCGGTCCTCACCAATTTGCTGTACAGCGCTTTGATCGGAACAATTGTTATGACACTTGTTGTCCCGTTTTTCTGGCAGATGCCGACAACCAACGAATGGATATTGATGGTCACGTTAGGTTTATTCGGTGGTTTTGGGCATTTCACACTGATTAAATCATTAAGTGTCGCAGAGGCATCAACGGTGACGCCGTTTACCTACTCCAACCTGATTTGGGCAACTCTATTCGGTTTTATTGTGTTTGGTGATTTGCCAGATCGATGGACGATATTAGGTGCCGCTATCATTGTCAGCAGCGGGCTTTATATCTATCACCGCGAACACGTTAAATCCCGCACCGACTGAACACAGAAATATTAACCAGCCTCTTTGGAATCGATCTGCTGCAACAATTCAGACAGGTGTAAATCAATAACGCCCAGTTTTTCCATCTCTTCTACGGTTCCAGCCAGGTAATCCCGGCAGCGACCATATCGCCCGCATGCACCGGCCATAATTTCGGCCATCACGTCGATTGGCAGTGGTCCTGCGTATTGTTGATGTTCAATATCTGCGACAAATGTCAGTGCGGTAACCGTGCCATGATTTTCAGTATCAACATCGACCCATCGCGATTGGTAGACACCGGAATTCATCTCCCGATACCATAACGCGTCCCAGTCTTTATCTTCATTTTTCGGCAGCAAGCGATAAACAAGGCCCTTACAATCCTTATCGCTTTTTTCAAGGCAAAGACCTAACCCCGGGCGTTCGGGTGTGCCGCGTGCAACCGTCGTCCAGATATGAAATTTACGTTCCCATCCTGGTAATACGGCAGAATCAGATATGTCGTGTTCAAATCCGGGGTTCCACATTAACGACCCAAATGCGAATACCCAAAGTGGCCCTTCCGGCCTTTTGGCTCTGGTACTGTTCAACATCGCGCGGCGTTCATGAAGCGGTAATTCGCTATGCTCACCTTTAGGCCATGGAATTTTGAGTCCGGTCGTCATTAGGCCAAGTCCTAAACCAGCTGCTCTTTGGTTTTTTCAAAACGGACGTCGGCCCAGTCCTCGATCACCTTATTCAAATGCCAGGCATTGCGGGCCATAAAGACAGGCGAGCCGTCATGGTCAACAGCCATACTCGGCCCGTTGCCATCCAAAAATTTCTTCAGAATCAGAGGATCATCGGTTTCCACCCACCGGGCGGTATAAAGCTCGGTGGGTTCAAACCGCACAGGAATGTCGTATTCGGTACGAATTCTGTCAGCCAGAACCTCAAACTGCAAAACACCAACTACTCCAACCACCCAGTCAGAACCAAAGTTCGGCTTAAAGACCCGCGCTGCGCCCTCTTCGGCAATCTGTTGCAGAGCCTTGCCCAAATGTTTGGCGCGCATGGGATCTTCCGGGCGGGCCTTTTGCAGCATTTCCGGAGCAAAACTTGGAATTCCGGTAAACTTAAGCTCCTCGCCTTCACTCAATCCATCACCAATTCGAAGATTGCCATGGTTAGGAATACCAATGATATCGCCAGGCCAGGCTTCTTCTGCCAGCTCACGATCCCGGGCTAAAAACAACACAGGGTTATGAATGTTTAACGTTTTTCCAGAGCGTACGTGCAACATCTTCAGGCCGCGTTTGAACTTTCCAGAACATAACCGGACAAAGGCAATTCGGTCACGGTGTTTGGGATCCATATTTGCCTGGATCTTAAACACAAAACCGCTGACCTTTGTCTCTTCAGGTAATATTTCACGCGTTAGCGTCGGTTGCGGGCGCGGAGACGGGGCCCGTTCCGCAATTCCGCGCAGAAGTTCCCTGACGCCGAAATTATTGACAGCACTGCCAAAATACACCGGTGTCATATCGCCAGATAGGTAGGCGTCCATGTCAAAGTTCGGGCATAACCCTCGTGCCATTTCCACGTCTTCACGAAGTTTAGCGACGGCATAGTCTGGCAACAATTCATCCAGTTTTGGATCGTCCAGCCCATCGCACGTCTCCCCCTCTTCCGGCATTTCGCCCTTGGAGCGACCTATCAGAACCAATTTGTCCAAGATAAGGTCATAACAGCCGAGAAAATCACGCCCCATGCCAATAGGCCAACTGGCCGGGGTCACATCCATTTGCAGGTCTTGTTCGATCTGATCGAGCAGTTCAAAAGGGTCAAGGGATTCACGATCCAGTTTATTGATGAACGTCGTAATCGGAACGTTCCGCATACGGCAAACCTCGAATAGTTTGCGTGTCTGCCCCTCAATACCTTTTGCGGCGTCCAAAACCATAATCGCCGAGTCAACCGCTGTCAGCACCCGGTACGTATCTTCACTGAAATCTTCATGGCCCGGGGTGTCCAGAAGGTTAAAAGTATGCCCCTCATAATCATAAGTCATAACGGAAGAAGCGACAGAAATACCGCGCTCGCGTTCAACCTTCATCCAGTCCGAATGGGCCCGGCGTTGATTGCCTCTGGCCTTTACCGCGCCGGCCATCTGAATGGCCCCACCAAATAACAGAAATTTTTCTGTTAGTGTTGTCTTACCGGCATCCGGGTGGGAAATAATGGCAAAAGTCCGCCGGGATTTGATTTGTTTCGCGAGTTCACTCACCACCGTTTTCCTGATATTTTTTGGTTTTAAATAAATGGCTGAATATATCGCGAAATCTAGCCGCTAATTCGAAAAACACCAGTAGAAGTTCATCGTCAGGACTTGATCACGCTGAAGTTGCAACCTCATTCGACAACCATCGTGCAGACCTCAACAACCGCGCATCATCCCCTTTTTGGCTTACTAGTTGTACGCCAATGGGCAACCCCTTCTCGCCTTCCATCAGTGGTAAATTGATAGAGGGAACCCCTAAATAGGACCAGATGGTGCAAAATATCGGATCGCCAGTAGCCTCTACGCCCACTGGCGCCTCGCCGCAAGCCGATGGGGTCAATATTGCGTCATAGTCATCACATAAATTTTCCACCCAAGCCCTCAGCGGTGCAACCCCGTCAATCGCGCTATTGTAATCGACAGCAGAGACAGTTTGGCCTTCCTCGATCATATCGCGAAGAACCTGACTAACCTGACTAACCTGACCAGAACCTCGGGTCATATATCCAGAGAGGTTTTTGGCAAGATCGGCAAACATGATTTTTCTCAAATTTCCAACGGCGTCATTAAATTCGGCTGGCATCGCAATTTCGTCGCATTGATCTCCAAGGAATTCATAAAGTTCTTCAAACGCGGCTTGAGTGCCGGGTTCCGCCTGATCCCAAACAGGCGTTTTGATAAATGCAAATCTTGGAGTTGCTGGCGGCGTTTGCAGGCAAATATCAACGAGGGTGGCCGCCGCCCCTGGACGGGTGTCCAAATCTTGGGGATCAAAAACCATCAAACAGTCGCTGATCAAGGCGGCATCTTCAACGGATCGAGCAAACACCCCGACGTGGTCCAATGTCCGAGACAATACAAGTGCTCCAGCCCGAGGGATGCGTCCATGAGACGGTTTAAACCCGACAACACCACAAAATGAAGCAGGCCTTATAACCGAGCCGTTCGTTTGTGATCCAATTGATAACGGCACCATACCCGCAGCAACGGCCGCCGCTGACCCACTTGATGACCCTCCAGGAGTATGGTCGGTGTTATGAGGGTTACGTGTTTTCCCGGGTGAATACACAGCCAGTTCTGTTGATACGGTTTTGCCCATAATCACGGCGCCAGAGGCCTTCATTAAACTGACGATGGTGCTATCTTTTAAGGGCTGCCGTCCCGCATCAAGCACCGTTCCATTTTCAGTTGGGAAGTCTTCCGAATCAAAGATATCCTTGATGCCGACGGGAATACCATGAAGAGGGCCGCAAGGCATACCAGCCGCCCGGTGGGCATCGCGGGCCTCTGCCTGTTTTCGTGCAAACCCCCGGTCCAGATGGGTCCAGGCACCAACTAAATCTTCCTTAGAGTCAATTGACGCGATACAAGCCTCAATCAATTCTATCGATGTGATTTCGCCATCCCTAATCATCCGAGCCAATTGCGAGGCGCCCAGTTCCGATAAACTCATGGCTTAATCCCTAAATTTTTTTGTGATTTTAGTTGGAAGATCGATTCCGCAGACAGGAAACCCAGACATCATAAACAACCAGTGATAAGACCACCACACTGATCACCCAAAATGGGAGCCCGCCCCAGAACCCGGCCGCACCTGTTGAAATACTGTGGGCCAACCCGAGCACAAATACGACAACGAAGAGGGCTCCAATAACGCCACCAATTTTTTCTGCCATCTTATATCCTCTCAAAGTTAAGGCTTGGCATTACGGCACATACACGCCGAACAATACGTCAGGTAACCACAACGCTATTCCCGGGAACTGATACATCATAATCATAATGAAGATGACAATGCCAAGATATGGCATCAAGCCGCGGAAAATTTGCACAAGCTCAATAGCGTTCCCAAGCACACCTTTCAAATAATACGCCGACATGGCCATGGGCGGGGTCAGGAACGACGTTTGCAGGTTCAGGGCAACCAGCATGGCGAAGAAATACGGGTTAATACCAAACGTATCGAGCATTGGCAGGAAGATCGGAACAAAGATGATCAGAATTTCCGACCATTCAAGTGGCCAGCCCAAAATGAAGATGATTAACTGCGCAAGGACCAGGAACTGCCACGGCGCCAGATTAAACGATAAGATAAAGTGTTCGATGATCTCGTGCCCACCAAGGTACGAAAACACTGATGCAAAGGTCCACGATCCGACAAACAACCAACACACCATTGCCGTCGCCTTGGCAGTCAAATAGACAGATTCCTTCAACATATCCCAGCTAAACGCGCGATAGGCGATTGAAAGTACCATTGCGCCCAACGCGCCCATCGCGGCGGCTTCCGCCGGTGTTGCGAGGCCCCCCAGAATGGAGCCAAGAACCACCATGATGAGCAAGGTCAACGGCACGAACGACGTCAACAACTGAAAAAATACTACGCGCGGTGGGGGAATATCTTCTTCGCGCGGTTTCGGCGCAATCGAAGGAGTAATCAAAACTCGAATGATAACGTAGACCATATAGGATCCGGCAAGCAGGAAGCCGGGAATAACGGCAGCGGCATACAAACGTAATGGTGACAGCTCGGCGATGGCTGCATATACGATCAGCATAATGGATGGTGGGATCAGGATTCCCAATGTTCCGCCGGCACAAATAACGCCGGACGCAAATTCCTTGTCATAATTGGCCTTTACCATGGCCGGGAATGCCAACAACCCCATCAAAGTGACGACGGCGCCAACAATGCCGCTGGCCGTGGAAAAGACGGCACAAGTTATCAATGCCGCAATGGCCATTGATCCTGGCAAATTTCGCGCCGCCATCTGCAATGCTTTAAACAGTTGAGAAACGATATTCGCCCGTTCAACCACATACCCCATGAAAAGGAACAACGGAATGGCAACCAACGTATCATTTTCCATTACCGAATAGGTGTTCTGGTTCAGCAGATAGAAAATATTGTTATTAAACGCGTCAGCAATGGTTTCGATATTGCCGGCCTGATGGTAGGCGTAATACCCAAATGCAACGCCCATCGCGAGCAGGGTGAAGGCAACTGGGAAACCCAGCATCACCAAAACAATAAAAAGGGATAGCATTAAGATTGCTACTTCGGGGTTCGTCATCCTATTCAGGGCTCCGTAATAAAATTCTAGGTGAAGGGCTCAGGGTCCGATGGCTGCGCAATCAGGCGCCTTCAGATTGTTGAGCTAATAAATCTTCAGTTTCTTTGGCGTCTTCCATACGTGCAGGCCACTTGCCGGTTTTCATCGCGATGACGCACCGCATACACTCAGATATTCCTTGCAGAATCAACAGCGCCCCGGCAAAAGGAATCAATGTCTTAAAGAAATAAATCTGAATGCGTGCCGGGCTGTTCCAACTCACCTCTTTATAACGCCAAGAGTCAGAGGCAATTTCCCAGCCATACCAGAACAATGCGATCATTCCGGGGAAGAAAAACAAACAATAGAGAACGATATCGACCCGTGCCTGCCAGCGAATGGACCATAATCTGTAGAGGACATCAGCACGCACATGGGCATCCTGTGCCAATGCATACGGACCCGCCATGAGGAACAACGCGCCGTACATCTGCACCATCATATCAAACGCCCACACCGTCGGCGCATTTAGGACGTACCTAACAAAGACTTCGTAGGCGACAGACAAAGTCAAAATAAGGATGCACCAACCAAAGGCACGCCCAATCCAGATGTTAAGGCTTTCAATGGCGTGAATGATAGTCGTCATACGGTCTCTCACTATCGCCGTCATCGGCGGGGTCGAAATTGAATGCCCGATATCAGAGGGACAGCCAACTAGGCTGTCCCTCCTTATCG
>WASW01100162.1_pt1 | contig 10087 bp, 10 predicted proteins | sample 5698521 | NCBI WGS metagenome assembly WASW01 (sample SAMN11175560, study PRJNA528189) | sponge metagenome | isolation source: marine sponge | host: Leucetta | place: Antarctica: Western Antarctic Peninsula, King George Island | collected 2013-01
ACAACTGCGCTGCCTAATAAGCTAGTGATTTTTTTGTTCATTTATTATTTCTCCGTTAAAAATTATTCCATTAATCTACAACAAAGAAATATGCATATCTCATGCCATAATTATATTTCTTTTAATTTCAATATGTTACATAATATTATTTAACGCCTATACTGATATAAGCAATAACATGCACCGACTTAACGCATAAGCGCACTAATTTAGCGCGCTTTGGATTTATGTTATTTCGCCTAGACTTAAGCATCGTTTTCTACTAGTTTGTAATTATGAGAATCAATCCAAAACATATCGACGAGACCATCGCCAAACTTAAAGACCTGCTGCCAGGAGAGCTTAGTGACTTCAAAAATACCGGAGAGCAAAAGCTCAAATTGGTGCTAGAAGGTATGCTACAGAAGCTGAATATGGTCTCCAGAGAAGAGTACGAAGTGCAGTCCGAGGTGCTACAGCGCACACGCCAACGCCTAGAACAACTAGAACAACGCATTGCCCTATTAGAACAAGAGTAACTCTCGTATATTTTTCCTTTCATTTATCACTGATGTAGTTAGTGCTTGCTAACTACCTTGCTTACTACATGATTGGAGAAATATGCCTATTGCGACAGTCTATAGTCGTGCTCAAACGGGTATGGATGCCCCGCTGGTTTCTGTTGAAGTTCATTTATCAAATGGCTTACCTAACTTCTCCATTGTTGGCCTACCCGAAACTTCTGTGCGTGAAAGCAAAGACAGAGTGCGCGCTGCTATTATCAATTCCAACTTCGAATTTCCTGCGCGACGCATCACTGTTAATTTAGCCCCCGCAGAATTACCCAAACAAGGGGGGATTTGATTTGCCTATTGCACTGGGTCTATTGATTGCGTCTAAACAACTTGATGAAAATGTGATACGCAATTATGAATTTTTGGGTGAACTAAGTCTTAGTGGTGAACTGCGAAAAACGGTTGGTATTTTGCCAGCAGCACATGCTTGCCAAATGGCGGGCAGCAAACTCATCACGTCCTTAGACAATAAAGAACAACTAACACCCATCAATGACAGTACATATTTATGCGCATCACACTTACTCGATGTGTGCGCTCACCTGAACAATATAAAACAACTCATAACAGAGCCTAATCCAAACCCCAGTCGCCAGAGTATTGCGCAACCATCAATGTCCGAAGTCTACGGTCAGCATCGCGCAAAAAGAGCTTTATGTATTGCGGCTGCAGGTCAACACCATGTACTTATGATTGGCTCACCTGGCTCAGGCAAATCTATGCTGGCTAGTCGCTTCCCATCTTTATTATCACCTCTAAGCGATGCTGAAATGCTAGAGACGTGTAGCGTCTATTCAATTGCTAATGTGCGTGGTCAACAACGTCATCCGCAGTCGCGTCCATTTCGATCACCACACCACACCGTTTCAGCGGTGGGATTAGCTGGCGGAGGTTCAAATCCAAGACCTGGTGAAATCTCGTTAGCTCATAATGGTGTGTTATTTTTAGATGAGCTGACTGAATTTGATCGACGCACATTAGAAATTTTACGAGAACCCATAGAAACAGGTGTTATTACGATATCTAGAGCTGCTGCCCAAGTTGAATTTCCAGCACGCTTTCAATTAATCGCTGCGATGAACCCCTGTCCTAATGGTTGCGATATAAATGAATATGGACAATGCGAATGCACAAGTCAGCAATTAAAAAGATACCGCAATAAAATTTCAGCACCATTACTTGATCGCATTGATTTACAAGTCAGCGTGCCTAAATTACCTACTCATACTTTATTTGATTCAGCAACTTCCTTTTCAGAAGGCTGGCAACAAATACAAACAAAAATAGATAAAGCACGCTTACTGCAGATAAAAAGACAAGGGAAACCGAATGCCCTTTTAGAAGGAAAACAAATGCAACAGATATGTCAGTTGCCTGAAGATAGTAAACACAAAATTTTAGAAATGTTAGAACGTTTAAATATTAGCGCACGTGCGTTCCATCGAATTTTAAAAACATCACGTACGATTGCTGACTTAGATCAAACCAAAGACATCACTCAGGCACATATTTCTGAAGCGATGTCTTATCGTCAATTTGATCGCTTATTAAAAGCGTAAAACTTTGCTGAATTTGCTACTTGATCATATAGTCGACTGCCGCTTTAATTGCGTCATCCGACATATCTGCTCGTCCACCTTTTGCTGGCATCGCACCAATCCCGTTAATCGCACTTGTGTACAAAGCATCAGTACCTTTAGCAATGCGTGGTACCCATGCAGCAGTATCACCAGGCTTAGGCGCATTGAGCACACTTGCTGCGTGACATGAGGCGCATACCTGTTGATATACTTGGTCACCGCTCAAATCAGCTGCTGCGACTTGTGTTGGTGCCGCTACCGCTGGTGCGCCGACACCATCTGGAACACTGCCGATATATACTTCACCGACGGGCTTAACGCGTTCTGCTACCGCTTTTTGTACACGCGAATCCGACTCCATCGCGTCTTCTTTATACAAAACATTAGCAATCACAAGAATTGTAATCGTAAGCCCCACTAAACCGACTAATACGGCCATAAACATCGTTGTAAACTGTCTATCTTCCAAGTTAACTCCTGATCAATATACTTGCCTAAAAATTTAGCTGGCGATTATAAATCATATATGTCGTTATCACCACGTAGTAAGCAAAACTGAATTCTATTTGTTTTGCCTCACTAGATTCTATCGTTATCGTGCAAAGCTGGAAACCTGTCACCAATTAGTTACCAAGTGTGACCTTGGAATGGTTATATGACCCTCTGATCCAGCTTTCCATCAATTTTATGCCGTTCATCAGAAGGCACATCGTCCTTATCTAACATCAAATTCAAGTATACATCTGTAGAGGTATGCTTAGTTCAATCACTTGTATGTGACACAAAATGCGACTTTAGAATGCAAGCAAACATACGCAGAAAAACAAAGTGTATCTACTTCAAGATAATCAATGCCACAGCTAAAGCCTCTGGTGGCCCGCATGCAGATGACAATGACGTCATGGGTCGAAAAAAGTTGGCGTGCTTCCACCCACCCAAGAATACGTCCATTACCTCTCGCTACTAACAGACAATTAAATTAACTATTCACCACTTCTCGCTGTAAGTTCATTAATTACTTCAACCAGCTGCTCATAGCCGCCCGCTTCTGAAGCAGACGTCTTATACTTCCCATCGACAATCACCGCTGGCACACCGGTTACTTGGTATTGGCGGATAAGCTGCTTAGCGCGGTTAGTTTTGGTTTCTACTGCAAATGAAGCGAAACTCTCTCTGAATTTTCCTTCATCGATACCATTAGCCGCTAAGAACCTTGCCATAGAATCTAGATCGTGTAATCCCCGACCTTGCTCATGTATACCACTGAACAGTAGCTCATGGCCCTGCTCTAACTTCCCCATCAGCTCTAACGCGTAATAAGCGCGTGCATGTTGCTCCCAGCGCGCATTGAAAATTGCTGGCACCCGCAAAAAATTGACGTCTTCTGCTTTTTCCTGCTTCCATTTCTTGATATATGGCTCAAAATTAAAGCAGTGTGAACATCCATACCAAAACAACTCCACTACTTCGTGACGAGCATCATTTTCAGCTAATCTAGGTACTGTTGGATCTAAGCTCGCATAACCTTTACCATCTTGAGGGTGATTATGCCCATCAGCAGACATCGCTAATGAGCTAACCATTAATAAAGTTAAGAGACCTGTGATCTTTAAGAATTTATCCATCATTATCTATCCAGTTAATTTATCCAATTAATTACTTATCGCACAAATACGTTTATATGATTGATTTCATAGCACTTTAGAGCATATTGAAAATAGATAGTTCCGCGCTTTATGCGCTTAGTGCAAACCTTGAATGTATTGCGCTAATGCTTTAATTTCAGTATCAGTTAGACGTTCAGTAACACTGACCATAATTGATGACGCAGGATCAATATCTTTTTCTAGCGTCGGATCAATTGCTCGATATGCGACCAATCTACTCTCTGTATAAGCTGCATGTTGACCGCTTAACTTAGGGAATTTGGCGGGTAGGTTTCCTGCACCGTTTGGAAGATGGCACGCTGTACACGCAGTGACGTCTTTATCGATGATGCCGCCTCGATAAATGGCTTCGCCCATTTCAACTAATTCTGGGTCAGCTGCACCCGGTGACCCTGCCTGTGAAGCATAATATGCCGCGAGGTCATTCATATCCTGTTCGCTTAATGCTGCGGCCTGTGGCGCCATAAGAGCATTGGTCCGTGTTCCATTTTTAAACATCTGTAACTGCGCAAAGATGTAAGGTGCGCCTTGCCCAGCTAATTTAGGCCAAGTTGGATTGATGCTGTTACCATCTGCGCCATGGCAAGCAGCGCAGGGTGCTGACTTAGCTTTTCCGGCTTCAACATCTCCTGCTGCAAATAATGAATGACTACCGAATACGAATAGTAGAATTAATAATTGGATAGAAATTTTCATGTAACCTTCCCAAAAGTGCATAATCTAAGTTAAACAACCTTATGTGTCCCTCGCACCACTTAGTGCGGAGCTTTATATACCATAAAACTATAAGGCCTCGCAAAACTAACCCCAAAATTATGGATTTTAAAAACCAATTAGCCAATACTGCATTCTACACTAGCGCTTCATCACCTGATTCATTACCTACCGACGAAGGTAATGAAGTCGCCTTTGCGGGACGTTCAAATGCAGGCAAATCTAGTGCCATTAATCGCCTATGCAACCAAAAAAGTCTGGCACGTACCTCTAAAACGCCAGGGCGAACTCAGCTAATCAATTTTTTTAATGTTTCTCCAGCCAATAAGCTGACTGATTTACCTGGGTATGGTTATGCAAAAGCGAGCCATAGTAAACAACGGCAATGGTTAGAATTGCTTGAATACTACTTTAGTCATCGCCAAGCACTGAAAGGCACGATCATCGTGATGGATATTCGCCATCCATTTCAGGATGCTGACCAGAAAATGATCGGCTGGTGCATGCATCATCAGTGCGACGTCCACATATTGTTGAATAAGTCAGATAAGCTGAGCCGAAATAAAGCACATAATCAGCTGCAGACGGCTAGTAATTTGTTATCAAATCATCATGGTGGCTTGGGTAGTGTCCAACTGTTCTCTGCCGTGACTGGTAACGGAATGGATGAAGCTATGAGCAAAATTTATAGCTGGTTTGAAAGCTAGATAAAATAGCCCTGAAGCAAATGATATTACTTCAGGGAAATATATCAGGCTTGGAATTGAGGAGACCAAGCCTTCCGCTCAGGGAGAAAAGCGGTTAGTGCATTAATTGCACAAAAACTATTAAAAAAATTTCTGTATAGACACGCCATAACGCTCACTTTTCAGCTTATCCAAAATAATCGAATTTGTAGCCTCTATTTTCTGATGATACTTCATGCAGAAGGGTCCGCTGTGAACACACCAAATTTAGTATCTGACTCAGGCAATAGCGCAAACTTTATTTCCTCTTGTTCTTTATCTTGATAGTCGGCATTAATCCCTGACGATAAATTCACCCAATTTTGTGATGTATTCGTCTGGCCTGCTTCCACACCATGATATAAATTAAGTGACTGCTCGCGTTACAAATCCAGCGCATAGACCTAACGTGCTAAATACAGCGATATCTCCACTATAATGATATTACGTGTCATATTCTTATCCTCTTCCTGTTTAAGTCTCTTCTCACATCTTAATCTTCTGCCGAGTAAGCGAAGAGCATTGATAAGAAAGGATTATAGGAATCCGTTTGGCCTCTAGTGCTTAGATGGGATTAGTGTTTCTAGCGACATAATCAATGAGCTTCATCCCAATTCAAACCGCTGTTGGCATCGACGACTAAGGGCACGCTCAAGTCTGCCGCGGAGACCATGCGCGAAATAATATTTTGTTTAGCCTCCTCTAAGAATGTGTCTTTTATCTCAAAAACCAATTCATCATGCACTTGCATAATCATGGAAGCAGAATTTTTTGGCTTATTTATCCATTCATCAATGCTAATCATAGCGCGCTTAATAATATCGGCCGCGCTACCCTGCATAGGCGCATTAATCGCGGTACGTTCTGCATATTGGCGACGCTGTGCATTACGCGAATTAATTTCTGGTAAATACAATCGACGCCCAAAAATTGTTTCAACAAATCCTTGCTCATGAGCAAGTTCACGCGTTTCATCCATATATTTTTTTACACCAGGGTAGCGTTCAAAATATAAGTCTATATATTTTTGCGCTTCGCCTCGGTGCACACCTAGTTGTTTGCCCAATCCAAAAGCAGACATTCCGTAAATTAACCCGAAGTTAACTGCTTTAGCAGCGCGACGTTGATCCTTAGAAACCTTATCAAGATCGACAGAAAATACTTCAGCCGCCGTTGCACTATGCACATCTTTTTCTTCAGCGAAGGCGGCTACCAATCTTTCATCTTTAGATAAATGCGCCATGATGCGCAATTCAATTTGTGAATAATCAGCGGCTAACAGCAATTTCTTTTTGCCTGGAACAAACGCCTGTCGAACTCGTCGTCCTTCTTCAGTACGGATAGGAATATTTTGCAAATTAGGATCAGTTGAAGATAAGCGCCCAGTTGATGCCACTGCTTGATGATAAGACGTATGCACACGACCTGTTAACTCACAGATTTGTTTAGGCAATTTTTCAACGTAGGTTGTTTGTAATTTCTTTAACGAACGATATTTGAGAATAAGTTCAGGAAACTCATAGTCACGCGCTAGCTCTTGCAGTACATCTTCAGCCGTTGACGGCTGCCCTTTTGGCGTTTTACGTATTATAGGAAGCTCTAACTGTTCAAATAATATTTTCTGTAATTGTTTTGGTGAGTCCAAATTGAATTTCTCACCAACCATGTCATAGGTCTGCTTTTCGAGTTTATCTATTTTTATCGACAGTTCTTTACTTTGCACATCCAATAAAGCAGCATCAATTAACACTCCATTGCGCTCAAGCCTTGATAGCACAGACACCATAGGTATTTCGGTATCACGATACAATACTGTTTGTTTTTCTAGCTTGGATAATTGCGGCCAGAAAAAATGATGCAGCCTTAAGCACATATCGGCATCTTCAGCTGCATAGTCCAACGCAACATCAAGGGAAACATTATTAAAGGTTATTTGTTTCGCGCCTTTCCCCGCGACCTCGGCAAACTTGATATTTTGATGGCCCAAATGTAATTCGCATAAAGTATCTAGATCATGTCGACTCGCCGTAGAGTTCACAATATAAGACTCCAGCATAGTGTCGTGCTTTATACCAGCCAGTTGCACATCGTAACGCGCTAACACGGATTGATCGTATTTCAGGTTATGTCCCACTTTTGCGATATCAGGATTCTGCAAAATATCGGTAAGCTGATTTAATATAAAGGCTAATGATAATTGCCTGGGTGCATCATCATAATCATGTGCGATCGGCAAATACGCTGCCTCTCCTGATTTCACCGAAAAAGACATGCCGACTAAATTTGCGACCATGTAATCCAAATTATCTGTTTCTGTATCAAACGCAAATAACTCAGATTTTTTTAACTTCTTTATCCATGCAGTCAATTGCTGATAGGTAAGGATGAGCTCATAGTCAGTCTTATCTGGCACTGATGGCTGACTGAGTTTTTCATCAGCCGATTGAGGGGGCATGATCTCATCAACCTCATCCAACCAAGTTTTAAAATTTAGTTCTGTGTATATTTTTTTTAATGTTGCGTTATCTCTTGCTGTAATTTTTAAATCATTAACAGCAAGATCTAGCGCCACATCATTTTTAATGGTGGCTAATTCATATGACAGCGGTAATTGATCGACAGCCGCACGCAACTTCTCTCCGACTTTACCTTTCACTTCATCCGCATGGTCAATAACACCTTGCATAGTTTCGAATTGCTGCAACCACTTGACTGCAGTTTTAGGTCCGACACTAGGAACACCTGGAATGTTATCCACCTTGTCCCCCATCAGCGCTAGGTAATCAATGATTTGCTCAGGTGTTACGCCAAACTTTTCTTCTACTCCCGTTTCACCCATGCGTACATTATTCATGGTGTTGATTAAGCTAATGCGCTCATCAACCAATTGGGCCATATCTTTATCACCAGTGGAGATAAGCACACGAAAATTTTTGGCCGCAGCAGTTTTAGCTAAAGTGCCAATCACGTCATCAGCCTCCACATCAGGCACAGATAAAAGTGGAATGCCTAACGCTTCGATTAATTGGTGCAGTGGAGCAATTTGCACTTGCAAATCATCAGGCATCGGCGGGCGATTCGCTTTGTAATCCTTATACATCTCATGGCGAAATGTTTTCCCCTTGGCATCAAAAACAACCGCTACATTTTGCGGTTGCTCTTCTTCAATTAACTTACGCACCATGCGCACCACACCATATACCGCGCCTGTGGGTGTACCCTCATGATTAGCCAAAGGAGGCAGGGCATGAAATGCTCGATACAGATAAGAGGAACCGTCAACTAGAAGTAATAAAGGATCTTTTTTCATTATTAAAAAATAACTTTCATAATCGTAAATAGGCAGTATCGAACGTTATCATGTACACTCACTCAAGGGAAAAATTGAATATCAAAGCATGGATAATAGAACACAAAAACAAGCACTCACTAGTCCTGGTAGCTCAAGCCTACTGTCACGTGAGAGCTGGAAGATTTTCCAAATTATTGCTGAGTTTGTTGAGGGCTTCGAACGCCTCTCTAAAATAGCACCATCAGTGAGTATCTTTGGTTCTGCACGCACACCGACTGATCACTCTTTTTATAAACTGACAGAAACTATTGCGCGCAAATTATCAGATGCAGGCTTCACGGTTGTTAGTGGTGGCGGCCCAGGCATTATGGAAGCGGCTAACAAGGGTGCGTTTGCAGGCAAGTCGCCTAGCGTCGGCCTAAATATCATGCTACCTAACGAACAATCTGGAAATTCTTTCCAGGATATTTCATTAAACTTTAGGCATTTCTTTTCTCGAAAAGTCATGTTTGTAAAATATGCTTCTGCCTATGTTGTTCTTCCTGGCGGCTTTGGCACGCTTGATGAATTAGCTGAAATACTAACCTTAGTACAAACAGGTAAATCACGTAAAATCCCTATCATTCTCGTGCAGTCGGATTTTTGGGAAGGCTTATTAGATTGGTTCAAAGAGTCATTACTTAAAAATGGGACGATATCTGCTGCAGATCTAGATCTTATGCAGGTAGTCGATGACCCTTCCGGGGTTGTCACCGCTATATTTGATTATTATGAAGGCAGAACATTTGAGCCTTCCACAGAAGAGCAAGAAAAACTTCTAGAGCTATAATCTGTACTTCTACATGTCCAGCAAGCGCTGTTCTAAAATGTGATGCTAAAGAAAACCCAATCACTCATCAATAATATCAATGAATGGATTGGTTGCAGTGTTGCGTGGCTCATTATTGCGATGGTTCTTGTTACATTCTTCAATGTAGTGATGCGTTATGGTTTCAATTTTGGTTTAATTGCTATTCAAGAGAGCGTTATCTACTTTCATAGCTTCGTGTTTATGCTGGCGATTGCTTATACCTATAAACATAATGAACATGTCAGAGTCGACATTTTCTACTCAAAATATTCTGACACACAAAAAGCCTGGACTGATCTGCTAGGCACTTTGTTTTTATTATTTCCTGTCTGCATTTATCTGATCATATCTAGCTGGGAATATGCTGGAAACTCCTGGAAGCTACTTGAAGGTTCACGCGAAGCTGGCGGGTTACCGCTAGTGTTTATCATTAAAACACTCGTGCCATTAATGCCTATATTATTGCTATTACAGGGTTTTTCCACAGCGTGTGCCAGCATGATCACTATACGCTCTAAAACATAACAGCTATGGAAATCATCGCTTTCATAATGTTTCTAGTTGTCATTGTTGTGTTAATGACAGGCTATCCAGTTGCATTCACTCTAGCGGGCGTTTCGTTAGCCTTCGCGTTTCTCGGGTATTTCATTGGCGGGTTTGACTCTTCATTAATGAATGCATTACCTAGTCGTATCTTTGGAATCA
>WASW01064683.1_pt1 | contig 10085 bp, 12 predicted proteins | sample 5698521 | NCBI WGS metagenome assembly WASW01 (sample SAMN11175560, study PRJNA528189) | sponge metagenome | isolation source: marine sponge | host: Leucetta | place: Antarctica: Western Antarctic Peninsula, King George Island | collected 2013-01
AAACATACGCATCAAGCACATCAAACCTGCAAAATTTGCCCACACAACCCCCGGCAATCAGCTACCTGGGCAGTTACTAAAATTTTTATAATAATCTGTCGCATAATTGTTCCAGTGGATAATTTAATTGCATTCACCCTTGATATTCTACATTTTATGAATACGATAGTTGAACAGGAATTATTTGCCTTAAATAGGCGGAAAAATAAAAGACCAAAAAATGGTCAATCCCTATACTGGCGAAGGTCCTCATGGGAGAAGGAGGAGAAGGCCTTGAAAAAACGAACCCTAATCACGGCGACACTTGGCGCTATTTTGAGTGTTGCTGTTGGTACGACAGCCATCGCTAGTGACTATATGGTCACTGACGAAACAAGCATTGATAAGTCGTTAACCGGAAAAGCCGGTGACGCTAAAAAAGGTCGCGGTCTCGCGATTCACCGCAAGAAGGGTAATTGTCTGGCGTGTCATGCAATGCCTATACCTGATCAAGCCTTTCACGGTGATATCGGTCCGGATCTCGCGGGCGTCGCCAGTCGATTTTCTGAAGGCGAAATCAGATTGCGTATTGTCGATCCGAAAGTCGTCAATGAAGACACGATTATGCCGGCATTTTATAAAAAAGCCGGGTTCCATCGCGTTCTTAAAAAATTCAAGGGTAAAACGGTCATTGGCGCACAAGACGTCGAAGATATTGTTGCTTACCTGATGACGCTAAAATAATCGATCCGCTGGGCCTACACAGTCTGGCAATCCAAGTAACGGAGGAGATTTCCATGGTTGGGAAAATCGAAATGAAACCGGTAAACCGCCGCGATATGATGAAAATCATTGGCGCCGGGACAGCGACCGGTATCGTCGCAACACTATTACCGAATTTGGCATTGGCAGACGCGGCTTCAGCTGCTGCTGCAATCGCTAAAATAACGGGTGGCAAGACGCCTGCCAGTGGCAAAATCACTTTTGTCGGCGTGCCTCAAATTGCCGAGAACGGCAATACTGTTCCCATCGGTTTCGAAGTTGAAAGTCCGATGACTGACAGCAACTACGTTAAATCAGTGCACATATTTGCTGATAAAAATCCGCGCCCGGAAGTTGGGTCGTTCCACTTCACGCCAAGCAGTGGCAGAGCGAAAGCGTCAACGCGCATGCGGATGGCAAAATCCCAGAACGTTATCGCAGTTGCTGCGATGAGTGATGGATCTGTGTATATGGCCAAGACGGAAGTCAAAGTCACCATTGGCGGCTGCGGCGGCTGAGCGGGAAGGGAGCAAAACAATGGCAAAAGTAAAAGCACGCGTAAAAGCACCGAAGAAGGTGAAAAAGGGCGATGTGTTTGAGGTCAAATCCGTGATCTCTCACAAAATGGAGTCTGGCCAGCGGAAAGACAAAAAGACCGGGAATAAAATACCGCAGATGATTATCAATAAATTTGTCTGCACGTATAACGGCAAGGAAGTCTTTACCAGTAATTGGGCATCTTCAATCTCCGCCAACCCATATATGGCTTTTTATGTGAAAGCTGTCGATAGCGGATCACTGGACCTGACTTGGACGGATGATTCCGGCGCAGTTTTCAAGAAGTCAGCAAAAATAACAGTCTCATAAACAGGGGAAAATTATGCTGAAGTTAAATGCACGAGTAATGACCCTGATGGGGTTGGCCCTATCACTTCTTGCCTTGCCGATCAGTGCAACGGCCGGGGAAAACTGGGGTAAAAAACAGGTTGGGGACATCCGCAGCGGATATACCTATGCGAAGGCAGAAACCCGGGCAATTCAGGATGACGACTTTGAAAATCCTGCCTATCTCTGGGTTGATCAAGGCGAGACGTTGTGGAGCACCGTTGACGGTAAGGCCGGTAAATCCTGCCAATCCTGTCATTCGGATGCCTCAAAAACCATGAGCAGCGTTGGGTCGACTTATCCTAAATATGACTTCAAATCCAAGAAGTTGATCAATGCTGAACAACGGATAAACCGGTGCCGCGAAGAAAACATGCAGGCTAAACCCTGGAAATATGAATCCAGTCAGCTTTTGTCGATGACGGCGTTTGTTCGTAATCAGTCTTCCGGCGCGCCAATGAATGTGGCAATCGATGGTAACTCAGCACCGTTTTTCACGAAAGGTAAGATGTTTTTCGACCAACGGCGTGGTCAATTGGATATGTCTTGCAAAAATTGTCATGAGGACAACGCTGGGAATATGGCCCGGGCCAACCTATTGTCACAGGGGCAGACCAATGGCTTTCCGACATATCGCCTAAAGTGGCAAAAGCCCGGATCAACGCATCGGCGTTTCAGAGGGTGTAATAAAAACGTTCGCGCAAAACCATACGGATACGGATCAGACGAATACGTCAATCTTGAACTGTACGTTGCATGGCGTGGGCGTGGGTTGCCAGTTGAGGCGCCTGCCGTTCGTAATTAATACGCTATAATTACCAGCTAAATACCGGGGGATACGGGCGTGTTTCGTATCCCCCAATTTATTTGACTTGAGTTCCATATTTATTAGGAGTGCCGCCCCGTGCTTGATCGTCGCCAGTTTCTTCAGGTCGCTGCCGCCACTGCAGCACTGTCATCGGTTGGCGGAAACATTCCCAAAGCCATCGCCGGGCAAGGATTAACGCAGAACGACCTTCTGGATTTCGACGCCAAAGGACAAGTTACGTTATTGAATTTCACAGATTGCCACGCGCAATTGGTGCCGCTTTATTTTCGCGAACCGTCCGTTAATTTAGGCGTAGGCGATGTACATGGACTGCCGCCGCACTTGACTGGAACGGAACTTTTGAGCCGGTTTGGCCTTGAAGGCGGGTCTGCCGAAGCTTATGCATTTTCTTCCGATGATTTTTCAAGATTAGCCAAAACTTATGGCCGCATTGGCGGCTTGGACCGTATGGCGACAATGGTAAAAGCCATTAGAGCTGAGCGGCCCGGCAAAACATTATTACTTGATGGCGGGGATACCTGGCAGGGGTCTTACACCTCTCTTAAAACGGGCGGTAAAGATATGGTCGACGCCATGAATGCCCTTGGCGTTGATGCGATGAGCGCACACTGGGAATTCACCTTTGGTGAGGACCGGGTGAAGGAATTGATTGATGAGCTTAAATTTCCGTTCCTTGCCGGTAATGTTCAGGATACTGAGTGGGAAGAAGAAGTTTTTGAATCAACTGCGACCTACGAGCGGGGCGGCGTAAAAATCGCGGTAATCGGCCAGGCGTTCCCTTATACGCCGGTTGCAAATCCGCGCTATATGATCCCCAATTGGTCATTTGGCATTCGAGAAAAACTGGTTCAGAAAAGGGTCGATGCAGCGCGTGCAGATGGCGCCGAACTTGTTGTCTTGCTGAGCCATAATGGGTTTGATGTTGATCGGAAGCTGGCATCGCGCGTAAGTGGGATCGACGTCATTTTGACAGGTCACACACATGACGCCATTCCGGCCGTGATCAAGGTTAACGGGACATTGTTGGTGGCCTCCGGCTCGCATGGAAAATTTCTCGCCCGTCTTGATCTGAAAATTGAAGGCAAAAAAGTTTCTGATTATTCCTTCCGCCTTATTCCGCTATTCTCTGATGTTATAGAGCCTGATCCTGAGATGGCCGGTGTGATCAGCCGAATTCGGGCGCCGCACGAGGCAGAAATGGGAAGGGTTCTCGGCAGGACCAAGTCCTTGCTTTACAGGCGCGGAAACTTCAATGGTACGTTTGATGATCTTATCTGTCAGGCACTGCTGAAAGAACGTGACGCCGAGATTGCGCTGTCACCGGGATTCCGCTGGGGATCAAGTGTGTTACCTGATCAGGACATTACGGTCGAGCATGTCTATAATCAGACTGCGATCACTTATCCAAACGTATACCGTACGGAAATGACGGGCGCCTTCATCAAGGAAATCCTTGAAGATGTCGGTGACAATTTGTTCAACCCGGACCCTTATTATCAACAGGGCGGAGACATGGTCCGTGTTGGCGGAATGGGGTATAGTTTCGATATTGGAAAATCTATGGGTGAGCGGGTCTCTAATTTGACTCATCTTGCAACCGGCGCCGCGATTGATCCGAAAAAGAGCTATGTTGTCGCCGGATGGGCATCCGTAAATGAGGGAACTGAAGGACCACCAGTATATGACCTGGTCAAACAGTATATTGAGAACGCTGGCGAAGTCAGTGTGGCAGAAAATAACAACATTCGGGTTACAGGTGGCTGATCTCTGATGGACGGTTTCGATGTATCATATGCGGGCGCGCTTGGAGCTGGTCTCTTAAGTTTTCTATCGCCTTGCGTATTGCCTCTGGTGCCGCCGTATCTTTGTTTCCTCGGCGGCGTGACGCTCGATCAGATGACAGACGACGAACAGAACTCCCGCGAGATGACCAAAAAGGTTTTCGCGGCGGCGGTCTTTTTTGTCCTCGGGTTCTCGACAGTATTCATTTCTCTTGGGGCAACAGCGTCAGCGCTTGGACAATTGGTCGCTGATTATCTCGATTATCTGGCGCGGGCTGCAGGGATCATAATCATAATTCTGGGACTACACTTTATTGGTATTCTCAAGATTCCGTTTCTGTATCGTGATGCCCGCATCCAAACCGATTCCAGGCCCGCCAGCCTGTTCGGTGCCTATATTATTGGCCTTGCTTTTGCGTTCGGTTGGACGCCCTGTGTCGGGCCGGTACTGGCGGCAATCCTGTTTGTTGCCGGTAGTGAGGACTCGGTTTCTTACGGAACCAGTTTGCTGGCGGTTTATTCAGCTGGGCTCGGCATTCCGTTCCTGATGGCGGCCCTCGCGGTTAAACCGTTTATGGGGTTCATGAAGAAGTTTCGCCGTCATATGCAAACGTTGGAGCGAATTATTGGTGTCCTGCTGGTATTAACCGGGGTGATGTTCTTAACGGGAACGTTTTCGGAATTGGCGTATTGGTTATTGGAGGCGGTTCCTGCGCTCGGAACAGTTGGTTAACGGGCTCCTTAGTTAACCAAAATGTAAAAACAGCAACCGGTCCGACGATTTCATTTCCCGAAGAATATTGATCACTCTGCGCTGGTTTTTTTCTTCAATCGCGAGCCACATCCTGCCTAATGAATACAGCGTTTGATCAACTAATCGTTTAAATTGCGGATCGTTTCTGGTTTCCTCCGGTGCTGTATCACGGCAGCGTTCGTACCAGTAGGTCATCAACGTGGTTTTTTGGCGCAGGTCATTAACCTCTTCGGCGTTGCCGAAGTCAGGTGGTGTGCGGCGAAATTTCCAAATAGCATCCATGGCCGCGTTGGCACGATCAACCCGGTCTGAAAATAGAAATACACCGTTACGCGCCCTGAGGTCAGATAAGGTTTTTCGAATGGGGGTTATGTGTTTTTTCGCTGCATCAAGATCCCCCTCATCTACCGCTTTGAGGCCGTCGCTGATGCGTTTTCTGATGTTGAGTAGTGTGGGTTCCCACAATTTGTCTGCGGCGTAAACGCCCGGAGGGTCTTTTGCAAATCGATCGACAATGTATTGCCATTTATCTTTCATATCTTGTAAGCCGATCCCTGCAATCATTGGATTGCCGGTACGAAGATAAAAGGAGGCCTCCCGGAAATGCGCGTAAGCGTCGCCGGCAGCAGTTCGGTATTCATGGATCGGTGCTGCGGACACTGATGATCCCATAACCGCAAAGATGGCAAATATATATAAAAATTGGCGCAGGAACATCGTTACGTATCCATTGTTGATTCCATTAATGCCTTCTAATTGTAATCAAAACTGTTATTATATTAAAGGTGAATATGTAAGTTTTGTTTTATGAGTTGGGCTTTGAGGGCATGTCAGAGATGATTACGAGGCGACATTTTAATACACTGGCACTTGGTGCGGCACTTGGTGCGGCTCTGGGCTCTGCGTTGGCGCCGCGGGCAGCACTGTCGGCGGGAGCATATGAACCCATTTTGGGAGAGAACGGCCATTACACTCAGCCTTGGTTTCTTGAGAGTTTTCTTGAAGTTGCCGATGACCTGCAGGAGGCGACGGATCAAGGAAAACGATTTGCTATTATGTGGGAGCTTGAGGGATGCCCCTACTGCCGTGAGACACATTTTGTTAACTTTGGAATTCCGGAAATCAGGCAGTACGTTCAAGAAAATTTTTTAATTGTTCAACTGGATGTCAAAGGATCAAGGGAGGTTTTGGGGTTTGATGGCAAAGCCATGAGTGAAAAGGCATTTGCCCGTTCAAACGGCGTCAGGTTTACGCCGACAATTCAGTTTTTCCCGGAAACCCTTGATGGCATAACCGGGGCAGATTTGATTAAACCAGAAATCGCCCGTATGCCAGGGTATTTCAGGCCGTTCCATTTCTTGACGATGTTCCAGTACGTGAAAGAAAAATCCTATGAAGAACAGGACTTCCGGGCGTTCTTGAAATCAAAGATCGCATCCTACCAAGACGTTGGAAAACCACTGCCAAATTGGAAAAGTTAACCGATTAGAGCGAGGGTTAGTCGTCTGGGGTTGGTCGCCGGGGGTTAGTCGTCTTGGGTCGGCGGCTGGGCTTTACGAGGCAAACATAACATACGAATGACGCGTTCGGCTTCTTTGCTCGCCAAGCTGTAGTAGATCTGCTTTGACTCGCGGCGGGTCGCAACCATGCCGTCTGAGCGAAGGCGGGCCAATTGTTGAGATAGGGTTGGTTGTCTTATCCCAAGTATTTTCTCAAGTTCGCTGACGTTTTTTTCGCCATTCGCCAGCGTACAGACAATAACCAAACGATTATCATTCGCGAGTGCCTTTAAAAAGCTGCTCGCTTTTTTCGGATCTTCCAGTTGTAACTGTTCGGTATCGACCACGTTACTGTCCCTATTTGCCAAGAACGTATCTATTAAGGTTGCCGGTAAATACTCTGATACCGGATGCTGCGCAAGTATTCGTATAAATCTTCATAATTTGATTTTTCAGTATGTCTCTAACACACTGCCGTTTTTACTGTAGATGAAGAATTTGGGGTTAGGGTAGGGCAGCCATTTACCGGTGTATCGATTTTTGCAACGATCTCACCCAACATGCCCCAAAAATGATCTTCACCGGGATAACCCATAATCCGGCCTATCTCGCTCCCCTTATCCATTACGACAAATGTCGGCGTGTACATTACGGGACGGATTTTAGAAAGCGCACCTGATCGGGGCGCATCAATGTCCATCCGAAAAAGTGGAATTTTTTTAGCTTCCTCAGTTTTGGAATAGATTATGCCCACATCTTCATGCCAGGCTTCACACCATTCGCATTCAGGAGATTCAAACATCACAAGTTCAGCTGCAACGGCATGCGTTGAGCCAAATAATAAAATCCAAAAAAATCCAGCGAAAAACCGCATGTATTTCTCAATATTATCCAAAAAATTTCTCAATTATGAGCAAATTATAACATATGTTTCTGATACTTAAAGAAAATCATATATGTCGGTAACGAGAAAAGTAGAAAAATATCAATAAAATTGCGGCTTTTACATTAAATACACTTATTAAATGTATTTAATGTAATTTGACAAATTTAAAATGCGGTATATATACTATTATTATAACAGCCATGGAAATCCCATTCGCTGAAGTATTGGAAACCGCTATGGAACCGCATTACGGCAGTGATTGTTCTGAGCAAAACAACCCGGCGCTCAAGATGTCAAATGTGTCATCAGACGTGAGTTCGAACCAGGTGTTGGACTGGCTAAACACAGGCGAGATCTTTTTGGTCGACTTAAGGTCACCGGAAGATTTTGAACAGTCTAGGATTGCTGGATCTTTCTTGCTTCCGCGATCCCGCCTGGATCTTGCATCGTTTCCAAAGGTGCCAGGTCTGAGAACTGTATTCGTCTGCGACCAAGGTTCTGTTGCACCAAAACTGGCGGATGACATGGCGAATGCCGGGACCGAAAATGTTTATGCCTTAAAGGGCGGTCTTAATGCATGGCGCGCAGCTGGATTTGAGCTTGACGAATGAGACATGAACGACATGAATTCTGCTTCTAATATGAAGTCTTCTGACCATATAGATATCGACATAATCGAGGTTGACGCGATATCTGTTTTGCTGGATTTGGCGTCTGGAGACGTCGTTCTGGTTGATGTTCGCGAGACGGACGAATATGCATTGGAGCATGTATCCGGTTCTATTCTCAGTCCGTTATCGATGTTTGAACCCGACCTTTTTCCTGCGTTTCCCGGGAAACGGGTCGTTCTTTTTTGTGCCATTGGAAAACGCTCGGCGGCGGCGGCAAAACAACTGATTAAAACTGGATATGGTCAGGTCGCCAATCTTACTGGCGGATTGAAAGCCTGGAAAGAAGACGGCTGCCCAACTGTGCGCGAACCTTAATCAAACATTTCCGAGGTTACGGTTTTATACCACTGTTCGGCTTTCTGTGCGGTTCCCCGGCGAACATCACGATCTTCTCCGGGATCGCTTGAGTATCCTTCAACGCCGTTGATTCTCCCATCGGCTATATTATAGCGCCCGCCTACAACGAGGGCCTGTTCCGGTTCCGTCAGGAAATAACAGGCATTTTCAAGTTCAGCGGTAGGATTGGATCTGCCGTTGAGCAGATTATTAATTGCAATAGCCGCCGACAGAGCTTGCCGGTGGGCAGCTGAGGCTGATTTGGGCATATCGCCACCATCGATTGCATCTCCTAAAACGTGAATGCCAGCCTGGCGCGTCGATTCAAACGTTAGAGGGTTAACCGGGCACCAACCACTATCATCAACAAGGCCAAGTTCATGGGCGATCACTGCAGCGCGTTGGGGGGGAATAATATTACCGACATCTGGCGAAAATTTTTCACCGTCCGCAAACACCGCCCGCTCCTTATTATTGACGCCGGCGACCGCGCCGCCAAAATCAGCAGAAACCCATTCGATCATGTCACTGAATTTTGAGTCCCAGACTTCAATCATGGCATCCATCAGCGGGAATTCCGACTTGGAGTCCAGTATCAGTACCTTGGATTTTGGTTTGTGCCTGGTGAGATACCAGGCAATCAACGCGGCGCGTTCATAAGGGGCAGGGGTACATTTATAGGGCCTCTTTGGCGCCGATATGATGACCACGCCGCCATCATCCATGGCAAAAATCTGGTCGCGCAGAAGGCCCCATTGATCGCCGGAAGACCCACTATAGGCATGTGGGAATATCTGCGCGGTGGCTGCGTTATACCCGCTGATATCGCTGGTGTTCAGGGCCGTACCCGGCGCAACGATTAAACGGTCATAGGCCAACGTAGCACCGCCCGCTAAAGTCAGTGTTTGGTTGCCCGGGTCTCCGTTAATCGCCCGGTCATGGATGATACGCAGATTTTTCTGCGCAGCAGGAACATCATAACCAAAGGTAAAATCCTCAAGGGCGTTAAGCCCAGCCAAAACCCGGTTGGAAAAAAACGGAGTCGTATAAAACTTGTTTGGCTCAATCAATACGACCTCTGCCCCATCACCTTTACCGGCAAGTCGCCGCGCCGTGGTCAGCCCGGCGACACCGCCTCCAACAACAATTATCCGGGCTGCGCCGCGGGCCAACAACGCGGGCGCCATCACAGTGCCCGCCGTTGCCAGAACCAGTTTAGTAAACGATCTGCGATTAAGGCGCGGGGACTGAACCATATTCTATCCGGTCACTTTCATCGGCATTAAGTTGTATGGCGCCGTGCCGCTTCGATAAACGCATCTACGTGAGCTTCGGACGTGTTAAAGGCTGTAACCAAACGGACAATGCCGTCTCCCCACCGGTCATCGTAGAACTTGAAACCGTCCGCATGCAGAGCGTCAATCAGGTTCTGGGTGACTTTTGGGAATAACATATTCGCGGTGTTTTCGACGCGCAGTTCTATGCCCGGGATACCCGCAAGACCTTTGCTCAAGCGTTGCCCCATTTTATTGGCATGGCGGGCGTTTTTCAGCCATAGATCATCGTTAAGATAGGCATCCATCTGACTGGCCAAAAGGCGCATTTTTGAAAACAAATGCCCACCGCGCTTGCGGCGGTACTCGAACTCGAGGGCCATCGACTTTTCAAAAAATATGACCGCCTCTGATGACAAAGCGCCGTTT
>WASW01025027.1_pt1 | contig 10083 bp, 8 predicted proteins | sample 5698521 | NCBI WGS metagenome assembly WASW01 (sample SAMN11175560, study PRJNA528189) | sponge metagenome | isolation source: marine sponge | host: Leucetta | place: Antarctica: Western Antarctic Peninsula, King George Island | collected 2013-01
TCAACGGTGTCGATCCGCAACGGTGGCTCACAGATGTCTTGAGCCGCATCGCCGACCATAAGATCAATCGTATCGATGAGCTACTTGTTTAGTCCCGGCATTTGATGGGTCGGATCGAGATTGAATCTTTCGGGTTCCTTTGTCCAGTATTTACAGATAATTTCATACGGCGTGAGGCCCTTCAGAGTTTTCAGCCTGCGCCCATAATTATAAGCGTTGATGAAGTCATTCAGGTGGCGGGTCAGCTGTTCGTGGTCGTCATAATGGAACCGTTTGACGGTTGCCTCTTTGATTGTCCGATTCATTCGTTCAACCTGACCATTTGTCCACGGATGTTTTGGTTTCGTCAGGCGGTGTTCGATACCGTTTTCGCGACACCGCATATCGAACATGTGTGTTGCATACCTTGCTGTTGGTCCGTCTTTGTAACGCGGTGGATAGGTGAACTGGATTCCATTGTCCGTAAGAACTGTATGTATTTTGTACGGAACCGCTTCGATAACAGCGACAAGAAAGGCTGAGGCCGTCGTTCGATTTGCTTTGTCTACAAGCTGGCAGAACGTGAATTTACTGGTACGATCAATGGCAACATACATATGTAGCTTGCCTTCCGCTGTACGCACCTCGGCGATATCAATATGAAAATATCCAATCGGATAGGATTTGAATTTCTTCTTGTCGGGCTTGCCGTCGATGACTTCAGGCAGACGCGATATACCGTGACGCTGAAGGCAACGATGCAAGGATGAGCGTGTTAAGTGCGGGATCGTCGCTTGCAGGCTATAAAGACAATCATCAAGCGGCAGAAGCGTATGGCGGCGAAAGGCGACGATAATCGCTTCCTCGTCAATCGTCAGGCATGTCCTTGCCTTCTAAGCCATTCATACTCATCTAACCCCACCGTACCTTGGCGACCGGAAACCTGATCACATATTTTTTGGGCCAAAAAATCATTTAAATCGGCAATCCACTCGTAATTCCGATTCCCATCATTGAAAACCCACTGATCATCTTCCTTAGAGCATTTAGGGTTATTATTGAAACGGAAGGGCCTGAATTCGCCCAAGAAAGGGGCTATTTCTGGCTCAGAATTAACCCTAATTGCTTTAGTCTTAGTTGCTTCGATTACATCGAAGGGAGAATTCTTCGGGTCAAAGGGGAGCATTTTTTGTTGATGTGGAAAAGGCGATACCCAAACTTTTATATCGACAGGCTTTTCGCCAGCATTACCCGGCACCCTGATAATAAGCATTTGTTTCGTCCCTTGCGGACCACTCCCGCCCTTTTCAAGAATCAGAAAAGGAAATTCCCTAGTTTTCTTCAGTCGGACGCTGTCACACCTAGGCTGTGTGCAAAGAAGAAAGACGGGTTTATCGCCCGGTCCGGCTCCTCGAATAATTGTGCCTTGGGTTAATCGAGGAGCCCATTGATCCGGGAGGTGTCGGCTTCCATATTTTTCACGCTTTAATGTGGTCAACCGGGAAAATTCGTTGTTTATTTCTACTCCTTTCTTTTCGTCCCCACACAACAATCCGGTAAGATTACCGTGACGCGGTGTCTGAAGTTGAGGATTCAGGTCTTTACCCATGTTGAGGTCAATTAGTTCTGAGACATTTTCCGCATTAAGGTCATTGGGATTCGTCGATAGTTTAAAACTATCGCCAGCATCTATCTTTGCTTTGGCCCATCGTTTTGTGGCGTCCAACTGTACTTTTTCGAAATTCCCTTGTCCCCCTTCAGCAAGGGATAAGGCCTCATCTCGGGTCAAAGAAAGGTCATTAGGTAATTTAAAGACCTCGTCTTCTTTCACCTTGCTGCCAATCCAATGCTTATGTGCTATCTCATCTGCATATTTTTCACCAATTCGATTCAGGGAAAGCGCTGATCGTAGTTCTCCTGCGATCAAGTCGAGAACGAAATCCTCTGAGTCTTTTGGTGCGGGCAATAATGCCCGGTGACAAACGAGAGCAGGATCAAGGCTTCCGTTGAAAGTTGCAAGAAGGTGGTGTGTCGTTTCACGTATTGCCGCGATGGAATGAAGGGTGATACTCGGTATCAACCCAGAGCTCAAATTCGCGAACTCTTCAATAATTCGTTTCGGTAATTCCTCTTCCGAGACAACCAAGTTGTTGTCTTCAGGCAATTTTGTCGTTCTTTTATTCAGAAAGACAATTTTTGTCGTTTGATTCTGAATAACCAGATTGTCTACGTTCTCCTTAAGTTTACCACCCACGAAAGTGCAGCCCTTCAAATCGTTTCGCACATCTTGAAAGGTGGAACCCAACTTGCTTTGGGCCGTATACACGATGATAAGCCTTAGGCGACCTTGCGCCTGGCTATCCGCGCGAAGAATATGTTTGATTATATCGCGAGCCTTCCATGAACCACTCCCTTTCCCAAGCTCGTCTCCCAACTCCCAATCAAGAACAACGATATCGGCGAGTCTGGCCATGCTGACAGATCGTTTTACCACATCATCTTCAGCATTATCATTGTCCGCGCCTGGGTGATCGTCCGGACGATATATTGTACAAAGAATATCTTTATCCGCTAAACCTGCGGTAAGGACCCACGCTCTGAGTTCTTGATCACCGCCGATGTCCGGCGCTTCATCTTCTCCTTCGGTATCGGTTTTACCGGAAACCGGCATTAGCGTTTCTGCATCCTTCAGTTTTTTGGCGCTCAAGCCTGAAGCCGGTCGACGGGATATTGTCTTCTTCTTGGCACCCTTTTCCTTTATTTCGCTATCATATAATCTTGCCTCATTGTCGATAACAACAACTGAATGGAGGAAGCGCTTCGTGGCCTCTTCACAACGTTGACGAAAAGTGTTCTCCGTATACAAAATTTGCCCCCCTGGGAATTCTAAAAATTTTATTCTTCGCTTGATTCGCCTTCTGGCGTTTCAGATATAATGATTCGGAAGATTGGGTGGTTCTCTATACCCGGATTTTCCAGGCTAACATCCGCCCCTTCTTTTTTCAGAGTCTCCTTGGAAATATAGAGACCCATGCCACGGCCACCGTCCTTGTCGGTGTTAGTGAAACCGAATATCCAATCTTTTAGATCAATCGGAATGCCTGGGCCGGTATTCGTAATGGTAAATCCAAACTCGTCAGCATCCAGCGAAATGAGACGATCACCGCCTTCACGAGAGACGATCCAATAAATTGCATTATCAATCAAGTTCACAAAACAGGGGTAGTAGGTTGATGCATAGCCTTCGATTATTTTTTGATCGAACTCCCGGGTCCCTACCATACGAATGTCATGACGATCGAGGCGATCACCGAATACACTTTGCAAATAACGGCGAATTTCCTCGCCCAAGATCGGAATGCGATGACGTTGCAATCGTCGATTTAACGGCGTGAAAAGGTTCAAATACCCATCCAAGTGATCAAAACTAGCTCGGATATCTGAGTAGACAAGTTGAAGTTCCTCATCGAGGTCAGCCCACTCTCCTAGTTTTTCAATATTCTCTCTAACGGAGCGAATGGTTGCGCCGAATTCGTGCTGCACAATACCTAGAGCCGTTCCGACCTGAGCTAAATCTGAAAAGAGTTCCAACTGCTCCTTCACACCAACAAAACTTGCCTCCAATGCAGCCGTTTCATCGGACAAGGAATCACCAACATTCATTGCTTCCGCCATGGAATGAATATGACTGATTACTCCCTCCATTCGGTCAGTCTCTTCCTCGGCTACTTTTGAAATCCGTGACTCAAGGGCCTGTTGCTCTTCCCGAATTTGTTTGTCAGTTAATGTCGACGTATCAATTGCTGCGAACTTTGTTAAAGTTTGTGAAATTGTCTCGGATACATTTGAAAGACGCTGCATTGAATCCTTTCGCACGACTTCAACTAGAGCCTGGGCTTCGCTTAGGGCGTCCCTGCCCACAGACCTTGCAATCCGAAGATTGTTATCACCAGTAGTATCCAGTGTTTTCTTGGCGCGCCGACGGCGATCAAGGGCTATCAATTTTTGTCCGGCCACTTCCGTAATTGCCTCGTCCACCCACATCGATAATGGCTGGAAGATTTCCTTCTCCAACTTTGCTCGAGTGTCTTCGTAGCTATACCACCTAGCCTGGACTTTTCTATTAGGGGAAAAACCGCGACCCTTTTTTACAAGGTATTCGTCGCGAAGATCGCTCAACTTTCGTTGAATGTTCGATTCAAGCTTCAAAAGCTCAGGAACAGCATCAACCATGTCTTTCAAGTTCTTGATGGCATTGAGCTGATGCTCTGTCTTTCGGCGGATTTTTTCAACTTCCTCAAAAGGCTTGTTTGTTTCAACCTTCCCAAAGAAATCTTCAAGGGCTTTTTCGAATTCCTTTTTCCTTTTACCCACACGCTTTTCGCGGTTTTTCAGGAGATCATGCTGGTGGTTCAGGTCGATTTTTATTTTATTGAATTCGCCTCCACGATCGGCATCCTTGCGAAAGAATTTTTTTGCCAGCTCCTGGAAAATATTCTCCATGATCTCGCGGAGTTGGCGGTATGCCTTGTTCGTTATGAAGCCTTCGCGACCGGCTTTTTCTCTCAGTTCCGGATTGTGTTCGTAAGAAAGTTCGATCGCCCCGAATATTCGCCGAAACGAAAAGAACCAGTCATGTGCACTCTTGGTTCGTCTTCGCTCAACATTCAGAAAATCTACGTCAGAGTTTCCATATGGCAAAATGCGAATTCCGTCCCTATAAATATACAACCCGCCAATTTTGATTAATTTAGCATTGATCCGCCCGAATTCTTCCGGAGGCAGAAGGGATTCATAGGAATTGCCTTGGACATAAGCAAATTTCACCTTGAAGTGTCCGCAAGTTGTTTTTTCACCGTGTCCATTTGGCCATTCGATGGTACATATTTCCGGCATCATGCCATAGACACTCACAGTCCCCCGGAATTGACCGAACTCGTCAATGGTGCCGTCGAAATGATGATCCGCGCTTTCAAATTCGTCCGGCGTAAAAAATTCACTCCGACCAATGAGATCGTCAACTACACCATCTAGGCGGTGGTCACGAAAGGCAGTCGAAAATTCTGGCTCCGGCCGATCAGGCATCATGGTGTTGGAAAAACCCAACAACATCTTGTGCAGGGGGGCAGCAATACCATCAGCTCCGGTATCCCCGATATCGCGCTCCAAAATCGGATCGGCAGGCATAATATAGAAGTGAGTTCCCCTCCCGTCATCACGGAGGGATAGTTCCTTCAGGCTTTCATCTGCTTTGTTCGGATAAATAGAAAAATCATCAAGATCGCTCAAAATGGCGGAGACATCGTCTTCCGACATATCCTTTGCTAAATCACGAACGTTGTCGGCAACTTTTTCAATAAGTGCTTTTACAAAACCTTCATCGGGAAGCGAGCCACCTGGCAGCGTTTCAACAGGAATAACGATTTTATCCAAATCAATTCCAGGAGCTTCGAACAGCCCCCAATGGACAAAGCTAACCACCAAGTCTTGCAACCCAACTTTACGTTTAGCCCGGGAAAGGATCAAAACTTGTTGCCCAATGGTGGCGATGGCCAAGCGACCGATTCCTTTTTCGCCCAAGACAACCCGTCGGGGCGTCCCCTTGTCCAGATAGTCCGGCGTTTCATCCTTATTGGCACTGACCTTGCTTTCCGTACCCAAAGTTAGCCAACGGCTTTCAAATTCGTCTTTCGTCATGCCGTAACCATCGTCGCGAAGAACAAACGTTTGATCTTCACGATAGTAATCGACTTCGGCCTGGTTGGCGTAAGCGTCGTGCGCGTTCTTGAAAAGCTCGTGAATGGCCGTCGGGATACCGGCAATCTGTTGCCGCCCGAGCATATCGACTGCGCGTGCTCTGACCTTTATCTTTGCCATGAATTAACCACTGTAGTTTCCCAACCTCCAAACATGAACATAGGTCTCAATAGTTGATCTTGGAAGGCTATTGATCGCATCACGACCAACCCATTGCTTTACGGAGGGAAGGCGCAAGGGCTTCAATAAAAGCAGGCGGCACCGCATTACCAATCTGCGTTGCGATTTGCCCCGAATTTCCTGCGAATTGATAGTCGTCCGGGAAGGTTTGAAGCCTGGCGGCTTCCCGAAGGGAAATGGCGCGATTATCTCTAGGATGCATAAAGCGCCCCCTGGTAACGTCCGTACATCCCGTTGTAAGTGTGGGGGCCACTTGACTCCAATGCATTCGCCCATATACGTCCGGAAAACCCTTTTTTCCCTTGTGGCATTTCAGTTCCAATTCCGGCGGAAGGGAAAAGCGGTCGCCTCCGTTTTTTCTAATATGGGTCATACGCTTCAAGGCAATGGGCTGATGATTCCGGGCAAAATGAAGGGCGTCGTCTTCGTCCTTCTCTCCTGATCGCAACGAGGCAAGATCGCCGATGGCTTGCTTAACGGAATTTCTTCTTCCTTTCGGCGTCGTCGGGCTGGGTAGTTCAATTTGGTAATCCTGGTGCGTTGCAAACAACACACATCGCAACCGCCGTTGAGGAACGCCAAAGTCGGCAAGGTCAATCATGGAAGATGGACCCAATGCATATCCGATTTTTTTCAACTCGGTTCGGAGACGGTCAAGTACATCGGAGAGTTCCTGCCTGGCGATACCCGGAACATTTTCAAAGAAGATAATTTTCGGCTTTAGGACTTCCGCGAACCGAGATGCCTGAAGAATGAGCTCCACTCGGGCATCGTTTCCCCGGTTTCTGTTGTGGTTACTGAAAGGCTGGCAAGGGGAGCAGACGATCAATAAGTCCAAGTCTTCTCCATCTAACTGATGCGTCCTGATTTCAGCAGGATCAACCTGCTGAATGTCGTCGGAATAAAGCTGCGCATTTTTATTATTCAGCCTGTAGGTTTTACCCGCAAGTGGGTCGTTATCCACCGCCGCGACGACTCTAAATCGTTTGCGTCGCAGCGCTGCCGTGACTCCGCCACATCCGCTGTATAAATCCACCACCGTTGGCCAATGCATTTTATATCAAATTCTCCTATTCCTCCTATACTAATTCACTGATTCTAGTAAATAAATCGTTATTTTCCAGTAATTTGTTTCAGCAGAACCGTCAGGCACCCATCACTGATTTTGCAGTCTGACATCTATCTGAACCTACACATCGGCACCGCGAACAAGAAAGAAACGCAACTTCAGAAAATCCCATGCAAAGCCATGGACATATAAGGACTACAGCAAAATGGCGCTGGGTGAGCGCGTGCAGGTGGACCACATGACCGTGACCAAAAATGGCATCACCTGCAAGCACTTCCAGGCATGGGAACGGCGATCAAAAGTTATCCATGCTCAGGTTTATAGCAATGCCAAGGCGTCCTCTGCCATGCGCTTCGAACTCAAAAAGGCCCTCAACAAATACAACACCTATCGACCTCATAAATCGCTGGGAGGATTAACGCCCATGGCTTAATATTCTCAATACCTGATCCGGGGATGATAGAGTCTCATGTTACCTGAACCATTACAGCGGCTGCAAAAGAACTTGGCTAAAGCGGTCAATTAAAAACTGGACCGCTTTAGTTCCTTCATTAATGCTCTTCCAATCCACAAGCTCCAGAGCCTTCTGATTCGGATCAACACCTCTTGCCTTGCCGCGTTGATGGGCAATCAAGGGTCTTATCGCTCCATGGAGGATAAGACGGATGTGAGCTTTAGAAAATAGTGGCTCTTATGACCGCAGCAATCAGCAACACGCTCATCTGATCTTAGCGTATATTTTCAGACGAATGTACACAACCCAGATATAACAATATATACTATCATAGTATATATTGTTATATCGTATGATATACTATGATATCATAATTAGATTAAGGGAATATTCAATGCCAACTATATCAATAGCAAACCCTAAGGGTGGTTCTGGTAAATCAACAACCGCGTTAGTCCTTGGGACAATGATAGCCAAACAAGGGGCTTCTGTTGCCATAATTGACGCCGATCCAAATCAGCCACTTTTAAGGTGGTCATCTGGTCAATCAAAAAATGCAGCAAAAATCATCGGTAACATTGCAGAGAATCAGGTAATTGACATAATAGATGAGGAAGCAACTAAAAATCAGTTCGTATTTGTAGACTTGGAAGGAACAGCCTCTCGAATGGTTTCAAGGGCGTTTTCTCGGTCTGATTTTGTTCTTATACCACTTCAAGCCACTGCTGTAGACGCCAACCAGGCCGCACGGGCAATAAAATTAGTAAATGAGGAAGAAAAAGTTCTAAGGCGATCTATACCGCACAGTCTTTTGTTTACCAGAACCTCACCACGTATCAAAACGCGGAATGAGCAGATGATTGTTCTTGAACTTAAGCAAAATAAAGTACCGGTTTTGACGACCCAACTTAATCAAAGAGTAGCATACCAGTCTATGTTTACTTATCAACAAGACCTTTATGAAATGACTCATGAATTGGTCAATGGTTTAGATGCTGCACGAGACAATGCTCTGGAATTAGTAAACGAACTTATTGATACGATTCGTCAGGAAGACGATAAACAAGGGAGAGTCATATGAATACCAAACCAGATTTTGGATTTCAGGACCTAAGTAGCTTTAGGACTAAAACAAAACCTGAGAAGACAAGCATAGAAGCGATAGAACTTGCTGCTGTCGATTGTGCTGGTGAAAATCTCGGATTTACCGCAAGGAATGAGGCTATCTCTCGTCGAAGGAAAAGAGGCATCACCAAGCCGGTCGAGCAATTTAATATTCGTGCACATATTGAAGACATAAACCGGTTTGTTGCACACGCCGAGCATACTAATAAATCGTACAGACAAATATTTTCCGACTTGGTGGAGAAATTACCAAAGTCTACGTGATCTGGGCGCTAACCTCGACCTTCGGTGTTATTTGGCTTAGTACCAGCGAAGCTGTAAAAATGGCAAGTTTTTATGTTTTTGTGTTGATCGGGTGTATCATTTTTGGTGCCCACTCATATGATTAATAGGGCAAAAAAAATATATAGAGACCTCTGCATAAGTCTTCCACAACTGGCCAGAATTTGCTATATTTTTGACATGAGAAAACCTTTCCAAACCCAACCTGCGTTGTTTGTTTCGGCGTCGGCACTTGATCACGCTTCCTTACATGGCCTGGACGACACTGAGGCGGTGTTGGACTGGAGCCGCCTTGAAGCCTTGATGAATGAAATATACGCCTCGAAGACGGGCCGTCCGAGCTATCCGCTGTTGACGCTGCTGCGTGGTCTGCTGCTGGGGATCTGGTATAAACTGTCGGACGAGCAACTTGCTGCCAGTCTGGCGCGGGACCTTTTGTTCCGCCGTTTCTGCCGACTTGAGTTATCTTCTGATATACCTGATGCGACGACGCTGGGTCGGTTTCGCCAGCAACTTGTGGACGACGATTTGTGGGAGAAGTTGCTGGGCGAGGTGAGCCGGCAGTTGCAAGATAAGCACATCATCATGACCGAAGGCCGGGTCAATATCGTTGACGCGACCCCGGTTGAAGCGGCGCAATCGGGTCCGGGCCAGGGCGTTGACGGCATCCCTTCGAAGGACGGCGAAGCGGGTTGGCATGTGAAGCAGGACAGTCGGGGCAAGCTTAAATCGACCTATGGTTACAGTGTGCATACGGGTGTCGATGAGGATGGTTTTATTCACCGCCAGACGGTAACGCCGGGGAATGTTCACGATAGCCGGGAGCGTGACACCCTGTTGCTGGGTGATGAGAGTGAGCTTTACGCCGACGCGGCCTATAGTTCGGCTGAGACCCGCGACAAACTGGCCCGATTTGGTATTGCTGATCGTGTTCAACGCAAGGGCTATCGTAACCATCCCCTGTCGGCGAGCGATAAAGAACGCAATAAGGAAATCGCTGTCACCCGAAGTGGCGGCGAACGCCCGTTTGCCACCTACAAACAGCTCTACGGTCTGGCCCGGACCCGTTTCATGGGGCTGGACAAGAACCTGACCTTCTATGGTCTGGCGGCAATGGCCGCCAATATTCGTAAGGCGGCCAGATTCCTCACGTTATATGGCATTCGAGAACCGTTGCCGACGGGATAAGTGCGACCAAACTCCGGGAAACGACCCGAATATCAGCAAAAAACACCTC
>WASW01065821.1_pt1 | contig 10079 bp, 10 predicted proteins | sample 5698521 | NCBI WGS metagenome assembly WASW01 (sample SAMN11175560, study PRJNA528189) | sponge metagenome | isolation source: marine sponge | host: Leucetta | place: Antarctica: Western Antarctic Peninsula, King George Island | collected 2013-01
TAAACTGTGCCTTGCAGCTTGAAAACGAAAACTGATATTTCGGTGAAAACCAAGAAACGCTAAAGCGAAAAATTCTCCCACACCTATCGCGGTAAGCGTGTACTCAGGATATTCATCTGTCAGAGTGCAGACTATTTCATAATATCGAGTCGCTAGATTTTTATCCTCCAATCCGGCTTCTTCAGCCAATTTACTGATAACCACATTCTCTATCTGAGTCTTTTATACTTGGCAATCAACATGTGAGCTAGGCTCCATTCAAATATTCCTATGATTCTTTTTGTTATTGAACGTGTATAGCTCAATTGTAAATTTAAAAACGTGATTAGTAGAGCGTGCTTAGCATTTTTAAGATATAGCTAAATATTCAGTCGATATATGATGAAGATTTAGAGATCTACAGTGACGAGCTTTCTTACATTAGTAACTTCTAAGTAACAGCACACAAAATTATAAAAAAGAGGATGAACAAATGAGATTAAAACAGATTATGAATAGTGCATTTTATGCAATTTTCATATTTAGTATTAGCGCTTGCACAACAATTAACTCTTATACCGGGGAAAAACAGGTTAGTAAGGTTGTTAAAGGCGCAGGAATCGGTGCAGTCGCAGGTGCGGTTGTTGGATTGATTAGTGGTGATAATGGGCGCGAAAGAAGGAAAAGAGCATTAATTGGTGCAGGTCTTGGCGCTATTGCTGGTGGTGGTGTTGGTTACTATATGGATGTGCAAGAAGCAAAATTACGCCAAAGATTATCTGGAACTGGGGTTAGTGTCACACGCGATGGAGATAACATCATTCTTAATATGCCAAGTAATATTACCTTCGGTGTTGATAGTGCAAATATCAGCAGTAGTTTCTATCAAGTACTCGAATCAGTCACTATTGTCGTTAATGAGCACGATAAAACATTGATTGAGGTGATGGGGCATACCGATAGCACCGGCTCTGAGCAGCATAATCAGGAATTATCAGAGAGAAGAGCACACAGTGTGACAGACTACTTCGCTAGTTGAGAAATAAATACTGGTCGCTTACAAAATTATGGTTATGGGGAAGAGTATCCAGTCACTAGTAATGACACAGAGCAGGGTCGTGCTCGAAACCGAAGAGTAGAGATTGCCTTGGTGCCCATTACCAGTGGCTAGCCAACTCTCATTTTTATTCATATATAAATTAGGTTCTGGCAATTGTCAGGGCCTTTTGTTTGAATGTTGTTTTATTTAACTTAAATCATAAAATTATGTCACTAGGTACTTTGTATATTGTGTCAGCGCCCTCCGGAGCAGGGAAAACCAGTTTACTGAAAGCAGTTCGTTCACAGCTAATAAATTTAAAAATAGCAGTTTCTCACACTACGCGGAATCCTCGGCCGGGTGAAATTGACACTGAGCACTACCATTTCGTATCTATAGAGGAATTCCATAAAATAGAAAAAGACGGAAACTTTTTAGAACATGCAGAAGTTTTCGGTAATTTTTATGGAACTTCTAAACAGTCGGTGAATGGGTTACTGGAAGCAGGGTATAGTGTTGTCTTAGAGATAGACTGGCAAGGAGCTCAACAAGTACGAAAAATATATCCCCAAGCAGAATCAATATTCATTCTTCCGCCATCAGTAAAAGAGTTAGAGAGTCGTCTAGCAGCTAGAGGGCAAGATTCTAAGGAGGTTATCCAAGGACGTATGAATCAAGCTCAAAGTGAAATCAGTCATTATAATGAGTATCAATACCTGATCATTAATGATGATTTGGATGAAGCTACACAAGTATTGATCAATGTACTTGCAAAGCCAGAAAAATATACACCACCTAGCCAAGACGAGCTGAATCAATTACTTTCTGATTTGGCTTGATATTGAATTAGATGAGTAGTTTATACGTGCAAAATCGACTACACTTTAAGAAATATTTATATAACAGGAGAATAGCGTGGCACGCGTAACCGTAGAAGATTGCTTAGAAAAAATTGATAATCGTTTTAAACTCATCATGGTGGCTAGTAAACGAGCTAGACAAATAGCGATGGGCACAGAACCTTTAGTCGAGTGGGAAAACGATAAGCCAACGGTTGTTGCGCTACGTGAAATAGCTGACGAATTAATCACTGAAGAGTCTCTTAAAGAAATACCATTAAGTAGCTCAGAAGAGCTTCTCTCTGAAGAGATTGGTGAAGTTGATGCATTGGCTGCAGCGCTACATGCAGAAATCGGTATTGAATTAAATCAAATGCAACCAGAAAGCACACAGCCAGGAACTACGGCCACGGATAGCGGCACTGTACCGAAACTCTAATACCTGTTGGTTTAGCTTTGTATGGCGACGGCGGTCACTCCAAATTCAACTTCCTCTCTAAATGCTGTTGGGCCCTCACGGTTCTTAATAAGTGAATTATGTGAATTACTAGATTCCTATTTAGAACCGGCACAAGTAAAACACGTCTATAACGCATATCTGTTTAGTGCTGAAGCTCATGAAGGGCAGAGGCGCTTAACAGGTGAACCATATATATATCACCCCTTAGCAGTAGCAAAAATCATGGCGGAGATGCGTCTTGATTATAAAAGTATCACTGCGGCAATTTTGCATGATGTTATTGAAGATACACCCACTGCCAAAGAACAAATTAAAGAGCAGTTTGGAGAAGATGTTGCTGAACTGGTCGATGGGGTTAGCAGGCTTACCCACTTAACATTTTCATCGCGTGCAGAAGCGCAGGCGGAAAACTTTCGAAAAATGATGTTAGCAATGGTGCGAGATATCCGCATCATCATTATTAAGCTTGCAGACCGATTACATAACCTACGTACTATCGGCGTAATGCGTAGTGAGAAAAAATGTCGCATCGCTAAAGAAACATTAGATATTTACGTGCCTATCGCGCAACGACTAGGCATGCATAAAGTAAGAGTTGAATTGGAGCATTTAGCATTTCAAGCGATGTACCCCATGCGTTATGGTGCGTTAGAGAATGCGGTAAAGAAAAGCCAAAGAAATCGCAAACAAGTTATGGGTGAGGTTGAGACGTCTATATGTGCTCAACTGGAAAATGCCAATATAGAAAGCAGGATATTTGGAAGAGAGAAAAATCTTTACAGCATATATAAAAAAATGCGTGCTAAAAGTATTTCTTTCTCTGAAGTGTATGACGTATATGCAATACGCTTGCTCGTTAAGGATATAGATACTTGTTATCGCACTATGGGATTTGTACATAATTTATATAAACCTGTTCCAGGTAAATTCAAAGACTATATTGCTATCCCTAAGAAAAATGGATATCAGTCGCTGCATACTATTTTGTTTGGACCTAGAGGAGTAGTGATTGAGGTACAAATAAGAACTGAAGAAATGGATGTGATTGCAGAAGCAGGAGTCGCGGCTCATTGGATTTACAAAGTAGATGATGGAAAATCAGGCTCTCTTTCTGCTCCTGCAAGCACGCACAAGTGGATTGCTGAAATTAAGGAAATTCAGCAATCCACAGGAAACTCTTTAGAGTTTCTTGAGAGCGTTAAAATCGATTTGTTTCCAGATGAAATATACGTATTTACACCGGCGGGCGATATTATCGTGTTACCACGTGGAAGTTCAGCCGTTGATTTTGCGTATGCAGTACATTCTGATTTAGGCAATACTTGTGTGGCAGTCAAAGTGGACAGACGGGTCTCGCCATTAAGTGTTCGTCTAGAGAATGGACAAACCATAGAGGTAATATCAACAACTACTGCACATCCTAAGACTAGTTGGCTAAATTTTGTCGCCACGAATAAGGCTAGAGTTAATATTCGGCATTACCTTAAGAACTTACAAAGAGAAGAGGCGATTAAGCTTGGTGAGCGATTATTTAAAAAATCGTTTTCAACCTATAACCGGTCATTTGATCAGGTGAAGAAAAAAGATATTACTAAGCTGCTTCAAAGTACAAATCTAAATTCAATAGAAGACTTGTATGCAGAGATTGGTTTGGGCGAACGAGTTGCAGAATTAATGATCCAAAGTTTATTGGGCATTGGTGATGTTAAGCCTAAGCTGAAGAAAAAATCGGCTAAAAAAATACCATTAGCTATTCGCGGCACAGAAGGTGTTGTTGTTAACTTTGGTAGATGCTGTAGCCCAATTCCAGGTGATCAGATTATTGGGGTAATGACATCCGGTAAGGGCTTGGTTATTCATCGAGAGCGATGTCGCAATATTGATCGTAAAAATGCGTTCAAAGATAAGTGGGTCACGGTGTCTTGGGCAGAGGTTCATGAACAAGACTTTGTTGCTACTGTTCGAGTAGAGACCATTAATCAGCGCGGAGTATTGGCAAAGCTAGCAGCTCGTATTGCAGCAGCCGGATCAAATATTGATGATATTGTTTTTGAAGATAAAGATGACAAAAGTACGACGATTACATTTTCCATAGGTGTGTGTGATCGCAAGCAATTAGCAAGCATTATTCGTACACTTCGTAGTAATCCCAATGTGCTTAAAGCTTCACGCATGCGCGGATAATATTTAATGTATTTATTTCAATTAAGGAGAACACTATGACTAAAACGATCATAGCGACGGATCGCGCACCTCAAGCAATTGGTACTTATTCTCAAGCAGTAAAAGTGGGGACGACAGTCTATATGTCAGGACAAATTCCATTAGACCCAGAAACGATGGAGTTAGTTGGTGGCGGTATAGAAGGTCAGATCAAGCGCGTGTTCGATAATCTTGCGGCCGTTGCAGCGGCAGCCGGAGGTTCCTTTGATGATGTTGCTAAGCTGAATATATTCTTAACTGATCTATCCTGTTTTCCAATAGTGAATGAAATAATGTCGACCTACTTCAAGCAACCTTATCCTGCACGTGCAGCCATTGGTGTTGCATCATTGCCCAAAGGTGCGCAAGTAGAAATGGATGCAATCCTAGAGTTATAGGATTAAATATTATTTTTAATTGTGAGCGCGTTACAATATCTACCAAGCATCACGCCTAAGGCGATTGAAAATTTAGCTAAGCTAAATATATTGACGATATTTGATCTTCTTTTCCATTTGCCACTGCGCTATAACGACCGCACAGTAATCACCAAGATATCTGACATCGCTTGTGACAAAGAATTACAGGTGATTGGACAGGTGCATAACGCCAAGGTGGTATTCGGGCGACGTCGAATGATGACGGCTACTTTGATTGATGAGTCAGGTGAGATTACTCTACGTTTCTTTCATTTCAGTAGCAGTCAGTTAAAAGGCTTAGCCGATGGAAAGCGCGTATTGTGTTTTGGTGAGCCACGCCGTTCTGGCAATAGAATCGAAATGATTCATCCGCAGTATCGAGTGCTGCAAGAGCATGAGTCTGTCACGCTGTCTGATCGTCTTGAGCCGGTATACCCCAGCACAAAAGGTTTGCAACAAAAGCGCTTAAAATCATTAGTCGACAAAGCGCTTAGATGGGCAGAAAAACAAAAAACCGTATTTGAAAATGTACTGGAAGACATGCCAGGCATGTTTGATGACAATACGCCTATATTGGAGATGTTAAATGAAGTGCATAAACCTCGTGCTGATGTAGATAAGCAAGCACTGTTTGAAAGACAACATCCTGCGCAAAAAAGATTGGTGTTTGATGAGCTGCTTGCGCATCACCTAAGCATCATGAAAATACGTGTGCGTACTAATTTACGTAAAAGCTATCAATTGAAATCAAGCGGATCTTTAGTTAAACCGTTTATGCGTAACCTTCCATTCAAGCTTACCAACGCACAAGCTAAAGTATTAGCGGAAATTAAAAAAGATATGAGTGCGGATCATCCTATGATGCGCTTAGTGCAGGGTGATGTTGGCAGTGGTAAAACAGTGGTGGCGTTAGTGGCATGTTTATATGCCGTGGAAAACCAATACCAAGCAGCTATTATGGCGCCGACGGAATTACTAGCCGAACAACATTTTCGCTACTTTACTAATCAACTATTACCGTTAGGCATTCAAGTTGCGTGGTTAGCTTCAGGGTTGCCTGCTAAAAAGAAAAGAGAAATGTTGGAACTGATAGCGACGGGAACTGCAGCTGTTGTTGTCGGAACTCATGCGTTATTCCAAGAAGGTGTTGAATTTAACAATTTAGCAGTGAGCATTACTGATGAGCAACATCGCTTTGGTGTGCAGCAGCGGTTGCAACTAACCCAAAAAGGTTCGGGTGATACTTTTTATCCGCATCAGCTAACAATGACAGCCACACCAATCCCGCGCACCTTAGCCATGAGTATGTATGCGCATTTAGATTATTCCGTGATAGATGAGTTTCCCCCCGGAAGAAAGCCTATTACAACAGTAGCCATCGCAGATTCAAGGCGTGACGATATTATTGAGCGTATACGAGAAATTTGTCAGCAAGGCGCACAAGTTTATTGGGTGTGCAGTTTGATAGAAGAATCAGAAGCGCTGCAAAGCCAAGCAGCTACCGATACCCATGCATATCTTCAAGTTCAATTGCCTAACTTGAACATAGGTTTGTTACATGGACGATTAAAGTCTGCAGAGAAAGATACAGTGATGCAGGATTTCATTAATAAAAAAATTAATGTGCTGGTTGCCACTACTGTTATCGAAGTCGGTGTTGATGTGCCTAATGCTAGTTTAATGGTGATCGAAAATTCTGAGCGTTTTGGTTTAGCGCAGTTACACCAGTTACGTGGGCGAGTTGGTCGAGGCGATAAACAAAGTAGTTGTGTGCTGTTATATAAAGCACCACTAGGTGGTCTTGCTAAAAAGCGTATAGAAGCACTACGAGAAACAACGGATGGTTTCGAATTAGCGCGTGTCGACTTGGAAATACGTGGGCCGGGAGAAGTGCTTGGAACAAAGCAATCAGGTGATATGCAGATGCGTATTGCTAATTTAAGTAAAGATTTTGCTCTGTTACCAGACGTACAAAAAGCGGCACATTGGTTATTGGAGAATCATCCAGAGCGAGTCGAGTTGGTACTTAGAAGATGGTTAGGTAACGCGGTGGAATACGCGAATGCTTAATGACTAGTCATAGAATTTTATCTATAAACGACTAATGGTATAAACATTAGCGATATAAGTGCTAGTTATATTTTAGGTGGATTATGGAGTAAGGTATTTTAATTATTTATAGCCTTATATTTTTATCATTAATGCTTATACCGTAAGGAAATTTGTCATGAGAAAAGTCAACGCCTACGCTGCACCTTTTGAGAAGGATAAATTAATTCCTTTTGAGTATTCTTTAGCTGAACTTGGACCAGAACAAGTCGAAATCAAAGTGAGCTATTGCGGTATTTGCCATTCCGATTTAAGTATGCTGAATAATGATTGGGGTGTGACAAGCTACCCCTTTGTCCCCGGACACGAAGTTGTTGGCACCATAGTGGCTAAAGGTGCCGCTGTAAAAGTACTTCAGGTCGGCGATGAAGTTGGCTTGGGCTGGTTCTCTGAAAGTTGTTTGCATTGCCATTCATGTTTATCAGGTGAGCACAATCTATGTGCCCAGCCTGAACAAACCATTATTAGTCGCCATGGAGGTTTTGCTGATTATGTTCGCTGCCATTGGCTGTGGGCATCACCAATTCCTAAAGGTCTTGATGCCTCAAAGCTGGGGCCAATGTTTTGCGCTGGCATTACTGTGTTTAACCCGATCATACAAAATAATGTTCTGCCAACCGATAAAGTCGGTGTTATTGGAATAGGAGGGTTAGGTCATCTTGCAATTCAGTTTCTAAATAAGTGGGGTTGTGAAGTAACTGCATTTACATCGTCATCTGATAAAGCAGATGAGGCAAAGCGCCTAGGAGCCCACCATGTGGTTAGCTCGAGAGATGATAGTGAGTTGGAAAAAGTAGCGGGTACCTATGACTTTATTATTAATACAACTAACGTCAACCTAAATTGGGAAGGCTATTTAAATGCATTGGCGCCGAAGGGCAGGTTGCATTCAGTGGGAATCGTTGCTGATCCTATTCCTGTGCCTACATTTTCGATGATTCTTGGGCAGAAGTCAGTATCAGGCAGCCCTTTAGGTAGTCCAGCCACAATCAATCAAATGCTAGAGTTTTGCAATCGCCACGATATATTACCTGTCACAGAAGAGTTCCCTATGAGCCAGGTTAACCAAGCGTTCGAACACTTAAAGGGCTGGAGATGCCCGCTACAGAATCGTATTAAAAGCGGACTTCTGAGCGTTAGAGTTAGCTTACTGAAGAGGTTCAGTACTATCCCAGAAAGTTGCCTATCACCATGATGCCAATTAATTTGGCTGTCAAAAACAGGCCAAGAATCAAGCCAATTTTGCTGAATATCCCTGAATTAGGCTTAAACGCTTGCATTAAGCTGAGTAGCGTTCCAAGTACTGCTAATACCAGTGCCCCCCGGTAGAGCATGCTGAAACAAGTAGATTCACACACGCGGCCATCAAATGGTCCACTTAATAGGCTATAGACCAAAGCGACCATCATTCCCCAGCCGATTAAAACTAATGCATTTGCAGTTACAGTATTCATAAGTGTCTTTATTTAATTAGGTTTTTTCGCCCAATAGTTGGCGAGTAAAGAACCAGTCACATTATGGGTAATAGAAAATAATGCGCCCGGTAATGCGCTAGAAGCACCAAAGAATTTTACTGCCAGAGCCACGGCCAGTCCAGAGTTTTGCATGCCCACTTCAATGGCAATGGTTTTGCTTAAAATTTTATTGCGTGTAATCAATAAAGTAGTGAAATAGCCTAAAATCAGACCACTAACATTATGAGCAAGCACTAATCCCACTAGAATAGGACTAACATTCAGTAAGTTGTCTTTATTCAAAGCCACAATAATGGCGACAATAAAGCAGATCAGCACAATAGAGATATCGGCGCCAAACTTCTGTATCGGCAATATGACGATGGGAAGAGTTTGATTTAGCAGTACACCTAAGCCAACCGGCAGTACCACAATGTAGAAAATATTCATCATCATTTTGAAAATATCTATCTCAACTGTTTGATTAAGATAGGCGTAGGCTAATAACGGTGTGACCACGACGGCAAGACAAGTGCTAATAGCAGTGAGGGTGATCGAAAACGCCACATCAGCTTTGCTGATATAGCAAATCACATTGGAGGCAGTGCCTCCAGGCACGCTACCGACTAATATCATGCCCGCTGTGAGTGCAGACGATAACCCTGCTAATACGCTTAGCTGCCAGGCAATTAATGGCATAAAACCAAACTGTAACAGTAAACCTAGCAGTAACAATGGGTAGCGTTGTAAGGCACGCTTAAAATCATTCAATGACAGCGAAGAACCCATGCAGAACATCACCGTGCCTAACAGGTAGACAATTAATGATTTTTGTTCTGCCAACCAGTGAGGCCAGAAATAAGCAAACCCACTAACAGTAATTGCCAGCAATGGAAAATAACGTTGAAATAATGACATTGTGTTTATCTAAATGCTCATTCTATAGATACCAATGCTATTGCTATGCAGATAGGAGTGCCACAAGGTTAATAAAGTAGTTAGAAGTCTTAATTCTATAACTCAGCATAAATCACACCATCGTCAATTTTAATAACAATTTTATTCAAAGACTGACCTACACACGGCCCATAGATACATTGCCCATTGGCTATTTCAAATAAAGCACCGTGATTTGCACACTCAATATAATCTTTCTCATAGCTTAAAAATACATCTTCAGACCAATTCAAAGGTCCTAAATTATGTGGGCAGCTATTTTCATAGGCGGTGGTAATTTCATAATTGCGAACAATAAAAATATTACGCGCAGGCGAGAACTCTGATATAACAAATTCTCGTGAATCAACTTCACTTAATTCATTAAAGTCACAAAGTTTAATGAGAGACATATCGCTTGAAAGACTTGGAGTTTAATTTTACTGATTCATTGCAGGTAGAAGAATCCTTTTACCAAGCATTTCGAAATCGCAGTCTCGATTTGATGAAAAATGTATGGGATAAAACAGATGAAGTCATCTGTATCCACCCAGGTTCACCAAGAATTTATAGCTTCGAACTGATTATAGCAAGTTGGGAACAAATATTTTCTACTCAGTCCGGCACCATGATAGATATCAG
>WASW01033733.1_pt1 | contig 10069 bp, 12 predicted proteins | sample 5698521 | NCBI WGS metagenome assembly WASW01 (sample SAMN11175560, study PRJNA528189) | sponge metagenome | isolation source: marine sponge | host: Leucetta | place: Antarctica: Western Antarctic Peninsula, King George Island | collected 2013-01
AAAAAACAATGCAATTAATATCTAAAGTAATGACGACAGGAGCTTACTGGATTTAACAAAACTAAATTTAAGACTGATTTAAATTCATCCCATAAAATATTTCAGTCATTTCATTTCTCAACTGAGACTCAATCATTCCCTGCTCAGCATCACTGTAACTTCGTGCATCTTTACCAAACAGGTAATCATTAAGGTCGAACTGCTTCAACATCATCTTCGTGTGAAAAATATTTTCTGGATACACATTAACGTCAATCATCTGATACTGCTGATGCGTTTTCTTCGACATGTATTCTTGAATAGAATTGATCTCATGATCCTTATAGAATTTTCGCCCTTTCACATCACGCGTAAAGCCACGAATACGATAATCTAAAATTACGATATCTTCTTCAAAGCTATCAATTAAATAATTAAGCGCTTTTAATGGCGAAATTTTTCCGCACGTTGAAATATCAAGATCAGCACGAAAAGTACTAATTCCGCCATCTGGATGAGATTCTGGATAAGTATGTGCAGTCAAATGACTTTTATCTAAATGAGCAACAACACTCGGCGATTCAATCGAAGCATTGTCGCTATCTGCTTCATGTGAATGAGCATTTTCTTCAGATATCAACATGGTCACACTGGCACCACTTGGATCGTAGTCCTGTGTTGCAACATTCAATATGGTTGCACCAATAATATTGGCAACTTCAGTTAACACCTGAGTTAGCCGATCCGCATTGTATGTCTCATCAATATACTCAATGTACTCATCTCTCTGTTTTGCGGTTTTCGCATAACAAATATCATAGAAATTAAAGCTAAGCGTCTTGGTTAAATTATTAAACCCGTAGAGACTAATTTTCGAATCACTATCGCCCATATCAGCTATCATTTTTCTTAATCATTAGTGCCGGTAGTATCCTGAATCTCGTAATCATAGCTTATCTCTACACAGTGCTTAAGCATCATCGCAACTGAGCAGTATTTCTCTGATGTCAATTCAACAGCACGTTTGATGTGCTTGTCTTGAAGCGCTGCGCCTTTAACAATATAGTGGAGGTGAATTTTAGTGAAGACTGCGGGAATTTCATCGGCGCGCTCAGCACTAATTTCAACAATACAATCATCAATCGCTACGCGAGATTTTTGCAATATGCTGACGACATCAAAGGATGAGCAACCTCCTAAACCTAACAGAATCATCTCCATAGGCCTAGCTCCGAGGTTTCGCCCAGCATGCTCGGGGGGACCATCCATGACCACAGAATGGCCGCTTGATGTCTCGCCCACGAAGCTCATATGGTCTAACCACTTTATTCGTACGTTCATTGACTACCTTTCATTCTCACTCAAATCGACTGAGGAAACTTCCCGCCTCAGGCTTCATTAAAACAAACAAGAGGTCAGAATTCTTTGTGTCCAACCTACAAACCAAAATGACGACAGTAGACCCCACAGTTGCGCGCTTGTTAGAAAATTACCCTATCAAGCGATACGCTAATAACAGCCATATTATCCATGCAGGTGACCCGTCTACAACCCTTTTTATATAACTGCCCGTTCTGTCGATGTAATGATTGAAGACGAAACTAGGCATGAGATGGTGCTGATATATATGCACCAAGGTGACTTTTTTGATGAAATGAGTTTGTACTGGAGAAAATAGACGTAGTGCGCTAGTTATTGCCTCGGGCGGATGTGGAGTCGCTTAAATCAGTGACTCTAAATTCCGTGAGTTAACACACTACTATCCAGACATTGTGATGCTACTTGCCGGCCAGATGACACCTCCTCTGCGTGCAACTAGCTTTAAAGCAATCAACCTCGCATTCCTGGATGTTGTAAACCGTATAGTGAGAACGTTACTAGACTTAGCGCATCAACCTGAGGCAATGACACGTCCTGACGGCATGCAAATTCGCATTACCCACCATAAGAGATCATTAAGATCGTGGGTTATTCACGCGAAAGCAGGAGCGTCTTAAAAAAACTCGAAGAGCAAAGCGTTATAACAACACACGACCAGACAATTGTGTATTCAGTACTGATTAATTAGTAAGCGCTTAGTTAGTAAGACCTATCTGCAAAAAACATTTCCTTAAGCTTGGCACCCGGATCCGGGGCACGCATAAACGCTTCTCCCACCAAAAACGAATTAATCCCATTCTCTTGCATCATCTTAATATCTTCTTGAGTATGAATACCGCTTTCAGTCACGATTAAGCAATCATCAGGAATCATTTCTTTTAAGCGTAAGGTTATTTGTAAATCCACATCGAACGTATGTAAATTTCTATTATTAATTCCTAGCATGGTGGGATTAAGCGTCAACGCTCGCTTAAGTTCTTCTTCATTATGCACCTCAATCAGCGCATCCATGTTTTGTTCTTTAGATAACGCGTACAAAGAATTTAGTTTTTCATCATCCAATGCGGCAACGATCAATAAAATACAGTCCGCGCCTAGCACTCGCGACTCATAAATCTGGAATGGATCAATAATAAAATCTTTTCGCAATACTGGAAGTGAACAAGCCTTACGAGCTAACTCTAAGATCGGGCCGCCGCCTTTAAAGAATTCATTATCCGTCAGTACAGACATACAGGTTGCACCTCCAAACTGATAACCACGCGCAATATCCATAGGATTAAAATCCTCTCGAATAATACCTTGGCTTGGTGACGCACGCTTAATCTCAGCTATCACGCCGGCTTTATTTGCACTTGCCGCACCGCGCAACAGCATCTCGAAAGGACGCTTACCATCACCGTCTTTTGACCATTCTTTCATTTGATCGAATGTCACTCGCGTTTGTTTCTCGGCAATCTCTTTTACTTTATGCGCAAGAATCTTAGTAAGAATTTCTGGTTTTTCTTCAGCCATGGTTAAATTCCTTTTTAAGGGGGTTCTAAGGTTTATTAGTAAATTCTACAAGTCGCGCCAAAGTCTGCTGCGCTGCTTTTGATGTCAATTGCTTTCCTGCCAATTGAACACCTTCTTTTAATGATTGAGCTTTTCCTGCCACATAAATGGCAGCACCTGCATTCAAGCAGACAATATCTGCTGCCGGGCTAGCCTCACCCTTCAAAACAGAAGTAATCATGTTTGCGCTATCTGCTACATCATTCACTTTAATACTGTCTAGCGAAGAACGAATTAAGCCACAGTCTTCTGGCGTCACTTGATAAGTTTTAATTTCGCCATCACGTAATTCACAAATATTAGTTGTCGTAGCAATACTTATTTCGTCCAGACCATCTTCTGCATGAACAACTAGCGCATGCTCTGCGCCTAGCGATCGCAATACCAGTGCAAGCGGCTCTAGCCACTGATCATCAAACACACCCAACACTTGTCGCTGTGCGCTAGCAGGATTAGTTAATGGGCCAAGTAAATTAAATAATGTACGCACACCTAGCTCTTTACGCGGACCAATCGCATGCTTCATACAACTATGGTGCATAGGTGCAAACATGAAGCCTATCCCTACCTGCTCTACACATTGAGCAATCTGCTCTGGAGTAATATCTAACTTCACGCCTAATGCTTCCAGCACATCAGCACTACCTGATTTACTAGAGACAGAGCGGTTACCGTGCTTTGCAATGTTGACACCCGCACTGGCAGCAACAATTGACGATGCCGTAGAAATATTAAATGTTTTCTGCCCATCTCCACCCGTACCGCAAGTATCCACCAAAGGCTGCGCATTGATTTCCACTTTATTGGAAAGGCTTCGCATCACGCGCGCGGCGGCGGCCAACTCATCTACGCACTCGCCCTTCATACGCAACGCCACAATGAACCCTGCTATCTGTGCTGGGGTCGCTTCACCCTGCATGATAATGTTCATTGCAGACTCCATCTGCTCAGAAGTTAAATCACGCCCTGCGAGCACTTGTTCAAGTGCTTGCTGAATAGACATGCTCATTAATTTTGTTTTATGAAGTTTTCTAAAAGATGATGGCCAAATTCAGTCAAAATCGATTCCGGATGAAACTGCACACCCTCAATGGCGAGCTCTTTATGACGCACCCCCATAATTTCATCAATATCACCGCTATCTTTTTGCGTCCACGCCGTCACCTCCAAACAATCTGGCAATGATGTCTTCTCGATAACTAGTGAATGATAGCGTGTTGCAGTGAAGGGTAACTCACAACCTTCAAACACGTGTTTATCCAGATGATGCACTGGCGATGTTTTACCATGCATGATGTCATTGGCTCTGACGATATTGCCACCAAATACTTGACCAATCGTTTGGTGACCTAAACACACGCCCAAAATTGGAAACTTACCGCCTAGCTTATCCGCTACCTCTAAAGACACGCCCGCTTCATTTGGCGTGCAAGGCCCCGGCGAAAGCACTATATAATCTGGCTTTAATTCACTTATTTCACGAATACCAATCTGGTCATTGCGCACGACTTTTACTTGTTGTTTCAGCTCACCAAAATATTGGACCAAGTTATAAGTAAACGAATCATAGTTATCGATCATTAATATCATTGTCTTGACCCTGCTTTTTCTGCAAGTGCTGCTGCACGTAATACCGCTTTCGCTTTGTTCAGTGTTTCAATCCATTCATTATCTGGCACTGAGTCATACACAATTCCTGCGCCAGCTTGAACGGAGATAATGTTATCTTTAATCACTGCGGTGCGAATCGCAATCGCAGTATCCATATCGCCATTCCAAGAAATATACCCAATTGCGCCCGAATACACGCCACGCTTAATCGGCTCTAACTCATCAATAATTTCCATAGCACGAATCTTTGGTGCACCTGATACAGTTCCTGCAGGAAACGTAGCGCGCAACACATCAATACATGACTGCCCAGGTGCTAACTTGCCTTTCACGTTAGACACAATATGCATTACATGCGAGTAGCGTTCGACAATCATTTTGTCCGTCAACTCAACTGTCCCTACTTCGGCAATCCGGCCAATATCGTTACGGCCCAAATCAATTAGCATTAAATGCTCAGCTAATTCTTTGGGATCTGCTAATAATTCTTGCTCCAGTAAATTGTCATGTTGCTCGTCCTTACCGCGCGGACGCGTGCCGGCAATAGGTCGCACTGACACCTCGTCACCTTCTTGTCGCACAAGAATTTCCGGCGAAGAACCGACAATTTCAAAATCCCCCATATTCAAATAATACATATAAGGCGATGGATTCAGTCGACGCAAATGGCGGTACACATCAATTGCACTACCTCTAAACTCTGCATTTAAGCGCTGCGACAAAACCACTTGCATAACATCACCCGCAGCAATGTATTGCTTAGCTTTAACCACCGCTTGCTTGAAACCTTTCTCGCTAAAACCTGATACAAAATCTAATTCAGGCGCTTCATTATCATGCACAGATAAAGGCGAAGATGGCGCATTACCCTGGAGAGCAATAGCCAGCTCATCAATACGCACTTGCGCATCTGTGAAACCTTGTTCTTGTGTAGGCGCTAACACTACTATGTAAATAGATCCTTTTAAATTATCGAACACCAATATCTCGGTAGACAGCATTAGCATTATATCAGCAGTGCCGAACTCATCTGGATTCAAGCACTTGCCCAACTTAGGCTCCACATAACGAATCGTGTCGTAACCAAAATAACCTACCAAGCCACCAACGAAACGAGGCAATCCTTCTAGTTCTGCTACTTTAAAACGATCACGGTATTGATCAATCCACTGTAAAGGATCTACATGTTGAGTTTTTTCAACACAGTTACCGTTTTTAAATACTTCGATTTGTTCGCCACGTACTTGCAGGCATTCATCACATTGCAGACCAATGATTGAATAACGCCCCCAGCGCTCTCCACCTTGCACAGACTCAAACAAGAAGCTGTTTTGGCAATTGGCTAATTTTAAATATGCGCTAAGAGGAGTATCTAGATCAGCCGCAACTTCTCTAAATACAGGGATATGGGTATAGCCTTGCTTGGCTAAATCAGAAAATTGTTGTTTGTTCATGGATGTTTAAGTTCATCGTTAATAGTGTAGGCACAAGATTCACTTGGCACAGCAACGCCAATTGATATCAAATCGCCAACACTGACTACGAAATATAAACATTCATCAAACTCTTTTTGGAATAACCCAGGTTAAAATAATTTAGGAATCTCTTTCAAACTGTTTACGCAGATGGGTTGATACTTTTCCACAGAAACGCCGCGATTATAGCCATACGAGACATAAATTGCACCCGCCCCAGCGCTATTTGCAGTCGCAATATCGGTTTCTGAGTCACCGACCATATATCCTGTCTGCGGCGTTCCACCTAATTGTCGAATTGCTTCAAGTAGCATTTCAGGCTCAGGCTTTTGTGTGGACATATCATCGCCACAAACCACAGCTTTAAAATAACTCCCTATCACCAGCTTTTCTAATAACGGCGGAGTAAATTTTCTCGGCTTATTGGTGACGCAAGCCAATGGGATATCTCTACTAGAAAAATGCTCTAGCACTTCAATGCAGTCTGGGTAAACGACAGTTTTGACCGCAATATTTTTCTCATAAGCAACAAAGAATAATGCTTTAGCTTGATCCAACAAATCACTATTTGGTTTCGCAGCTAACACATGCGTCAGCGCTCGTTCGATCAATTTAGCTGCGCCATTGCCGATCCAGGTTCTTGCAACCACCTCATCGACCACCTCTAACTGCAACTGATCTAGCATCTCGTTCACACTGAATGTGATATCTGGAACACTATCAACTAAGGTTCCATCCAGGTCAAAGCAAAGCCATTGAGGTAATGCTAGCGTCATAATCTAACTCAACTAATTTCTAGCTTGGGTTAACCGGCTTTAGCGATTTCTGCACGCATCGCTGAAATGGTTTTTTGATAGTTATCAGAATTAAAAATGGCCGAACCTGCAACAAATGTATCTGCACCTGCTGCTTTAATTTTTCCAATGTTATCGACCTTAACACCACCATCAATTTCCAGACGAATAGGCAAACCGGATTGATCAATAATTTTGCGCGCCGCTTTCAGCTTATCAAGACTAGACTCTATAAACGCTTGACCACCAAACCCTGGGTTGACCGACATCAGTAGCACCATATCCACTTTGTCTAGCACGTAGTCCAAATAGTGCAATGGCGTAGCAGGATTAAACACTAACCCACTCATGCATCCTGCTTCTCTAATTAATTGCAAGCTGCGATCAATATGTTCGCTTGCTTCTGGGTGAAAGGTGATAATACTGGCACCAGCTTTAGCAAAATCAGCAATTAACTGATCTACTGGAGACACCATTAAGTGCACATCAATCGGCGCAGTCACTCCATGCTTTCTCAATGCTTCACATGCTAGCGGCCCAATCGTTAAATTAGGCACGTAATGATTATCCATCACATCAAAGTGAACCGTATCTGCGCCGGCGGCAAGTACATTATCCACTTCCTCGCCTAAACGTGCGAAGTCTGCTGAGAGTATTGAAGGGGCAATCCAGTTTTCCATGTGCATCCGCCAAAAAAAGAACCACTTTAACGTAGCCAATTTAATTTTGCATTCGATTCACAAGAAATTTCCATGAAACCGTTATCTAATCTGATCTATAATTTCTGCTACTAACAATAAATATAAAAGCCATACATTATGAATTTAGATTCTTATTACTTCTCGATTGCTATTAGTCTGCATGCACTTGCTGCAGTGGTTTGGGTGGGTGGCATGTTTTTCGCCTACATGGCGCTACGGCCAGTTGCGGCAAAGCTATTAGAGCCAGCAGCTAGATTAGCGTTATGGTCTAGGACTTTATCTAAGTTCTTTGTTTGGGTGTGGCTAGCGGTGATTATCATCCCTATCACTGGTTACTGGATGATCTTCTCAGCATTTAATGGCTTTGCTGGAGTCACTTGGTACGTTCATATCATGCAAGCGCTAGGCATTGTGATGATCCTAATTTTCTTACATGTTTTCTTTTCACCTTTCATGCGTTTGCGCTGTGCGGTGAAAGAAGAAAACTACCAAGAAGGCGGCAAGAGCCTAGCTCAAATACGTAAATTAGTCGGACTAAATTTACTCATTGGATTACTTACGGTGATTGCTGCCATTGGTCTGGAGCACGTGCCATTTAACTAAAATCAGCAAAATCTACGCATAAACTAAAGAGTCGATCCAAAAACTTGGGTCGACTCTTTTTTATTGAGTAATAACTCTTGAGTAATTACTCGCAAGACAAGCTTGAATAATAGGCAGCAAGATTAGATATATCATCATCACTTAAACCAGCAACCATGGGTGCCATTTGAGCATTTTGGCGAGTGCCTTCTTTAAATGCTTTTAATTGAGTAACGAGATATTGCTCTTTCTGACCAGCAAGATTTGGCCAGATAGGTGCAGGGCTGACTCCAGCACTACCATGGCAAGCAACACAGACAACTGACTTGGCCTTACCTGCCTCCACATCCCCTGCGTTAGCTGTTGCAGCAAATAATGCTGCGCCAGCAACTAATCCCAATAAAATTGACTTCATTATAAAAAACTCCTGTAATTAAAACTGATTCCGACTAAAAAGCGCGAGTATTGTACAATTATCAGCGCAATAGACAAACAATATAGCTAATTTGTATGACACAAATCATGTTGTATCGGCCATTTAGTTGACCAAGCTCTCAACTAAGCTCTGTTACAATACTTCATCCATAAATTCAGATCGATATTTCTATGACCATTTTCCAGTCTCTAGGTTTCCTACGCATTTCATTACTGGCACTAGGAGTAATCAACTCGTTCCTAAGCTCTAAGCCAGGAACACCGATCAACCATGAAAGCTTAGCAGTGATTCCCACACTTGTTGCACCGGCAGCCGCCCCCATTATTATTATGGTTATTTTGTTTGATGTGCTGATGTCTAAAATACGCGCTAGTGATTCCAGCGGCGAAGAAAGCAAAAAATTCAAAACTATTATGTGGACAGAACTAGCAGTGGTTGCCTTCATGGTTATGGCTTGGTTACCTTACTACTTAGCGATTGGAAAATAACTTAGATGCTCGGCTGGTTTTGGTCAGGATGCATTGTATTTTCTTTTGTTGCATGCCCAATACAGCTAATCTTTTTCAACAACAGTGAGATTTTCTCACTAACCATTGACGCAGTTTTCAACACTGCAAAGTTAAGCGTAGAGATTGCCATTAGTTTAATTGGCTTAATGGCTGTCTGGTTAGGATTTTTTAGGGTCGCAGAGCAAGCAGGCCTAGCAAATTTTATCGCTAAAATACTCACTCCTCTGTTCCGCAAACTAATGTCAGAAATTCCCGCCAACCACCCAAGCATTGCCTCAATGACAATGAATATGGGTGCCAATGCGCTCGGGCTCGATAATGCTGCTGCTCCGTTAGGCATTAAAGCAATGACTGACTTGCAGAGCCTGAATAAGAAAACAGATACATTATCAAATGCTCAGATACTTTTTTTAGTACTCAACACTTCATCTATCACTGTACTACCGATTACGGTATTTTTGTTTCGCGCCCAGCAAGGTGCATCACATCCTACTGAAGTATTTATTCCTATCTTAATATCTACATTCGCATCCACCATGGTTGGCCTGCTTAGCGTAGCGTATGTTCAGAAACTACCTTTATTAAATAAAACTGTTCTAAGTTACTTATTAGTTTTTAGTGCCATTCCAATTTTGTTAGCCACATATTTCTTATCCTTACCCAAACAAGAAATGAGCGAGCAGGCTCAGTTGTTTGCAAACTTTATTTTATTTGCCACGATCAGTTCATTTTTAATTGCAGGATGGGTAAAGAAAATCGCTGTTTATGACGCCTTCATCGATGACGCCAAACAGGGCTTTGAAACAGCCGTCAAACTAATCCCCTATTTAATTGCCATGTTATTAGCGATCGCTTTGCTGCGTGCCAGTGGAGTACTAACTGGCTTCTTAACATTAATAAGCACGGGGCTACAGGCGTTACATATTGATACAGGATTCATAGAGGCATTACCCACCGCATTAATGAAACCATTTAGCGGCAGCGGCGCCCGTGCAGCAATGATAGAAGTCATGCAAACACAGGGAGCTGATTCAGCTCCAGCAAAAGT
>WASW01055690.1_pt1 | contig 10049 bp, 7 predicted proteins | sample 5698521 | NCBI WGS metagenome assembly WASW01 (sample SAMN11175560, study PRJNA528189) | sponge metagenome | isolation source: marine sponge | host: Leucetta | place: Antarctica: Western Antarctic Peninsula, King George Island | collected 2013-01
CGCTCAGGCAGGATCCCGAAATCCTGATCGCCCGACTCCGCGGCGCCTGACTGTCAGGCAGCCCTACCTGGGCAGTTACGATAATTGTAATAATAAATTTCAAATCCATCTCCGCGATGTATGTCCTATGCAATAGCAGATAAAGAAATCATACATACTATTGTATTCTTTTTACTTACTTTAAGTGACTTAGCGAAAGCGATCAAGAGAGAGCCGGTCTTGGAAATTGAACTTTCTAACCTTGGGTCTCCAATAATATTGACCGCTGTTGTGCAGATAGCGGCCCCATAATGGACGCCGTCATTTAGGTGGGTGTAGACCCAAAGCGGGCTCCTTCTCCCTATTTCAAAAGCCAGAACTGTGCCGCGACTTTCCCTACGACGCTTAATGAGTTGGCAGTGTCCCTGTTTTATTGCGGTTGGCCGGTATACATTTTCAGGGTGAAACTGAAGACCGATCCTTCACCCTTCGCGCTCTCGACGCGGATTTGACCACCTTGTCGTTCTACCAGTTCCTTGCACAGATGCAGGCCCAGCCCTGTTCCGGACTCGCCACTGGTGCCTGCCGTCGAAACAGCCTTATCCAACTGAAACAGGTGCGAAATTTTGTGTTTTGACAAGCCGATTCCGGTATCCGAGACGGAGATCTCAGCCCAGTCACCGTTGTGCTCCGCTGTCACCGAGACGCAGCCGTTTTCTGGCGTGAATTTAATCGCATTACTGATCAAATTGCGCAGGATCGTATCAACCATGTGGGCATCAGCGTAGACAGGAAGATCAAACCTCGTATCGCTTTTGATACGAATGTTTTTCAACGCGGCCACCGGATCAAACCGGGCCAGATTGGTCTTGATCAACGCACCGATGTCGACGGACCCAGGTTCAAATTCAACACGGTCCAACTGAATCCGTGACCAATCCAGAAGATCTTCGAGCAATTTAAACGCCTGATCGGCTGCGCGGTGAACCAGTGACCCATATTCAGCCACCTTGTCGGGCCCCATCGTTATAGCCTTGGTTGCAAGAACTTGCGAAAACCCGAGCAAGGCATTAAACGGGCTTTTCAGATCATGGGCGACGATCGAGAAAAAACGATCCTTCTGGTCGTTCAGTTTTACTAATTCGTCACGCGCTGTCGTCAAATTTTCGGTCAGTAAAACCAAATCTGCCGCCTGCGCTTCGAGCCGCTCTTCCCGACTGCGAAGTTCTGAGACCTGTTGTTTGAGGCATTCTTCACTTTCACGCAGCGAGTTTTCAGTCAGAATCAGACTGGTGACATCAGTGCGAATCGCAATGACGGTATTTTGAGCCGTCCGTAGGTTTCGACTGAGCAACCAGCGGTCATTTGGCGCACGTTGGACATAAACCTCGCCTTTCGGGTTCAACAATCCGTCTAGGCGGTGTTGCAGATAGTCATCTGCCGGCATGTCTTGAAGCTTATGAAACCCCAATTCAACAGCCCGCGCCATAATGTCGTCATAGTGAGCGCCGTAGACCATTACCCGCTCCATTCCGGGGAACATGTCGAGATAGGCTTTGTTGCACAAAACCAGTTTTTCTGCTTCGTCATAGACGACAAACCCTTCCTGAAGTGTCTCCATCGCATCAGATAGCCAAGCGTTGGTTTGAAGCAGGCGCCGCTGGCCTTCCTTGAGTTCAGCCACTTCACGGCGCAGTTGCTCTATTAATCGGTCCGGGTCGTTGATTTCTCCCGGGTCACGCCGATGTTTTTCTATAGACATGAACTCTCCATGGACCGACCAATAAGGTCCTAAAAAATCGAATCAGGGGTCTAATCAAGATCTCGGGCTCGATTGTGGAACTGAAACCAGAATATTAATCAAAATCACATACGATCATAATCGAATACGGAGGATTTGGGAACAACCCTCGCGGCCAAGTTTTATCCACCTATCGAGTGGGTTCGGTTACGGAAATGGTACGTCGACAACAGGTTAGAGCTGGCGGCGTTTCGATCAACCGCACCTAGGGCATATGGGCCGGGTATTTTGACATAAGCGCCCGGCCCGAATGAACATTGAGGGGCCTAATGAACCCCAGATTTAATCAGGCCGTGCTGGATGGCGTACCGGGTAAGACCTGCGGTTGAGCCAATTTGCAATTTCCGTTTGATGTTCCGCCGATGGGTTTCGACGGTGCGAACACTGATATTAAGTTCACGGGCAACATGTTTGTTACTGTTCCCGTCGGCCAGCAACAGAAGAATGGTTTGCTCGCGAGTGGTCAATGGGCCGCTTGACGCAATATCGTCATTGGCGAGCAGGATCTCAGACACACTTGAGCTGAAATAGGTGCCGCCCCGGAACACCGCCTCAATCGCCGTGACCACCTCATGTGATGGTACATCTTTAAGAACATAACCCCGGGCTCCAAACCGTAAGGCGCTGGCGATATATTCGCGGTTATCATGCATGCTCAGGATCAGCAGTTTAATGTCCGGGTACCGCTCCTTAAACAATTCTGTCGCATCAAGGCCATTCAATCCCGGCATATTAATATCCATCAACACGATATCAGGATGAAGCACTCCAGCTTTTTCAAGCGCCTCCAAGCCTGTTGACGCGCCGCCAAGAACCTCGATATGGGCATAAGTCTCAAGGCACGCGCTCAGACCATCCATCACTAATGGATGGTCATCAACCAACAGAATACGGATTTTTTGCTGGATATCATGCATCATACCGCCACCTCAAAGTCTGAGCGCAGAACAGTTTTCGGCAATTTGGCGCGAATTTTTGTGCCCTCGGATGAGGCAAAAACCCGCAGTTCCCCGTTATGATACTCCATCCGTTCCTGCATGTTGCGAAGGCCAATGCCGGCTGCGGTGTTGTGCCGGGCATCAAGATTACCGACATTAAACCCGACCCCATTATCCGCAACAGACAGCGTCACTGCCCCCATTGGCGCGGACAACGATATTTTTACCTCCGTTGCATGGGCGTGTCGTTCAATATTGGTCAATGCTTCCTGCGCAACCCTGTACAGCGTTGTCTTGGCATCTTTTGGTAGCAGGTTATGAAACGCTACGGTATTAATCTCAACCTCAATGCCGGTTCGATTGGAAAACTCACTGGCCAGACTCTCAAGCGCTGGTGACAGGCCAAGGTCATCCAATACACTGGGGCGTAGGTCCCGCGATATGCGCCGGACTTCGCCGATGGCTGTATTCAGGCCTTCCGCCCCCTTCTCGATCGATTGCGTTATGTCGCCGCTGGCGCCTTTGGCTTTGTTGATGGCAAGTTCCAATGCATATTTGACCGATACCAGGATTTGACTAATACCATCGTGCAGGTCACGGGCCACACGTCCGCGCTCTTCTTCTTGGGTCTCGACAATCCGCTGGGTCAGTTCTTTCAATTTGACATCAGCCAATCTGCGTTCGTGCAAGTTGATGACAACACCGGTGATAAAAACTACGATCAGGCAAGCGAAGGTGATCACCAAAATCAGGATCGAGGTTTGCGTTATGCGATCTGAAACTTCTCCTTCGACGGTTTTCATATTATCGATAATATCGTCAATATAGAGCCCCGTACCAACCATCCACCCCCACTTATCCAGAGCGATTGCATAGCTAATCTTATCGACGATTTTTCCGGTTGATGGCTTTTCCCAATAATAACGATGAAACCCGCCGCCTTCCCGTGACCTGGCGATCAGATGTTGAATCAACAAATTTCCCTTGGGGTCTTTTAGATTCCACCAATTTTTATCAACACGATTAGGTTGTTTCGGGTGAACGATATTTTTTCCGTTGAAGTCATAAACGAAAAAATACCCGTCTTCACCATAAGTCAGGGCGTTCAAAATATCTTTGACCCGTGACTGGGCGGCCGTATCGTCCGCACCCGCATTTTCATATATGTGGCGGATCGAGGTTTGCGCGAGGCTCAGGTAATTAATCAGTTCAGATTTTTTCGCGGTCAGCATATTACGTTCAAAAAAGTCAACTTCATTTTTTGACAGGTTTCGCGCCTGATAGGTCACGAGCAGCGTAATCGCTGAAACCGCCAGTATCATCGGCACGGTCGCAAGTAACAGGACCTTTTGGCGTAAATTCATCTTGGAGATTTTCCTCGAACTCATCTGATCTCAACATCTGTCCGCGCGACCATATCATGTAACGGGTGAGAAATCCTTACGCATTAGTGGGTACGCGCTCTACCGATTAGTTAGTAGCATCCGCAAAAACCACTGAGCGTTCTACCGACTCACCCGAATGGTGATGAAATATGGGGCCTGCTAAACCGTCTCCATCATGTCCTGAACCGCAATATTTGATTGTTACTCAATCCGACTGAGATCGGCGGGTTTGTTCAGGCACTTCAAAACAGTCATTCAATCAACAAGGAGACTCTAATGAAACGTCGTGAGTTTATCAGCAAAGGTATGATTGGCGCCGTCGGCGCAACTGCCGCTGCAACCGTCCTATCCAAACCGGCATTGGCCAAAGGCAAAACAAAGTGGATTGCCGTCTCGGCATTCGGTAAAGCCGGCCTTCTGGGTCAGGCCCTTACTGAGTTTTCAAAATTCGTCAAATCCGCATCGGGTGGTCGGATGAGCATTAAAGTTTATCACGCCGGTGAACTGGTCAAACCGTTCGAAGCCATGGACGCGGTTCAAAGCGGGACTGCGCAAATGGGATTTGGCGCACCCTATTACTGGGCTGGGAAATCTGACTCAATTTCATTTGTTGCCGCGATGCCGTTTGGTTTGACGGCTCAGGAACAAAACGCCTGGAGTTATTATGGCGGCGGTATCGAGATTGCTGACAAGACTGCCTATAACCCGCTTGGCCTGAAGTTCCTGCCCATGGGCAATACCGGAAACCAGATGGGCGGCTGGTATAAAAAAGAGATCAACACCGTCAAGGATCTCGATGGCCTTAAGTTTCGGATGCCAGGTCTTGGTGGCGAAATTCTCAAAACGTTTGGCGTCAACGTTGTTTTATTGCCAGGTTCAGAGGTTCTGCCAGCGCTGACATCAGGCGCCATCGATGGTACGGAATGGATTGGGCCAGCTGCCGACATGGGCAAGGGATTGTTTAAAGTCGTCGACAATTATTATTACCCGGGCTGGCATGAGCCCGCGACCATTCTGGATGGTTTCTTCGATCTCAAGGAATGGGAAAAGCTCGATGACGATCTGAAGCAGATTATCACGCGCGGCGCGGCGGCAATGAACATGTTCATTCTGTCGAAGTTTCAGGCAGCCAACAATTCGGCCCTGCAAAAACTCATCAAGGAACATAACATCAATTTGCGCCCGTATAGCGACGAGTTGGTCAAAGCAATCGGCGAACGCGCGGTTGAAGTATTACCGGAAGTCGCCCGTCGTTCTCCAGAAGGCAAAGAGCTGTTCAATAATATTATTGAGTTCCGCCGCACCATGGTCGACTGGTCGGGGTATTCCGAACAGAACTATCTCAAAGCTCGGATTGCTGCGCAATTCAAACCGGCCTAACCCGGCTCTCTCGGTAGCGCCGCTGACACCCGTCCCTTGGTGTTAGCGGTTTGGAGGGGGTGCCCAAATCACCCCCTCCACTTCTTTTTTAGAGGAACACATGAAGGTTCTCCGAACAATTGTGCACGTGATCGACGGGATCAATGAATGGGCTGGAAGAGCTGTCTCCTGGTTGACGGTTCTGATGGTTCTGAACGTGTTTTGCGTCGTCGTGATGCGGTATGTATTTTCCATCGGTTTTGTCTGGATGCAGGAATTTTATGTCTGGTCCCACGCCACCGTTTTTCTTCTCGGTGCCGGTTATACATTACTCCATGACGGTCACGTTCGCATCGATCTGATCTATCGTACGGCGAGCGCTAACTATAAGGCACTCGTCAACATCTTCGGATGCCTGGCACTTGGTGGGCCACTGGTTTACGTCATCTTGGACAAAAGCTGGCCCATGATACTGCGCTCCTGGGACAACATGGAAAAATCCGCTGAAGTCGGCGGAATGCCAGGTTTGTTCATATTCAAAACTGTTATCGCCGTTTTTTGCATTCTGTTTGGACTACAGATTTTTGCTCTTCTACTCCGCAGCATCGAGTCTCTGTTCGGCGCTGATGATCCCTCTGACTACGTTGATCCGGAAGATGAAGAGGTCATCCTATGACATCCGAAATTCTCAGTTTTATCATGTTCGGCACAACCATTGTCACGCTGATCCTCGGTTTTCCCGTGGCGCTGACATTGGGCGGAACAGCCATATTATTTGCCTTTCTGGGAGACTATCTGGATCTGTTCAATATGGGTCTTTTGGGGGTTTACCCATTGCGCATATTTGGCGTTATGAAGAACGAACCTCTCGTCGCCGTACCGCTTTTCATTTTTATGGGTGTGATGCTGGAAAAATCACGTTTGGCCGGACAACTGCTTGAAGCCATGGGCCGGATGTTTGGACGTTTTCCCGGCGGTCTTGGCATCTCTGTCATCATTGTCGGTGCCTTGTTGGCCGCTTCCACCGGTATTGTCGGCGCAACGGTTGTTACCATGGGATTGATGAGCATGCCGGTCATGCTCCGCTCGGGGTACGATCCGCGCCTGGCATCGGGGTTGATCTGTTCATCCGGAACCCTCGGGCAAATCATCCCACCGTCAATCGTTCTTGTTCTTCTCGGCGATATTCTGCAGGGGGCTAACGAGCAAGCGGCGGAGTTGTCGGGCACTTTGGTTCCTGTGCCAATTACAGCGATCGATCTGTTCGCTGGCGCTTTATTCCCCGGCCTTATTCTCGTTAGTCTGTATATAGCTTGGCAGATAATTCAGGCTTATATCTGGCCTGACAGATGCCCCTCTTTGCCGCCGCGTGAGGGCGATGAAAGCACCAGCATATGGGGCGTTCTACGGGTTATTTTTCCGCCCCTGTTTTTAATATTAGTCGTTCTCGGATCAATTTTGGCAGGTATTGCAACGCCGACAGAGTCGGCCGCCGTTGGCGCGGTTGGTGCCTCATTTCTCGCGTGGCGGGCTAAAGCCCTCAATCTGGATGTATTGCGTCACGTGGCGCGGGAAACCACCAAGATCAGCTCCATGGTGTTCATCATCTTGGTCGGTGCATCAGTGTTCTCCTTGGTGTTTCGGGGTTTTGGCGGTGATGAAGTTGTCGAAGAATTTTTGACCGATCTTCCGGGTGGAAAATTTGCCGCCATGCTTCTGGTCATGGTCATTATGTTTTTTCTCGGATTCTTCCTCGACTACATCGAGATTATTTTCGTCATGGTTCCGATTGTCGGACCCGTTCTGATCGCCATGGGGTTTGATCCCCTATGGCTCGGCGTCATGATTGGCGTCAATTTACAAACCAGTTTCCTGACACCACCATTTGGGTTTGCCCTGTTCTATCTCAGGGGCGTCGCCCCGCCTGAGGTCAGAACAAGCGATATTTACCGCGGCGTGATGCCCTTTATCGGCATACAGCTGTTCGCTCTAGCGTTGTTTTGGGTATTTCCTGAAATCGTCACTTGGCTTCCCCAGCAACTCTTTAAATAGGGATTGGATAATGAAAAGCCAAACCTTGCCTAGATACCGCAGAAGACCTTCAACAGCACTCCCCTGACCCTTCAACGGTCAACACCCCAACGTCATTCCTTTTTGAAAAAACAGGAGTTTGTAAAATGAATACAGCTGTAAATAACATTAAAAATTTGTCGAATTCCACTCAGGATATAACCTCTCCGGTTAGGTGCGGTATCGGGCATCGGTTGTATATCGCCTTCACCATTGTTGCCGCGTTGACGCTTATCGTTTCCGGCGTTGCCTGGAAAAGCATAAATGATCTATCTGAAAAACAGGCGGAAACAACGGAACGTGACATTCCATCGATCATTACCGCCCTTAAAATATCCGAAGAAGCATCGCTCCTTGCTGCCGCCACCCCTCTTCTTTTGTCCGCCAGTAGTGACATCGAGCGCAAAACGCGCCTGAACGATCTTAAAGACGCAGAAGCCAAACTGATGCTTGAACTGGACAAGCTGGCGACAATGTTACCCGGGCTTAACGTCGTTGACGACATTCGGAGCGGCATCACCAATATTGATTCCCGCCTTAATCAGCTCGACCAACTCGTATCGAAAAGATTGGCCGTCTCAACCCGCAGAAAAACAGCGGGCGCCAATATTGAAGGTGTTCGCTCGGAAATCATTAAGGCAACCTCACCACTGGTACGAAAAGCCAAGATAGGCCTCGTCTTCACCGGAGATGAATGGGTTGAGATGGTGGAGGAGATCATCGAGAAAGCCGAAGACGGGGAGGACATAAAAGTTGATACCGACCCGCTACTGGAAAAATCCTTAAACGGCATCGATACCATGTTAAGTGTGCTTGAGTTTAAGGCCCAGTCAAATCTTATTCTCGGAATTCTGGCAGAAGCCACTGAAGCGACCGCGGTCGCCCGCGTAAAGGTATTGCAGGAACAGTTTCTAACCGCACTCAGCAGCCTCGCCTCCCGCCTGGAACAAGTTAAGGCCGCCACCAATGATACCAAAATTGCGCCGCAGTTTGACGCGCTTCTTACCCTCGGTGCAAATTCTGGAAATATATTTGAGCTGCGCCTGAATGAACTCTCATTGATCGCTGACGGTCAAGCAATTCTCAAGGGCACGCGATCACTCGTCCAGACGTTATCGAAACAGGTCGAAGATATTGTCTCGTCCGTCGATAGCGGATTAACAACAAGCGTCGCCAACGGCAAAAAGACCGCCGCGCGCACCAACACGTTGTTAATCTCGCTGGCGATTGCCTCTCTTTTTATCGCAACCTTGATCGGATGGTTGTATGTCGGCAGAACAATTATCCGGCGTTTGATGATTCTGGTCGATGCTATGGGCAACATCGCTGCCGGTGACCTTGAAACACGCGTTTTACGCGACGGCAATGATGAGATCGCCAAGATGGGCAAGGCGTTGGCAGTTTTGCGCAATGTCTCGCGCCAAGTCGAAGAAACGAATACACGGGCGACCGAGGAAAAGGAAGCGGCTGAGGTAAGTCGCCGGCGCGGTGAATTGGCGTTGGCCGACAGTTTCGATACAGCCGTCGGTGATGACATATCAGCGTTATCAGAAAATGCCGCAACCATGCGCACACGGGCGGCAGAAATGCACCAAACCGCGGAAGCAACGAACCGGGATAGTGCCGATGTCGCCCGTGCGGCCGACGAAATGTCCCTCGACATGGAGACCGTCGCGTCCGCAACCGAAGAACTGGCAAGTTCGATTTCCGAGATTAGTCGTCAGGTAACTCACTCTGCCAATATTTCCAAGGAAGCGGTAGAGCGCTCTGATGCGATGAGCACCAACATCAAAAAACTCGAAATAGGATCGCAAAAAATCGGCGAAGTGATTGGCCTGATTAACGACATTGCGGAGCAAACCAACCTGCTCGCATTAAACGCCACCATTGAAGCCGCCCGCGCCGGGGATGCGGGCAAGGGATTTGCCGTTGTTGCCTCAGAGGTGAAAAACCTTGCCAACCAAACCGCCAAGGCAACTGAAGATATCGCCTCACAAATTGCTGATATCCAATTGGAAATTGTTGGTGCGGTGGAGACCACCAATACCATCAACAACGTCATTGAAGAACTGGACCAGATCGCTGACGGGATCGCGGTTGCCGTAAATCAGCAAGGGTTGGCCACGCAGGAAATAAACTTGACGGTGAGTAAGGCCGCCGAACGCAGCGTCAAGATTACAACCAGCATCAATGAGGTCCGGTTGTCAGCCACGGCAACCGGCGAAGCGACCCAGGACGTTCTCACGTCAGCTGAAAATCTGGACAGTTTATCAGGCCGTCTGGATACCGAAGTCGGCGGTTTCCTTGAAAAAATTCGAGCCTAATCGGTCCATTGGGTCTCCAATAATATAGCGACCAGAATGACAATTATAGAGTAACGAAGACGTCTGAAACACTCCGCATACAGAATTTGATCCCGAAGCTGAGCATTCTGGGCCTTAGACCAGATGAGCGTGGTTGCCACGATAAGGTGATGTCGATTTACTCGGTGAACTTTTAAAGTTTGTGGAGGAAAAG
>WASW01075175.1_pt1 | contig 10019 bp, 3 predicted proteins | sample 5698521 | NCBI WGS metagenome assembly WASW01 (sample SAMN11175560, study PRJNA528189) | sponge metagenome | isolation source: marine sponge | host: Leucetta | place: Antarctica: Western Antarctic Peninsula, King George Island | collected 2013-01
TAAAAAATTTAAAAATTTAAAATTATTTAATTATTATATTATATTTAATAAATTTACTATAATATAATATAAATATGACAGATATATATAAAAAAAAAATAATTATTACAAAAAATAAAAAAAATGATAACAATGGAAATAAAGGTATAAAAATTATTAGTAAAAATTTTAATATTTTTTCAGATGTTAGTAATAATGTTTATAATCAACGTGAATTTAGAGATAAAAATACAAATATAATAAATAATGAAATAAAAAATAAAATTATATTATCTTACAAAATAAAAACTCAGCAACAGTCAGCTGGAACAAGTGTTAATACAATTGATATTTTTAATTTAATCACAAAATATAATTTAAAAAATAATATAAAACATTTTTATTATTATAAAAATGGTAGCCGAATCATTTTTACAAAAAGTAATGCTAGTGTTAGTAATGATTTATATTTAGTAGATTTTTCAGGTGTTGAAATTGAAAATAAAAAAAAATGGTATGTAAAAATAAATAATAAAGAAGTTTCTTCCGAAGAGATAAAGGATAATTCTTTTATTGAATTAAATTATAATTTTTATAATAAATATGAAAATTCAGATTATTATAAATTTAAATTTCGCGATTTTATAGATTTAAATAATATATTGAATATTTCACCTGAACAAATATATAATAATCCATACCAAATTGCATATAATAATATAGAATTAAGTAATAATTTTTTAGACAATAGTTATATAAATTACAATAAAAGTGATTTTGAAACTATTTATTGTTTAAGTGTTAATAGTGTAAATGTTTTAACAAAACCATCTTCAACTTCAACTTCAACTTCAACTTCAACTTCAACTTTATTACAAGATATTTGTGATAATATATTAATTTATAACAAATTAGGTAATAATACAATTATAAATGTTGATTATAAAAAAAATTTATCAAATGTTTATAGTTTAAATGATATTAGTATTAATTTTGAAATAATTAAAACACCAAATATTTATAGTAAATATTATGGAAAAATATTATTAAATTCAAACTTTACTTATTTGAATACAAATGTCTTGGGTAATAATACTAATATACCAGGTTCTTTAAATCTTTTTTTAAATGATAATAGCAAAGTATATTTATCATTGGGAAACGGAATAACTGGATTAACTCAAAAAAAATTATTTAATAATATTAAATTTACAACAGACAATGCAAATTTAAATAAAATAAGAAAAATAAATTTTTCCAGTTCAGTAAATTATGATAATAGTATAAAAGATTATAGTTTTAATTATTTATTAAATGATTCAAGTTATAATGACAATGAAACAAATATATTTAGTGTTATTAAAAAATTACCGAGAGATGGTCCTACTGGATTAAGTAATAAAGTACAAGATATAGATTTAATAAATTTCTTTACTTCAATAAGTAATGATGATATTAATAAAAATATATTTTTAACTGGTTTTAAAAATATAGAAGTTAGTAATAATAATATAAATTATGATTTTTTTGATAATAGTTATAATTTAAGTAACGTTGGAATAAGCAATGATACTATAATAAAATCAAATAACGATTTTAGAATAATAATAACGCCTTCAAATATTACAAGCCCAAATTATAATATAAACTATGATTTTAGATATAATTATAATAGTGAAGCATTTTCAACACTATTATTAACATTTACTTATAGTGATTCTCAAAATAGTATTTCTAACGTGCCTTTAAATTTTTATAAAGCAATATTGTCTAATGAATATATAACGTTAGAAGCCGGTGATTTTAAAGATGTTGCATGTATTTTTATATACCATGATCCGAAAATAGGAGGTATATCTTTTGAATATCCAAATAATAATATACAAGTAATTACGAATATTACTATTGATAATTTGTCTAAAGCAATTGAATTATTGCCTAATGCAAATACTGCTACATCTAATAGTATTTTTATTCCAGCAAGAAATGGTAGCAATCTTTCAAAAAAACAAATACAGGGTTTAATTGGTTTTGGTAAAGAAGGTATACCAAGATTATTATCAATAGAACCATATGATGATAATTCTAGGATTGGAAGGGGATTTAATAATCAATTTAATTTAAACGATGGAACATTGGATCCATCTAATTTAAAATTAACAAATAGTGAAATTGTTGCTTTAAAATATAATTCACAAAAACATAGCTCACAAAAACAGACAAATAATATAACAAATAAAAGAAATTTTGCTGATTTAGTAAAATCATCGGCGAGAAGTAGAAATATAAATTTAAACGCACCATCCTCTTGTAGCAATGAACCGCCAAATATACCAAAAGAAAAATATTATACACCATTTAGAATGTTTAAAACAAATAAAGGTAATTATTTGCGTTCTGGAAAATAATTTTATTTTTATTATAAAAATTGATTAATATTTTTTGAAAAAAATATTAAACTAAAACTATATTTATTAATATTGATAAATGAAACCAGATGAATCTTTGAAACCAGATGAATCTTTGAAACCAGATGAATCTTTGAAACCAGATGAATCTTTGAAACCAGATGAATCCAATTCTAATTATAGATGCTTACGTTTATATGATTATAATGTATATGATGGTTTTAATATTGATCCAAAATCAGACAATTTTAATAAATATAAAGATAATAAAAAATTTATTATTCAAGCATTTGGTATTAATAAATTTGGCAAAACAACATCATTAATAATTGAAAATTTTAATCCTTTCTTTTACATAAAAGTCGGATTAAATTGGAATGATCAAAAAAAAACAGAATTTATTTCGCATTTAAAAAAACACATGGGATGTTATTATGAGGATAGTATCATTGAATCCAAAATATATTATAAACAAAAACTGTATGGTTTTGATAATAAAAAATTACATACTTTTATAAAAATCAGTTTTTCAAATACTTTGGCTTATAACAAAGCAAAAAAAATATTTTACAAAGATACAGTTATTGGTAGTTATTTTGAAAGAAAATTAATTAGTGAAGGATATATATATAAAGACGACGAAGATACTACAAATTGTTATTTATATGAAGGTGATATACCGCCATTATTAAAAATGTTTCATATTAAAGAAATAAGTCCAACCGGATGGGTTATGATACCAAACAATAAATTAAGGAATCCAAAAAAAAATAATACACATTGTAGTAATGAATATTTAATAGATATTCAATATATTAAACCTGATAAAAAAAAAGAAGATATTGTAAAATATAATATATGTAGTTTTGATATTGAAGCCAGTAGTAGTCATGGTGATTTCCCACTTGCAATTAAGGACTATAAAAAACTTGCAACAGATATTATGGAAAATTATAATAATTCAACTCCAGAATTTAAAGAACAATATAATGAAGATATTTTAAAAAATGAAATTTTGTCAGCATTTCAATTTAAAAACATGAGTTATATTAATAAAGTTTATCCAAAAGAAAACCATTCTTTAATTTCACTTGAAAATGTTTTTGACAATTTCATGAAATATATTCCAGCAAATGACAAAGACAGAAAAAAAGAAGAAACTATAGAAATTGAAGACAATAATAGCGAAAGTGACGACGAAAATGAAGAAGAAATTAAAACTACCAAAACTAAAAAAATCAAAGCATATAACAAAAAAGAAATAAATATATTAAGTATTATTAAAGATGATTTATGTGAGTATAATACAAAAATATTTGAACTTAATAATGCATTAACAAAATTTTATCCATCCTTAGAAGGCGATATTATTACTTTTATTGGTATGAGTTTTATAAGATATGGAGAAGACAACCCATATGAGAGAATCATTATTGTTAAGGGAGGATGTGAAGTTCCGGATAAATATTTACAATGGAAAGATGATAATAATGTTAAGATTGAAAGCTATGAAACTGAAAAAGAAGTATTATTAAGATTCACGGAACACATCACAAATTACAGTCCACACATTATTACTGGTTATAATATTACCGGTTTTGATTTCTCATTTATGTATGAACGGTCTAAAGAATTAAATTGTATACAAAAATTTTTGAAATTATCATTAAACAGGAACGAGGTTTGTTTAAAATCAGATTGGAAAACAGGAAAAGATGATATTGAAACAAGCAAAATTGTATTAGCGTCAGGTGAATATAATTTACGTTTTCCAAAAATGCCAGGACGAATTATTATGGATATGTGTGTTATTTTTAGAAAAGAATTTCAATTGAGTTCATTTAAATTAGATCATGTATCTTCTTATTTTATTAGTGACAGTATTAAAAATATAGAATTAAATGAACAAAATCAAACTACGAAAATTGTAAGTAAAAATCTTATGGGTATTGGAATGGGAACATATATTAAATTTGAAGAACTAGGATTCAGTAATAATTTATATAAAAATGGTAAAAAATTTGAAATTATTGATATCAATAAAACAGAAGGTTGGTTTGTTATTGATAGTTATGAAGAATTAGATATAAAAAATTGCAAATATAATTGGGGACTTGCCAAAGATGACGTAACGCCTCAAGAAATTTTTGACCTTGCAAATGGTGATAATTTTGATCGCTGGACGGTTGGAAAATATTGTCTTGCTGATTGTGATAATGTATTATGGTTATTATTAAAAGTTGATGTTATTACTGATAAAATAGAAATGTCTAATTTATGTGATGTTCCGTTGAGTTATTTAATGCTTCGCGGACAAGGCATCAAACTTCAAAGTTATGTTTCTAAAAAATGTGGAGAAAAAAATACATTGATGCCAACTGTTCAAAAAAATAATGTAAGCGATGGTTATGAGGGAGCGCATGTTTTTACTCCAAAAACTGGTTTATATTTAGAAGACCCAGTTGCTTGTGTAGATTATAGTTCTTTATATCCGTCATCTATTATCAGTGAAAACTTATCTCATGATAGTAAAGTTTGGACTAAAGAATATGATTTAAGTGATAATTTAATTTTAGAAACTGGAGAAAAAGATGAAAATGGAAATTATATTTATGATAATTTATTTGATTTGGGCTATACTTATGTAGATGTTAAATATGATACTTTTAAATATAAACGAGCAACTGAAAAAGCAGCAGCAAAGAAAGTTGTTGTTGGATATAAAATTTGTAGATTTGCACAGTTTCCAGAAGAAGGAGGAAAAGCAATTATGCCTGCTATTTTAGAAGATTTACTTGCTGCTCGTAAATCTACTAGAAAATTAATTCCATTGGAAAAAGATGATTTTATGAAAAATATTTTAGATAAAAGACAGCTTAGTATTAAAGTTACAGCTAATTCTTTATATGGTCAAATGGGTGCCGTTACAAGTGCGTTTTATGAACCAGATGTTGCATCTGCTACAACTGCTATTGGTCGCAAATTATTATTTTATGGTCGTGATATTATTGAAAAATGTTATGCAAATAAAAGAATGGTGTTAAGCGATGAAAGAGAAGTTACTACTAAAGCAGAATGCGTATATGGTGATAGTGTAACAAATAAAACACCTATTTATATTCGTAAAAATAAAGAAAACATTGAAATATTAAATGTTGAAGATATTGCAAAAAAATACGGAGATTCAATAGAATGGAAAAAATGTGTAGAAGATGGAAAGCAAGAAAAATTATATATGAATTTAAAAGATGAAGTTTTAATTGAAACTTGGAGTTCAAATGGATGGACTAAATTAGAACGATTAATAAAACATGAATTACATGAAAGTAAAAATATTATTCGTATTTTAACACATACTGGTTTAGTAGATGTTACAGACGATCATTCTTTGTTAAAAACAGATGGTACAATTATTTCGCCAAAAAATATTAATATTGGTACCGAACTTTTACATAAAACATTAAATTTAGAAGATTTTCAAGTTACTAATAGTAATAGTAATAGTAATAGTAATAGTAATAGTAATAGTAATACTAATAGTAATAGTAATAGTAATATTAATAAATCTCGTATTAGCGGTTTCTTCTTTGGAGATGGAAGTTGTGGTTCTTATAATTGTCCATCTGGTAAAAAAAATAGTTGGGCATTAAATAATAAGAATTATGATTTATTAAATTTTTATAAAGATTTATGTATAAAAGTATATCCAGATTTTGAATGGGTAATTATGGATACATTAAAATCTTCTGGAGTATATAAATTATCACCAAAAGGAAAAAATTTAAAAGAATTTATTATTAATTTTAGAAATAATCATTACAATAATTATTCTAAAATAATTCCTAATGATTTACTAAATTCTTGTAAAGAAATAAGACAAGCATTTTGGGATGGACTTTATGATGCAGATGGTGATAAAGATAAAAATGGTTATATTAGAATTGATCAAAAATCACAATTAAGTGCATCATATATATGCTTATTAGCAAATTCTATTGGTTTTAAAACATCGTTAAATAATAGAAAAGATAAACCCGAAATTTATAGAGTAACATGTACAAAAAAATCTCAACGTAAAAATTGCAATGCTATAAAAAAATTAGAATATATAAACGATTATGTTAAAAATAATAGTTTATATTATGAAAATCAAGATATAAACAATAAAATATATGTATACGATTTAACAACAAATAATCATCATTTTGCAGCAGGTATTGGTAATATGATTGTTCATAATACTGATTCTGTGTTTTTCAAATTTAATATAGTAGATGCGAATACTGGAAAAAAAATAATAAATAAAGAAGCGCTAAAATATACGATTGAATTGGCAAAACAAGCAGGACAATTAGCTAGTAAATTTCTTAAGAGACCACACGATCTTGAATATGAAAAAACATTTTGGCCCTGGGTCTTATTATCAAAAAAACGATATGTTGGTATGTTATATGAAGATGACCCTGATAAAGGCAAATTGAAATATATGGGTATTGTCTTGAAACGACGAGATAATGCACCTGTTGTAAAAGATATTTATGGCGGTGTTATTACTAAATTGATTGAAACACGTTTGATTTCTAAATCTTTAAAATTTGTAGATAATGAAATTAATAAATTATTAAAAGGTGAAATAATATTAGATAAATTATTGGTTACAAAATCATTACGTGGTTATTATAAAAATCCAAAACAAATCGCACATAAAGTTTTAGCTGAGCGTATTGGAGCACGTGATTCTGGAAATAAACCAGGTTCAGGTGATAGAATAAATTATGCTTATATTGTAAATCCAAATAAAAAGGCATTACAAGGTGAAAAAATAGAGACACCTGGTTTTATTAAGGAAAATCATTTACAATTAGATTATGAACATTATATTAGTAATCAAATTATGAAACCATTGTTGCAGTTATTTGCATTAGAATTAGAACAAATGCAGGATTTTAAACAAGGGCAAGAAAATATACGAAATGATAGAGCAAAAGGTAAATTTGTTAAAAAAGATGTATTATTTAGCGAAGAAGTAGAAAATTTAAAAGCAAAATGGACAGATCCAGAAAAATATGCTAAGAAATATGATGAACTTAGGATGAAAAATGTAAAACGATGTTTCTTTGATAAATATTTGAAAAAATTAAAATAATAATGACAATTATTATTATAATTGAAAAAATTAAAATAATAATATATAATATATAATAGCAATAATTTGATAATATGACTACAAGTAGTTTTATTAATACACCTCAAAATCATAAAATAATTAATATAGGAGATATATTTAAAGATGCAAAAGCTGACCCTCCAATTAAAGATAAAAAATTATTATCTAAATTTATAAAAAATTTACTAAATTCTGAAATTAATTTACAAGAAGCAAATTATAGTTTTAATGAAGTTAAAAAATTTATTAATAATATTTTATTGCCACAATTTAAAAAATTTTCTTATTCTTCATTACCGTCTATACTAGAAGATAAAGATAGTACACAACAAGGTGAAACAATAGAATTTATATCTAAATCAAATAAAAATATTTTACCCCAAGATATTATTCATTTTTTTATAGATGCAGCTATGAAGCCCGAGAAATATAAATCACTTAAACATGAAAAAAAGGATATTCATGTTATTGAAACATTTGCATCACATATGGATCCTGCAGGTAGAGAACAACCAAATTCAGAAAATATATTAACTGATAAATTAGAAAAAATTTCTACTATTAATTTACAAGAATATGGATTTGATGAAAAATGTAAAGTTATATTTGATGCAAGTCAATCAACAAAAGAATTTATGTCAGTACAAATTATAACAAAATCACAAAATTTAAAATGTAAATTATCTAGAACAGGTAACATTGATATAAAATCTTTTAATTATAATAATAAAGATATTAAATTAAATGACTTCAAAGAAGTATCAAAAAATTTATTTAAAGGAAATAATTATAAAAATAGTTTTATTAATGGATTAACAGAAAAAAGTAGTCAAAAAGAAAAATCTATAGGAGAAATGTTTATATTATTAAAAGAATTAGGAGATACAATGCAAGCAATTATTTTAGAAAAAATTTTAAAAGAAAAATCATTAGAAAAATATCTTGGAACTTCTTGTTTGTTAACAAATGATATAGTTCTTGCATGTAGATGTAGTGTTTTAAATGTTCCACATTTATTAGATGGCTTAACTTCTGGTGTATTAACATTATTTTTACCGGCACTAACGAAAGAAGATCAAAAAAGAGTACAAAAAGAATATGATAAAAGAGAAAAAATAACAGAAATATTAAAATTCATTAATGAAAATAATAATGTTGTTGCTTCTTTAAATACATTTAAAGAGTTTATAGAACATTATAGTGGAAATGGAAAAATTACTACAGAAATTTCTATATCTTCTGCTGGAACAAAATTAGGTAAAAATGTTATTATATTTCCTATTATTAAAGAATTAGAAAAATTAATTGGAAAAATAGGTGAAGCAAATGTTATTCTTAACAATATTTTAAAAGTATTAAATGAAAATTTTGCTGAAGTTAAAATAAAATTATCCGGATTAGTTGAAACAATTACAGATGAATATGTTGAACTATGTAAAAAAGAATTTTCTATTTTTAGAATTTATATTATTCAATTAAAGGCAAACGACTTGATTAGAAAAATAGATAAAGATAAAAAAATTGCTTATTGTATAGGAAGTGGAATAAGTACTTCGTTATTTATAAGAAAAATACCAAAAAATTTAGGAGGCTCTACTAGTGCTAAATATTTATTTATAGATCAAATTGGTGGTAATATTATATTTAATTCTGGTTTCATTACTCATATTTTAAGATTAGCATCAATTGGAGGAGGAGGTAAAAGATCTAGAAGTTCTAAAAGAAGTTCTAAAAGAAGTTCTAAACGAAGTTCTAAACGAAGTTCTAACACAAGTTCTAACACAAGTTCTAACACAAGTAGTAATCATAAACATAAAAAACAGAAGACAAATAAAAAAGAACTAATACAAAATTTATATGCTTTAATATATCCAATCATATATTGTTATCCATGGTTAGTTGAATATATATTAGATTATGATACAAATAAATCATTATTAATAAAATTAATAGAATATATTTTAACCAATGAAGAAGAAGAAGAAAAATTTAATACTTCTTTAACAGAGATTTTCTCAGAAATTAACGAAGAAAAATATTATAAAAAAATAATAGAAAAAAATTTTGATGAAAAAAATAATATTAATGATGATTCATATCAAACTACAATTTTAAATAATATAACAAAAATATTAGAAAAATTATATGATAGTAATACTGTAAAACGTACTAGTGTAAAACGCAGTAGTGTAAAACGTAATAGCGTAAAACCTATTGTGATTAAACCAGCAACTACAAGATCAGTGAGTGTAAATTCAATACATACTCCAAAAAAAAGTAAAAAATTTAAATCAAGATTAAAAGGTATTTCTAAGCCTACTACTCAGCGTTTAAAACTAAATAGAAATAAAGAAAACCGCCAAAACAAACAAAAAAATATTCTTTTTATTTAGACCTTAAAAAAAATTAACATATAAGAAAATATAATAAATATTATAATATTTTCTTATATATAGATTAAAATA
>WASW01010287.1_pt1 | contig 9971 bp, 5 predicted proteins | sample 5698521 | NCBI WGS metagenome assembly WASW01 (sample SAMN11175560, study PRJNA528189) | sponge metagenome | isolation source: marine sponge | host: Leucetta | place: Antarctica: Western Antarctic Peninsula, King George Island | collected 2013-01
GTTGTATTACCAGCAAGACCAATACCAAGAACATCAGTAACGTATTGCAGGTTATTTCTGTTTAAATGACGGTGTGCAAAATCAAGCCCGATTAGTACCGTGCCGTAGGGTCGCTCAACTTTTGAAAAGTTGTAATTGAACTTACTCGTCACTTCGAAAAGTTTATAATTCAAACCGCGCGAAATTTGCTCAGCAGCAGGTTTATCGAGAATGATCGGTTCAACCGCATTTGAGAAAATTAAATCTTCCGGTTTGAAGTCCCCACTGTATCGAAACCACAACAAAAAGTTCAGTGTGACCTGTCCTTTTGCAACGTCTAATTCCGTCACTTCCTTAACTTGAAGACCCGTGTAAACGACATTGGTTTTGTACATAAACCGATCGTTCACATAGAGCACTTTGCCCTTTTTGAGTTCTTCGATGAAGTTCGCTGCAACGCCTGCTTTGATAGGTTGTAGCTGCGTTAAAGCCGACACCATGTTGCGACCATCATATCGTCCCATGAATACAGGAGACTTCGCTTCGCCCTCTGACGAAAAGGTTTTGATACCACCAATGCCGCGAATACCGTCTTCAACAGTCGTCGCCCTTGTTAAACGGTCGTTGATCATGCGCCGTCCACCAGCAACGATCTCTTCACCCTCTTTTCGAGTACCGTTCTTAAAGCCTTCAACAATCAGGTGGACCGTATCAAACGCGTACGCAGCCACCCAATCCGATGACGCGCCAAACTTCGTCTGATAGCGCGAGTTAAAGTCCTGCGCCTCTTCGTTGGCGGTATCGAACAGAAGTGGTGTCGATGCCACAATTCCGTTGGTATACTTGGCAACATCTTCGTTCGTGGGGCCCAACGCTTTTTGGAAAGCCCGCGTCGCCAGAATACTGGTTCCGACAATCTGATTGCGGACCTTTGCATCGCGAAGTGATTTTAGCACAGTTGCGGCATGATCTTCTTCAGCGGCGATAAACACGGTGCCAACGTCCAGCTTGGGTTTCAGATCCGCGACAATCTCGTCTATGCGAGATTTGGCAGATGCGCTCGACCCATCAAATCCCCATTTGTAGCGAATTCGAGTTCCAAAACGCTTGTAGGTTTCTTCGAACATTTCAGCCATTCGGAGACCACGAGGTGACAAATCATGGATAATGGATGCTGTTTTCTGGCCAAGAACGTTGCGGGTGTAGTTCGCAACAAATGCGGTTTCATGGTCTGTGTCGAAAACGCCAGAGAAAATCGATGGCGAACCTTGTACGATGCCACTATTAACGGGCGCAGGCGCAATCATTGGCAATTTGTATTTATTGTAAATCGGCGCTGCCGCTTCGGTCGTTGCAACACTCCAATGACCAATGACAGCCAGTACTTTGCTGTTCGCACCGAGTTCTTCTGCTATTTTCCGAGCTTCAGCAGGATCACTTTTGTCATCAAAAAGGTCGATGACAACGCGGCCACCGTGGATTCCGCCCGCATCGTTAATGCCGTCAGCATAAAGCTCTGCACCTTGTTTCAGGGATTGGCCGTTGACCGCCAGTGCGCCGCTTAACGGTGCAACAATGGCAATACGAACAGTTTTATCCTCGTCATCTGATAGGTACGTAAAATTGGCAATAATCGATCCGATTACTGTCATGATTACGAGTAATGTCAAAATGACTCCGAATAGCTGCTTTTTACTCAGCTGTTTCAGAAACTCCACGTCACCCCCACTTTCTTCTTTCGCTCGACCCCATCACCTGCGATGAAACAGATAATCAGAACATATCAGATTTATTGTGGGTGAGCGACCCAGCTATTTGCAAAGCTTTGTTCTTAAAATGTTATCCGATTGTTACATTTGGTAAACCCCCTTTTATAAATGCGTGATTTATAGGAAATTTCGTATAAGTTAATTTTTCGTATATTTTCTGCGGATTCGCAGTGTATTCTGAAATCTTGCGTTTTAAGGTTTTGCTTGCATTAAAAAGGGTGGAAATAAAGTTATGACGGGGATGTTTCCCGCGCTGAGGCAATATTCAAGATTGACAGCGCTCAGCCTTTTGGCGGGCGGCTGTATCCTTGTGTATTCGTCATCTGCAAGCCGTGCAGAAGGTTTAGAGTCACTATTACCCTATGTCATTGAGAACCATGATCGCGTTCGCGCCTCAAAATCGAGCCTGACCGCGGCGCGCAACCGAGCTCGCGAAGCACTTGGCGGATGGTATCCAACCCTTAGTCAGACTGCGAATGCAGGTCATGAAACACAGGAAAATGACGGTGGTGGCGACACACGGACCGGATTTAGTGAATATGATTTTTCCCTGACGCAACTTCTTTGGGATTTTGGTTCAACAAACGCAACGATTGATAAAGCACGCCTTGAAGTCGAGGCGGCGCGGTTTGATCTTATTGAAACGCGCCAATCGCTAATCCTTGAGGCCATCACGGCTTATATGAACACCATACGTTCGAATGCTGCATTAGGCTTCGCTAAGGAGTCAGAAGGAAACATTCGAAAGCAGACTGGCCTTGAAGAAGCGTTGGTTATCCTCGGCTCAGGTTTCTCAACAGACGTGTTGCAAGCAAAGACACAGCTTGCAGGTGCACAGGCAAGGCGCGCCCAAAGTGAAGGTGGCCTGATCAATGCGTTGAACCGGTTCCAAGCCGTTTACGGACGCAGGCCAGATAGCATAGAGGCTTTGTCTCCTGTTCCTTATCCAGCAGCGTTTTTGCCGCTCTCATTGACCCAGGCAACCGACGTCGCTCTTGAGACCAATCCATCGCTCAAGAATGCCATCCTTGATGCTGACATTGCCAAGGAAGACGTGCGTATTGCGCGAGCTGATAATTTTACACCAAAAATAGAAGCGTCAGCAGAGCGCAAACTTAAAAAGAATGTTGGCGGCACAATCGGGCCAAAACAAGAAAGCCTGGCCAAGGTTGAGATGACGTTTGATTTCAACTTAGGATTTACAGCCGTTAATACACTCCGGGCATCTGAAAGCGATTTAAGTGCCAGCACATACACAGCCGCTGATACGCGTCGCTCAATAGAAGAACAGGTTCGCAATGCCTGGCAGCAACTTGAAACAGCCAAGCAAACGGCATCCCATCTGAACAATCAGGCGAATATTGCCGCAGCGTTCCTTGAACTCGCGCGCAACGAACGCCAACTTGGCCGCCGGTCATTGATCGATGTTCTCTCTGGTGAAACCAATTTGATCAACGCTAAGTCGGATGCTCTTTCTGCTGAGACAGATGTCTTACTCGCGGCTTACGGGCTTTTGGCTGCGACGGGTCAACTCGAATATGATGTCGTCAAACGCTCGAAAGGCGTCACAGCACCAAAAATCCTGCAGCCCTCAATAAACACGCCGTCTGATCCAACGGCACCAGCAGCGGCGCCCACCCAACCCGTAACGCCAGCTCCTAATAATCAAAGCAATGTGATTTCACCAGATGTGACAGTCACAGAAGGTCGCTCTGTATCTGATTTACAAGCAATGTTCGTATCTGCTCAACGTACTGACGTCGCTACGCTACCAGACAGACTTGAATCATACGGACGTGTAGCAAAGAAAACGCCAACGGTTACCTCACCAACGATGGAACCTAAGACCACGCAGACTCGCTATACCTTTCTTCATGATCAAGATACCGACGCGCGCAGCGAGGTAGCAGACGAAACAACATCAACGTTCGAGTTTGCGAGCCGTGATCATCAAAATGACGCTATGCTAATTGGGATGAGCGCAATTCCGTCAAACAGCGATACTGCCGTTCTCTCAACTCCAGGCGAACTCTCCGAAATGCCAACGCCACGAGTGGTTGAAATATCAAAAGCTGAAACCCCAGCTGCGACAGCCTATTTATCAAATGACGTGATTGACCTTGATGCGCCACACGAGGTTACTGAGATCGCCACTATTTTGGCACCAGAGACCCCGACTTTTAATGATGCAGACGAGAGCGCAGAAAATTTAACTGGCTTTAGTGACATTGTCTCATTCTTCGAAGAGGCGGCCAGAGCTAATGAAGAAACATCTGAAGCTCCTCAACTCGTTAAAGAAGAGATTGCACCTCAGGTGACCGAAGTCGCTTCGTTGCCGGCGGCCAATGACATTGAGCATGATGGACGAGACCCGCTTGGAGATTTCTTTGGAGAGGTAATCTCCTTCCTGGAGTCAGCGCAACCAATTGAGACACCCAACACTGAAATTCAAGTCGCGCACGCAACACCAACTATCGAAACTGCAGCTCTAATGGCTGAAGAAAATAATGTTCATCAATCAAACCCACTCATAGATATCTTCGATTTTCTGGATAACGCGCATCAAGCCAGCTTGGAAGATGAGGCGATGGCGCCATTAAAGAAAATCGACCCTGTTCGAACCGAAATTAACCAAACCACCGCTGACGAGAATAAAGAGAACGCCACCCAAGTGAACGCTTTTGCATTTCTCAACGATCTGTTCAGCAGCGTAAAATCAGATGTAAGCAAGGCTTCCTACGAACCGTTGTCTGCCGTCTCTTTCGAAGAATTTGACGGGAATTAAGCCCGTGTTTGTCTCCGCATATCCAAGCGACGTTTTTTCTGGAATAATCTCCGAATGATAAACTGTCGCTCAATTCCTGACCCAACTTGCCGTCCGCATATTTTGCGGGATGTCTCCTGATGGGTGAATTTTTCAGACGCCTGCGTGCGAAGCCCGGTTTGTCGACAGAAGTCATCGCTGCGTCGTTTTTCGCGAACATTCTGGCACTTGCCTCACCGCTCTTCGTTATTCAGGTCTTGAACCGATATGTTGGCCAAGGGGTCGATGCGACTCTCGCCGCCCTCGCATCAGGGGTTTTAATTGCCATTGGCCTGGAACTCGGATTTCGCCAAGTACGTATGAAACTGGCTCGCGGTCTAAGTGCCAGAAAAGATGATGAGCTATCAACTGGCGCCTTCGGCATCTTAACGACAGCACAATCAATGGCGTTAATGCGCATACCGTCTGGTGAGCGCCGTGAAGTCGTTCGCGGACTGGAACTGGTCGAAAGCGCCTATACACCCGGCAATATTACAGCCGTCATAGATGTTCCTTTTGCGCTACTGTTTGCTCTCGCACTATTTTTACTAAGCCCCCACTTGGCCGCCATCGCGATTGGCTTTGTCATTGTGATCTTCCTTTTTGCTGTCCTTTCACAGCGCAGCCTGCGCGGTCCTGCTGCGACACTGAGTGGTGCGCAAAATGAAGTCGCCGGGCTGTTGAACAACGCCATTGCAGCGACCGATACGGTTCGCGCATTTGGCGGACGCAAAATTCTGACCACAGCATGGACGAAAGCCAGTGAGCGTTCGCGACTGTTGCGCGCGCTCATCGCACGACGTCAGGCACTTGTGCAATCCGTAACGCAAAGTGCCCAAGCTCTCATGAGTGTCTTTATCTATTCAGTCGGTGCATGGCTCGTTGTGCGTGGCGAATTGGATATTGGCCTCTTGATTGGTGCCAACATTCTTTCAGCACGTGCGCTTGGCCCAATGATCAAATTTGCGCAGTTAGGCGAGAGTTTTGCTAAGGCCGAGAACGCATTGGCAAAGGTACGTGAGTTTGCATCCCTCCCCGCTGAACCTGAAAAAGGGGCCAAGCTCAGCCAGTTTAATGGACAGATCGAATTTCGTGATGTGTCGTTCGCATATCCAGATTCGAACACCCCGCTTTATGAAGGACTGAGCTTCAAGCTCGCACCGGGCGGTGTGATGGTTGTGACAGGTTCCAACGGTGCTGGAAAATCAACATTGGCAAAAATGATGGCCGGATTGCTACAGCCAACACGCGGTCAAATCTTGTTGGACGGTGTTGACCTCCAGCAGCTTGAGCCGAACTGGTGGCGCACACAGCTCATGTATCTGCCTCAAGAACCAACGTTCATTAATGCATCTCTTCGAGATAACCTTGAAGTCGCTAACCCCGGTCAATCCGAAGAAACAATGATGCGGATCGTTCGTGAAGTCGGCCTGGGTAAGTATGTTGATGAGAGCCCGGACGGCATGGATCGGTTGATTGCCAATGGTGGCGGCAACATGGCATTAGGCCAACGCAGACGCCTGGCATTTGCTCGTTCAATGTTCGTCGGAGGTAAGCTCGCAGTACTGGATGAACCCACTGAAAGCCTGGATCATGAAGGTACTGCTTTTGTGTATTCCACTCTTATTGATATGGCGCGACGTGGCAAAACGATCATCGCATTTTCACTCGATCCCAAAATCGTAAGCGCCGCGACATTGATCCTTGATCTTGATACCAAGCCAACGCCAACGCTGCGCCAAACAAAACCGCATGCGGTCAAAACGGAGGCAGCATCATGAGTGAAGAAGACGTCATGCCAACGCCGGAAGACGACAAAGCCAATGCTGGGACCCATATGTTTTTGGGCCTGTGCATCCTCTCGCTCGTAGCCTTCACCGTTTGGGCGACTAATGCCGAACTTGATATCGTCTCAGTGGCGACCGGAGAAGTTTCACCATCGAGCAACGTACAATCCGTCGATCATCTTGAGGGTGGGATTGTTCGTGCCATTCTTGTACGGGAAGGCGAACGGGTTGCCGCGGGCCAAGCACTTATCGAACTGGAGCGCACGCAAAGCGGTGCCGACGCCAAAGAGTTACGCATTCGGTTACGCTCCCTACTCGCAGACATCTCCCGTTACAATGCTGAACTATCCGGCCTGGACGTACCGATCTTCCCACCTGCTCTTACCAAAGCTGAGCCAGAACTCATCAAGCAGGCGTTTGGTCTGTTTAAGACACGCAAACGCCGGATGCTTGGTCAGGTCCGAGCGCAGGAAGCTGCAATCCGTCAACGGGAGTTGGAAATCGTCGAAGTTAAAGCGCGACGCGATAACGCACACAAAAGCCTCAAACTCCTCAACGAGCAAATACAAATATCTGAAAACCTCCTCGCTAAAGAACTTACCAACCGCATGCTGCATCTCAACCTGTTGAAAGAAGCTGCCGATCTGCGCGGGCGCATTGACGAGTCAGAAGCCGCATTGCCTAGGTTACGTTCAGCTCTCAATGAAGCTGGCTCAAACATGGAAACAATTCGTGCGTCGTTTCGCGAAGAAGCTCAAACCGAGCTTGATAAAGTTACTCGCGAAATGGACGAATTAACCCAGCGGTTACGCAAGGTCGATGATAATCTGGACCGGACAACGCTTCGTGCTCCTGTCGATGGATTTATTAAAACTCTTTATGTTGTGAGCGTTGGCGGCGTGGTACGTGCGGGGGCGACAGTTGCCGATATCGTACCTGCAGATGATCGCCTCATTATCGAAGCTCAATTGGCAACCCAAGACATCGGATATGTGCGCGCGGGTCAGGCAGCCAAGGTGACATTAGCATCAGCAGATGCAGCAAAGTTTGGCGATCTACCAGGAACGGTGGAACGCGTATCCCCTGATACACTTCTGACCGAAGACGGCAGACCCTATTACAAGGTCCGTATCATCACCGAGAAAAGCTACTTTGAAGATGGGAAATTACGGTATGACCTGTTCCCAGGTATGCAGGTCGCAACATCGATCCAGACTGGATCTCGCACCATTATGGAATACATTCTCGACCCGTTGATTGGTCGTATGCATGACGCGCTGCGTGAGCGCTGATCATGCCTCTCTCCAAGCCGCAGACTAACAAGTTTAAGAAGCGCCTGATTGAAATGCGCGATGAACTGGATTCCATTTCCTCAATATCTGCAGAGTCACGAAAGCCCGTTGAACTGGATCAAACATCCATCGGACGTTTATCTCGAATGGATGCCATTCAGGGTCAGGCGATGCAGCTTGAAACAGAACGACGCCGCGGGGTTGAGCGTCTGCGTATCGAAGCTGCTCTCGAGCGCATAGAAGACGGCAACTTTGGATACTGCACTGTTTGCGATGAAGACATTGCGATCAAACGACTTGAGAACGATCCAAGCGTGCCGAACTGTATCGACTGCCAACGTCACGCCTGATTAAAGTCAGGGCTCGTAAACAGAATATGATGTACCCGTCGCAGCTCATTTCTCAGAGATGTAATCACCATCGAATTTCTTCAAGTCATCAATGATCTCATACCAATCTGGTTTTGACGTTGTATGGATATGAAGTGTCGGCCGTATTTTTGGATCATCATCTAGCGCAGAAGCCGCGATCACATATACATCACCATTAGCCATGTCACCTAGAGAGCTACCGCAGTTCTTACAAAAACAGCGACCAAACTTCGAATCTGACTCAGGTGTGAATTTTGTTATCTCATCTTGCCCATCTGTAACCAAAAGATCATCGGCTTTCCCAATCAGAACCGCAGAAAATATACCCGCAGTTTTGCGGCACCTTGAACAGTGGCAATAGCTCAAGGAAAATGGTTCCCCCAAAATCTGAAATTTCACTTTTCCACAGAGGCAGCTTCCCTTGATCATTCAATGTCCTAATTTGTAAGTTTAACAATTAAAGAACATATCATGAACATTTGATGTCCACAAGAAAAGAATTTCTCGTATTACAATGCCTTACTCGGGCTCAATACGAGCATTAAGAACGCGACAAATTATTGATACGTTTTATCTGCTTCCGCTGCTTTCGCCCGGCGGATATCGCGCATCGCCAGACGATGGAAACGTAAGCTTAGCCAGGCCAACGACACGATACATCCAACAAGAATGCCGTGGAACAATCCGACGACACCATTCTCATACGTAAACGTCGATATATACCCGACCGGCACCATGACACCAAAAAAGCTAACCGTCTGAATAATGCTAGGTGCCCATACATCTTTTCGACCGCGCAGCGCGTTGGCCATCACCGCTTGCCCACCGTCAGGCACAAAGATCCAGGTAATGAAGGCAACAGAAATAACGGCCTCGGTGAGCAGTGCCGGATCATCCGTATAGATAGCGGTGAGCGGACCCGGAAGGAAATACGCAATAAGGCCAACACCCATCATAACAACGGTATTCACCCCGAGCCCCGTCCAACCAGCAAGCGCAGCATCGGGGATATCTCCTCGACCAAAAGCTATACCCACACGCACAGTGGTTGCTGAGCCGATCCCAATCGCCAACATAAACGCCAACGCCATAAGGTTAAGCGTCAGCCCGTACGCAGCGAGGGGAATTTTCCCAAGCCAACCCGCATAGGCATTCAACGTGGCAAAAGCTAAACTCTCAACACCAACACTGACACCTATTGCATAGCCAATACGGCGCAATTCCTGCCAAGCCTTAAACCCACCCGTAAGTGGAGCTCGGATCGCGAACTTATCCCGATCTTTTAAATTCCAGACGATTGCCACCAACGCCAAAGCCATGGCCCACCGCGTGATGGTTGTTGCCCATGCGGCACCCGCCGCGCCCAAAGGCTCTGCAAACATTGAGCTATCAATCAGCAACCAGTTCAAAACAACATTCAGGATATTGGCGGCGACCATGACGATCATCGACAAACTTGGACGGTTGATTCCTTCAAGGAAGTACGCACAACACAGAAACAATAGATGCCCCGGCAGACCCAGCGAGACGATCTGCATGATCTCACCACCGTATTTGGAAATATCAGCAGTTTGATCCGTTGCTAAAAGTAATGACTCACCACTCAGCCCGATCAGAATACAAATGATGCCAAGGAAACCACCGTACCAGAGTGAACGTCGCCAAATTGGACCGCACTCTGTGAATCGCCCGCCTCCATAGGCATTTGCCGTCAGCACGAGCGCGCCCATGATCATGCCCAGCGACGTAATCATCATCGGCATGATGAGGCCCAAGCCAATGGCCAAATAAGCGAGCTCGAGCGAACTGAAATGCCCGGTCATAACAGTATCTGCCATGACCAATAACAAGAAACCCGAACGTGACACGACGATCGGTGCCGACAATCGGATCAATTCTGAGGTGTGCCGTTTTAATCTGCCGCGTACACCCTCAATAGCAAGGCGTGTAACGGGTTCTGGTGACGTTGA
>WASW01091198.1_pt1 | contig 9967 bp, 14 predicted proteins | sample 5698521 | NCBI WGS metagenome assembly WASW01 (sample SAMN11175560, study PRJNA528189) | sponge metagenome | isolation source: marine sponge | host: Leucetta | place: Antarctica: Western Antarctic Peninsula, King George Island | collected 2013-01
TTCTTCAATGACTGGCCCGACCCGAGCTTTGGGGAAGAGATTGCCCAGGGATTCCGGGAACGATATCAGGCACTGAAGGCGGACGGTCGCTCGCCCGATCAGATTTTCATGGACCTGCAAACCTTCGCTGGCGGCATGAATGGCACCCCATCCCACCAGGCGGCCGTTCTTGCCGTCATGTCCTATTTCTTTGAACGCTGCGACATCTTCGAAGATCAAGTTGAGGAGGATGCAGAGACATGATCCTTCCGACAAAGCATATAAGACCGGAACGCGCGTTGCTGTCGATTGGCGCCGAAATCCTTGGCTGCCTGCGCGAACCGATGACCGTCTCACGGGTCTGGGACACGCTTCGCAAACGGCGCGGTAAAACGCCGGAACCTGCACCGATTACCTACGACTGGTTCGTCCTCGCGCTCAATCTGTTGTTCATTGTGAAGGCCGTCAATTTCGACAACGGCGTGTTGCGAAAGGCTGCGCCATGATTCACGCGATCACAAGTGATCTTGGTAGCTTCAAATCACTGGCGTTCGAGCCAGGCCTAAATATTCTGCTTGCAGAAAAAAGTGCCGACGCATCGGACCGCCAGTCGCGGAACGGTGCGGGGAAGACCAGCTTCGTTGAACTGATTCATTTTCTGTTCGGAGGTAATGCAAAACCTGACAGCATCTTCCGCTCCGACGACCTGGTCGGTTCAACATTCGAGACACAGACCGACATCGGAGGTCACATCATTTCTGCGGGTCGGTCCGGGTCAAAACCGTCGCGCATCCGGATACAGGGCGAGACTTCCCATTGGCAGATCGAGCCTACCCTCGATACCAAAACTGGAGATATGTTCTTATCCAATGACCATTGGAAATCAGACCTTGGGACCTTGATCTTCGGCCTGACCGTGGACCCGGATGCCCCAGCCCGCTTTGGCGCGACTTTTCGTTCCCTCTTTTCCTATTTCGCGCGCCGCCAGAACAGCGGTGGTTTCGTGAAGCCGACACAACAGTCAGGTCAGCAACAGGGATGGGACCAGCAAGTCGCCATCTCATATCTACTTGGCCTTGATGCCGGAATTTCGCAGGAATTTCAAGAAACGCGCGCTCAGGAAAAGGCGATGGCCGAGCTTCGCAAGGCTGCGAAACAAGGGAACTTAGGGAAATTTTACGGAAACTCTGCCGATTTCCGAACGCGGTTGGCAATCGCCGAAACCAAGGCGCGACAGCTTCAACAGCAGCTTTCCGCGTTCAATGTCGTCCCCGAATATGCTGCTATGGAACAGGAAGCGTCCGAGATCACCCGGTCCATATCGTCTGTCAACGATGACAACATGATCGATCGTGAGCTGATCGTGCAACTGACATCGTCATTGGAAAGCGAATTGCCCCCGGCAGCAAGCAACATCAAAAAGCTCTACCGTGAAGCTTGTGTCGTCCTTCCTGGCACAGTCGGGCGCCGGTTCGAGGAAGTCTCGCAGTTTCACGAGGCCATTGTCCGAAACCGCCAAGCACATCTATCGTCCGAGATTTCTGCCGCTGAACGGCGTATCATGGCGCGGGAGGCTCAGCGCGTTGACCTCGACAGACGGCGCGGGCAGCTCATGGGCATCCTGCTGTCCGGCGGTGCCTTGGAGCATTACGCGAAACTCCAAGAAGAGGCTGGACGCGCTGAGGCGAATATCGAAGCTCTTCGCCAGCAACTTGAAATTGCCGAGCGGGTCGAAAGCACAAAAGTGCAGTTGGAGATTGAGCGGGCCCGTCTCCATCAGACGCTTCGGAATGACCTGCACGAACGCAGCGAGACAGTCAACGAGGCCATTGTAATCTTCGAAGAGTTGTCGAACGCCCTCTATGAACAGGCCGGAAGCCTGACCGTGGCGGCAACCCCGAGCGGTCCGACCTTCGAAGTCGCGATCGACGCGCAGCGGAGCAAAGGCATCACAAATATGCAGATATTTTGTTTTGATCTGATGCTGGCCGAGTTAGCAAGCAGACGCGGCATTGGGCCAGGCTTCTTGATCCACGACAGTCATCTTTTCGATGGTGTTGATGAACGCCAGGTCGCCAAGGCGTTGCAACTTGGTGCCGAGCATTCCGCCAATGTCGGGTTTCAGTATATCGTGACGATGAACTCGGATGCTGTTCCGGAGGATGGGTTTCACGACGGTTTTGATGTGCGAAGGTTCGTCAATCCAACGCGACTGACTGACGAGATCGAAACAGGTGGGCTTTTTGGCGTTAGCTTTAGTTAGTGTCCGTCCGGCAAGTCCAATGGAAGCCTATCCACCATGTTGAACGCCCATTACTGAAGTAACTGGGGCAAATTCCGGAATTTTAGCGTTGTGCGACGAGTTCGGGCAGATAGGGGATATTGGGTGCTCTGGGTATTTTGAGGCGATTGGGGTCGAGTCCGGTAAGGGGCAGAATGACACCCTAAGGGGTTTTTCGATGTCGTTTGTGATTACTTAAAATCAGAGCCCCTGCGTCGGGAAATTAACACAGGCATGAATGTTGTCGAACGCTGGAACGGCGTGAATGACTTCATCTATTTTGGCAAAGGCGGGGAGATCACCAGCAACCAATTTGAAGATCAGGAAGTTTCGGTTTTGTGTTTACACCTGCTTCAATCCAGCATGGTCTATATAAACACGATTATGATCCAGGACATCTTGTCGGACCCAGAGTGGGCTGCAAAAATGACGCCCCGGGACTGGGCAGGCATCTCTCCGTTACCTCATCGGCACTACAGCCCCTACGCGGCTTTAGCTTTCTCGCCAAAGTGATAACAGGGGTTAAGTTCAAAGACGGAATAGAGGTAATAAAAACCAATCAGGCCGCCGCATGATTCAGATGGCCGAAACACCAGATTTGACTATAGCTCCCCCTTATTGGGCGCCGCTTTTTGAGGAAGCTCTAAATATAGACTGACGGAAATTTCTGGGGTTTGGGCTTACACCCCAGCCAGGAAAACAATGAATTAGATTCGGTATTTAAACTACTCGCGTCGCCACACGTAAAATGTGCCGTTTGCCTTGACCTTGAAAGGTGCCCGTACACCGATCATCAGATCATCACGGCCCTGAACCTCAGACTGATCAACATTGTCGATTTGAATAGACACAATCGGACCATGCCGGAGGTCAGCATTCTGCTCAGCTGGTTGCATCAACAATATATCGCCAGAGGCAATGCGCCCCGCAGGCCAGCTAAAGCAGGCGATACTGTCACCGAAGACCAAAACGTTCCCCTCGATAAGTACGAATTGCCGCATTACAACTCGACTTCTTAGCAGTTCACAGGTCAATATTTCATTGATTGCCGTGACGAATGCTTGAAGCTTCGCTGCTCGTTCTCTCACAATATCATTGTCTTCGATAGATTCTAAGTTTGCTACCCCATGAGCGATGTCATTGCGCAAAATCACCAATTCATCAATGTGATCAATTGTGCTCTCTACCTCACCATCCTGCATATCCTTTACCAAAACCCCGAAAGAACCTGCCAGGAAACTAGTATAGGCCGGTGTTGAAAGCAGGCGTCGCCCCCCAAGATGCACGTCCAGGTTGCTCATGATTTCACGGATTCGAGCGAGTTTCATGTTTGATGAGCGAAGGGAAAATGCGCGAGCGTTTAGGCGAAATGGGCCGACGCCACTCAAGCAATCATGAAGAATTGACACTATAGCCGATACCTCTTCTGTTTCACGAATTTTGCCGTCCTTTAACGAAGCAAGATAATCAATGGTGAGCTTCGTGTGCCGTTCGCGCAATGATTTTGGGAGCTTATGAAATTTTTGATAAATTTCTCCAAGAATTTCTGCGTACTCCGCGACGGCTTCTTCGACATAACGTTCTAGAGCATAATCACATCTAATTGAATCAATTAGGGGATTCCCAAATTGGATTAGATGTGATTCAAGTAGAGACTGGATCAGGAGGCCAGTCTCTATGGTGAAAGCTCTATCAATTGATCTTCGAGAACGTGTTATTTCTGCTGTTAACGAGGGGACCTCGCGTCATGAGGCAGCGGCACGGTATGGTGTTTCTGCTTCCAGCGCTATTCGTTGGGTCGCTGCGTGGCAGTTGACTGGCAATTCGGCCCCCAAGCCTATGGGAGGTGATCGCCGCTCTCATCATCTTGAGGAACATGCGGGCGTTATAATAGCGGCTGTTCACGATCAGGTTGATATCACCATTGTGGAACTTCAGGCCCTGCTCAAGGGACGTGGTATAACGGCCAGCTTTGGCTCTGTATGGAATTTACTGGCTCGCCACGATCTGACATATAAAAAAAGACAGCCCATGCAGCCGAGCAGGAACGCGAAGATGTCGTAGCGGCGCGCGTAGCGTGGCGAGATATGCAGAAGGGCTTGGACCCGTCCAGGTTGGTCTTTCTGGATGAAACGGGGGCATCCACCAAAATGACGCGAACGCGTGGCCGTTCGAAACGCGGTGAGCGCCTCATTGCCAGCGTACCGCATGGGCACTGGAAAACGACCACCTTTCTCGCTGGTCTGCGTCATGACGGGATCACGGCACCGCTGGTACTGGATGGTCCGATGAATGGCGTGATCTTTCTGGCTTATGTGGAACAGTTTCTGGCACCGGCTCTCAAGCCTGGCGATATTCTCATTATGGATAATCTGTCTGCCCACAAGGTTACAGGTGTGCGTGAAGTCATCGAAGCCGTTGGAGCAAAGCTGCTCTATCTACCGCCGTACTCACCCGACCTCAATCCCATAGAAATGATGTTTTCAAAACTCAAAGCCCTCTTACGCAAGGCGGCGGAAAGAACGGTGAGCAGCCTATGGCTTACGATTGGCGATCTGCTTGAAACGTTCTCGCCTGACGAATGCCAGAACTATTTTACTCACGCCGGGTATGGGTCTATATGACCTGATTATGCTCTAGCGATCCGTACAAAACGATGACCGACGAGACATAACGTTGCCGGCGCTTGATTGTGCTATGGTCCTGTATCGGAGTTAGGAATTTTCTGAGGTCGAGGCGCCCAGATTCAGGCCGCGAAAGCAGATTGGTGATCAGGTCATCCTCAGCATCCGACGCTTGCAAAAACCGTCTGAGCTTATCGATTTCCGCCCCGAACGATGTAAGTGCCTCGCGCATCATCAAAGATATTGGTGCAGAAAGGCCCGATATTGCTCTTCACGTTGCTGAAGTGCTGAAGGGTTTACGTTCCTTCCCTCAAAAATTGTGTAGTTCATTTTGTAAAAATTTCCAATTTCCGACTGAATCTGTGCAGCTTTTTCGAGCAACGATTCCTTTTCAGGAAGCATTTCAGCCAGAACTAGCATCAGAGGATCATATGCAGTAATTGTTGCCCTCTCCAGCCAAGCCCAAGTATCTTTCCCTGCACGAGAACGCCTTCTGAAAAGGAAAAAGGCGCGACTCCCAAGAAGCTCATCTGCAAACGAAACTGTCTGCTCGAAAATTTCATCAAGCTCTTCGAGCGTATCCACTGGGAGGAAGTTAGCTTTTCGAAGATATCAGTCAAAATATTTTCCGAGAGGTTCGCCAGAGCGATGCAGGCGATGCTTTTGTCGGTACGAGAAGAATCGCAGCACAAGTTCAACGTCCGCCATTTGGCGAAATTCTTCGTTCATTATGCGATCTTTCGACGGCAGACCGCCATCGTATTCTTCAGGTTCTGGCTCCGGTATTCCCCAAAGGTGGCAAAGAGTAGCGTTTCGGGACAAACGGATGCAGAGCTGATTCATCGGTCCGTCAAATAAGGCATTTCGGGATTCTTGCGGGGAGAGTCGCACTCCGCCGCTATTGATGCGCTCGAAGACTAATTGCTTGAGCCGCAGGGCATCTTCTTCATTGTGTGCGGTCTCTTTGAGAAGAATTACTGATGAAAGGTATCGCCGATCGATTCCCTCTCTAACCTTGGATGGCAAATCACTGTAGGTACGACCGTTTAACTCTGGCCACTCTTCCAGCCCTGATAGAGAAAACCTATTCCGGTAGAAATCATGAATCGCGGTGAGGCGTTGCAATCCGTCCATAACTTCGTATTTGGAGTAGTCATGCTCGTAGAGAAATATCGGCGGCACGGGCACGTTCATGATGAGCGATTCGATCAGCTTTGACTTGCGCTCTTCGTCCCATCGATGGCGACGTTGGTATTCCGGGGAAATCGTATAGGATGGGTCGTCAACAATACCCGCGATAGAACTGATCGGATAGCGCGCTTGCTCAGTAACAATACGCACTTCACCTTTAACATACTTCGAGTTGATCTCGGTATCAGACAACTTGGTGCCATCGGAACCGAGCGTCGTAGCGTTTTCTATAAACTCATCAAGCAACAGCTGCGGGGTTTCCGGAGTACTGTCAGTCATCATCGTCGTCTCCGCCAAAAAGGTCTTGATAGGCCAGTTCCGCCTTCTCTCGTGAGCGCTCAACTAAGTTAACAGGGGTAAGAGGGTCGCCTTCCAAACGGTAAGCCTTGAAGACGTGCTCCCTGCCAGCGTTGGGGTTGGGTACAAGCTCTGTCGTTAGCTCATTAGAACGCAGGTCGAAGTTGTAGGCTACGACCATGTGTTCAATTTCACGCCTCGTCAGAGTGGCGATTTCGACCAAATCATCGTCTGCTGGCATGTGTTCTGGTAGGATCAGCGTCCGATGATGGGCAGCACCGTCAGCCAGGGCGAATGGCGTCGGTGCCACATACATCTTTCGGTCACGCACGAGGATATCGCCATAGCTACCAAATCCTCGAAAGCTCTTATTCTTATTGCTCGTATGTGTTGTCGGCGTTTATAAAGCTACCGTGGCAAACCACCAGATCAAGCACGGGGTAGCGGTTGCCGTCCGGCTTAACGGGATAGCGGCCAAACACGTAGAATACTTGACGTCCATTATGCTCGCCGCACGGAAGCTGGCTGTTGCAGTCGTAGTCTGCGGCGCGCCCTGGGTAGGCCAAGCCTTTTAGCTCGTATCCTTCCGTGTGCCTAACGAGCTTAAAGTCGGGATATGTATTCCGACCTGGCTCGTCATAGTTCTCACCCAAATCGTCAAGCCGTGATTTGAACCAGTTCTGGAAATGAAATTCCTTATCGGTGCGCCCTTCGCGCTCGATAAGAACACTGTCGCGGATCGCACTCACGCAATGCCTAAAAACGGTGCATACAAGGCTCACGAATCTATCTCGGTCTTTTTTGGTTGTCTAATGCTGTGAAGGCTCTCAATTGCCGCTTCAATTTCGCACTCGCTCGTTTCAAGCAGGGACAGAGCCTCGTCAAGTGTGTAAGAGCTCGAGAGTTGGAGGATAAGCTGAGCCATGACAATGATCCGCACATCATTCCGGCTGAGCTTGCGACCAGCCTCCCTAAGACGACGCACCTGTGTCGCGGCCTTGGGTTGGATTGTTCCCCAAAGATTGCCGTTCCACTTGTGCTTCTCAGGGACAGCGCGCTTCCGGCAGACAAGGACGATATCAAGGTCGATGGGCTCCTTGGCCTGATGCTTTGGCATGGCCACCGACATTTCGGCCTTTATCGGGAATGCAGCGCTAATGCCGAATCCGGCTGCCATCAGAGCATGCAGAACAGAACTCCACCCCTCTGAGCGAGAGTGATGATAGGTGAAGGTGAGAACGCCGTTATCTGACAAAACGCGATGGCATTCGGCCCAAACGGAGCCGAGCCGTTCGGTAAATGCGTCCACATCCGCATTCTGGACTTCTGAGTCTGATCGGGTCGTATTCTCAATTCGCGTACCTGTCTCGCCAAGAATATGCCTCTGCCAAACATGGAAGAAGTCAGCGAGCTGCGAGTAGTGAACATTGTCAAAAAACGGCGGATCAGTGATGATAGCATCTACAGCGCCGTCCTCTATGTCTGTGACGCTCGAATCTCCACAAGACAAGTAGATGCGTTTACCGTCCTTGAAGGACGTGAAGTCCTCAGCTATATCAAATCCTAGGGACTCCGATAGACCGAACACTTTTTCTGTCTTTTTCTTTTCACCTGGCTGACCTTGCAAACGCAGTTCAAAGGGATTGTCCGCATAATCAAGAGCGCGCCGAATCCGGCCTTCAAACATCGTCATAAATGATCCGGAACTCTTGGGCGTTCCCCAAATATTGGCTTCCAAGGGCACACGCTCCGGTTTGAGGATCTGATGGGCAAACATATGACGAACAGCGCCAGTGCCCTCTCCCTTGTAGGATGTAAAGAGATTGTTAAATTCCAGCGCGCCCGAAAAAAGACACGTGAATAGTTCGCGAAGAACAGGATCAGGTATTTCACGAATTCGATCAGCCAAAATCGACAGACATAGTAACTGACGCGGATTGAACATCTCGTGCCAAGAACGATAGTTGTATCCAAGTGCCTGATTGGTGTTGTAACCTGGCTCAATGTTAACAACAGGATAGGCATTCGATCTTTCTGCGAGTGCTTTTTCTGCGAGTTCGCATGATTCTCGATCCTCGTCATTCGCTGCCATGTAGACCTTCTTCCCGCTTGGCGTAAGAACCAGCTTTGCATAAAGGCGGTGTGCAGGTGGCGATTGTTTTTCGCGGATCGTCTTGGCAATGGGAAAGCAATGAGCGCAACTTGGACACGTTGCCTTCTGGCCGCGCGCAGAACCCTCTTGTGGATTGAATTCAGAAGCACATTTCTCACAGGCGACGTGATCTGCGTCATAGCGAACGCAGTTTACGTCGCCGCAAGAAGGACAGACGGCTTTAGCGTCGGGATGGCGCTTAGGATAGGCGTGTTTGGCGAAAATTCTTGTTGAGAACAGGTCAACACTCGCCGCGCATTCCGGACAATCGACCTGCTTGACCCAAAAATAGTAGAGGACGGTTGCCTCCGAATTGTCCGGCAGATTCGTTTTGTAGTGGGCACGGATATCATCCGCAACATCGCACTCTATCTCGCGGAATGTCCGCAGTACGGCTTCGCGATCATGGAACGCTAGAGCATATCATGGAACGCTAGAGCATTTTTGACAAGAAAATGCGCCACGGGGTTGATATCTCGCCCGATAGCGCGTGCACCAAGTTTTGCGGCCTCGCCGATGGTGGTTCCACTACCCATAAACGGATCAAACACTGTCATGTCTTTAACGCGAACAGGGCGATAGAATGCGCTGAGAATATCCGTGCCGGAGGGGGTTAGCGCACCAATAGTGATGGCGCGAAAGACAGTCCCTAAGCGCTGAGCCCACCACTTGTGAATGTGGTAGATTGGGCGATTGATTTCTTTACGCCAGCTTTCGATTTCGGCAACATCGCTAATAAACTCAAACGGAAAGTTCTCATCCTCCAATGCGCACGGGCCAGAAAAAGGCTGCAACTGGTCTGCGCTCGCGGGTGGCGCGTGCACGTCGAACCGTTCCTGAACCTGTGAATTAGCGAACATTCAGTATCACTTTCTTTCCTGTGGCAGATTTTCCTGGCAGTTGGGATCGCTCTCTGAGTTCTATCGGGTTTCCAACAACGACGACAGAGAGAGCAGCCCCATGTCGCCAGTACAGACACTATCCGGATTTTGGCACTTTGTTCAAGCCGATCTTTTCCCGTGGCTGGGATAGGAACCGAGGCCGCCTGGCGAGTGGTATCGGCGCCTCGTCACGGTCCTGGATATCGCGCGGGTCGAGACCTTTCTTCCCCGTTTCCATGGCCTAGACTTGTCCCGGTTTAGTTCCGGTCTCTCAACTCATTTAAGCGGCCTTTCTTTCGAAAGCCAAGGGAGCGGGCAGGGGTGTTTTCACTTGCCGTTCGCCACGCCTTGTACTCATCGACCCCTTGTTCGCGCTGTGCCGTGTAATCCGCCAGCACCATTCTGGCTGAGATATTCTCAACCAGTCGCTGGCGCGCTTCCTCGCTCAACGGAATCGAGGGAAGGGCAGAATTCTGATCATCCGGTCGTGACATCAACACCACCCCTGCCGTTTCCCGCCACCGTAAGGCCGGGCGAGGTTTTCCCTGATCAGAATGTCAGA
>WASW01010963.1_pt1 | contig 9954 bp, 10 predicted proteins | sample 5698521 | NCBI WGS metagenome assembly WASW01 (sample SAMN11175560, study PRJNA528189) | sponge metagenome | isolation source: marine sponge | host: Leucetta | place: Antarctica: Western Antarctic Peninsula, King George Island | collected 2013-01
TCACGATGACGGGGGGAGGGGTTGCTTAAAAGCACGTCATTGCCAGCGACTGAAAGGAGACTGGCAATCCAGAATAAATAAAACGGACCGTATATTGCAAAATAACCCACAAACGAAATGGAAGATTATTAAGTCTGGATCGCCACGCCGCTTTGCGGCTCACGATGACGGGGGGAGAAGTTACGCAAAGGTCTCCTATTTTAAAATGGGAGGGGTTAGAAAGACCAATATAAATAGCTTGAGGAGTATTGATTCGTCTCCCCTCCCTTCATAGGGAGGGGCTGGGGAGGGTTGGATTGATTAGTGTCATTTTCGCATAGCTCGTTTCAAAAAGTTTTAAAATCCACACCCCACCTAGCCTCCCCTTATAAGCACCCGTTGGGTGATGCGGAGGAATATTTTACCACCCCACCCTTCGACAAGCTCAGGGTGAGAAACTTGATAGTTTCCAAAAACGTCATCCTGAGTTTATCAAAGGGTGCCTCTTAATCGACCCTCAAAGTTGCACTTACTAGTTGAATTCAAGGTTCCATGATTAGCGTTGAACATAGTCATCCTCCGTCTGAATATTTTTTTGGAAATCCAGATATAGGTCTTCGTACATTTAAAAAAACCTGGTTTTCTTAAAATCAAAAAACCGACTCTTTTTTGAATAATTTTATCGAAACTGTTATCTTCTAAGTACAGGCAAATTTAAAGGGGGAAAGGCAATGGATATAATAAAGGATTTCATGTCGACACCTGTCTTGAGCGTGAATGTTGATACCACTGCGGAAGAGGCAGCGAAAGAAATGGCAGAAAAAAAAGTGAGTTGTCTGCTAGTCAAGGAAAATGAAGAACCTGTTGGACTTGTTACCACATCCGACCTGGTAAGAAGGGTGATGGCCAAAGGGCTGGACCCGAAAACAACCCAAATCAATTCCATTATGTCCAAACCACTTGTTTCTCTGAATCATTATTTGACCCGAAGTGATGCCAATGAGCTAATGCAACGGAATAATATAAAACATCTCGCAGTGACAGAACAGAACCAAGTTATGGGCATATTGACCCCCAAAGATATGATCGCATAAGTAAATTTTTGCAGGCAGTTGGTGAATATATAAAGATTGAATATTCTGCAGGATAAATCTAAAATGCCAGTAGAATTGGGTCGGGTAAAATGTCGCAGTCCGATAAAAACGATGTTGTCTCGACCTTTTTTCATTAAAATATTAGAGCATTTGAGGGAGAGGTGGCCGAGCGGTTGAAGGCGCACGCTTGGAAAGCGTGTGTAGGTTTATCCCTACCGAGGGTTCGAATCCCTCCCTCTCCGCCATCACTCGCCGTGAAGGCAGTTCGGTCAAAGCCCGAATTGAATTCAACAATACACTAACAAACAGATTCTCCATAAACTGACCGGGAAAACCGTTTTTCCGTTGCAAGAGCAAGGACTAGATGGCGAAACAGGCAAACAACAATGGCACAAACCTGGGGTTCGAGGCGGACCTGTTCAAAACCGCCGACAACCTGAAAACGCTGGGATTCTTGGAGCAACCATTATGAACGATGAAACACCACGTTGGAAATATCGATTTAAAAACTACAGCCGAGCATTCACATTACTGCGAGAGGCAATCGATATTTTGCATGAGGCTCAATTGAATCAGCTTGAAAAGGAAGGGATTATCCAGCGTTTTGAATACACCATGGAACTTGCGTGGAAAGTCATGAAAGATTATCTGGAAAACGACGGGGTCGTTTTTACGCAAACAACGCCAGGTGCGGTCATTCGCAAGGCATTTGAAACCGGGCTGATCGGCAAGGGTGAGACATGGATGGATGCGTTGGATGCGCGCAACAAAATTTCGCATACATACGACTTCGAAAGGTTTGAGCAGGTTATCAGTCAGATACAGCAAAATTATCTGGGTGCAATGGAGGAACTGTACCTCTTTCTTATGGAAAAGAGCATGGACGATGGCTGATCATGGCCTGTCGCAACGGCAAATGGAAACCGTCAAACGTATTCTGGCGACCTGTGCCGACAGAATAACACAAGTGGATCTTTTTGGGTCGAGAGCAACCGGAAAACATCGCCCTCAATCTGACATCGACTTGGTCCTGCATGGCGATGTAGTCGAAGCAGATATCGACCGGCTCTGGACATTGTTTCACGAAGGTGATTTGCCTGTCTCCGTTGATGTGGTGAGCTATCGGCACACCACCTGTGTGCCGTTGAAGGCAGATATGGACCGGGTTGGCAAGCGTCTGTTCACCGGAGATCAACTGAAGGCGTTGGCCGATAGGGTCGAAGAGACGGAAGATGACTGATCGATATCTGCGTCTTGTGTCAATAACCCCACGCAAAGACATGAACAAGTCCGGGTAACGCTGCACCTCATCGAGGATGACCAGCTTATCCGCATGTAATCCGAGATAATGGGCGGGGTCCTTCAGCTTCTGAAAATCTTCAGGGTTCTCAAGATCAATATATAAAGAAGGTTGACCTTTGGCAAGTTCAAGCGCAAGGGTAGTTTTCCCGATCTGCCGTGGCCCAAGAATGGCTACAGCCGGATTCCGGGTCAGTTTATCGACAATCTTCTGGGCAAGTTCTCTTTTGTACATACCTTGCAATATTAATATAAAATATTAATATTGCAAGGTAAACTTAGAGGTCGAATAATGAGCGACAACGGCTTATTATCAATCGCATGTTGGAAGATAATTTTAAGGGTCACATGAACACATCCAAATATGCCAAGCTAGCCAAGTACTCGAATGACACGGCACTGCGTGATATTCAGGATTTGAAAGAATGGGGTGTCTTTATTCAAAACCCCGGCGGTGGCCGTAGCACGAGTTACCGATTGCCTGATGAGGTTGAATAGTCATTGTTTCAAATGAAGGCGAAACGGGATACGAACGCATGATATAATAGTACCGTATGAACGCTCATTAAAAATTCTATGCTACCTGTTATGGGAGATTCGAACCACGGTATGATGCAACAAAAGTTCTGATAAAAACTGTCTTCACCCATGAAAAATGTTGCAACGTGAGGCGATGTAAAGGAAAATCAGACAAGATGCGGTTTCATGCACCGCCATCACTCGCCGTGAAGGCAGTTGGGTCAAAGCCCGAATTGAGTTCAACATAGTTGCACTTTTTACTAGAGTCGATTAAAATTTCTTCCCTCGCTAGAGGGTTGCTCGTTGCAGAGGCAACGAGAATATCTTGTTGAGCCGAGATGGTGTTTGTTTGCAGTTAATAGTTATTGCAATTTACCCCCCTCGTTAGAGGGTCGCTCGTTGTAGAGGCAACGATAATATCTTGTTGAGCCGAGAGGGTGTTTGTTTGCAGTTTAATAGTTATTGCAATTTACCCCCCGTTAGAGGGTTGCTCGTCGCAGAGGTAACGACAATATCTTGTTGAGCCGAGAGGGTGTTTGTTTGCAGTTTAATAGTTATTGCAATTTACCTCCCTCGTTAGAGGGTTGCTCGTTGTAGAGGTAGCGAGAATATCTTGTTGAGCCGAGAGGGTGTTTATTTACAGTTAATAGTTATTGCAATTTACCCCCCTCGTTAGAGGGGGAAAGTTTTTGGCAGTTTTGTTGGGCCTCACGCAACATGGCTTTGTGAAATCCGTCAGGTCCGGAAGGAAGCAGCGGTAGCGAAATCCCGTGTGTGCTGTGAGATACCCAGCAATTCTGCCTCTAGTTCCCCGTTGTTTATTACAAGGCTTTGCCGAATGGACTTCCAGGTTTCCGCCCGTAAATGGCGTCCACAAAAATTCAGTGAGTTGATTGGACAAGAACATATTGTCCGCACCCTTTCCAATGCCATAGAGCTGGAGCGTGTCTCGCATGCTTTTTTATTCTCAGGCACTCGCGGAGTAGGTAAAACCACAACCGCACGAATTCTTGCTCGCGTCCTCAATTGTGAAAAAGGTCCGACCATAGACCCTTGTGGTGTTTGTACTTTCTGTACCGAAATTACTGCAGGAAACTGCATTGATGTCCAGGAGATAGACGGAGCTTCCAACAATGGAGTTCAGGAAGTTCGAGACTTGATTGATAACGTGCAATATGCGACCTCGGCAGCCCGATACAAGGTTTACATCATTGACGAAGTTCATATGCTTTCCAAAAGTGCTTTCAACGCATTATTGAAAACCCTTGAAGAACCTCCGCCACGGGTTATTTTTATTTTTGCCACGACCGAACTTATAAAAATTCCAGAAACCATTCTTTCCCGTTGCCAATGTTTTGAGTTCAAACCGTTGTCGCAACCGCAAATCACCCGGCAGCTGGAACTGATTTGTGAACAGGAAAAAATTGGTATCGAGAAAAGAGGATTAGAGGAAATTTCTAAAATTGGTGCCGGCAGTATGCGCGATGCACAGAGCCTGCTGGACCAAGTCATTGCCTACAGCGGTCGCAAAGTAAACTCCGAATCCGTTGAAGCCGTGCTGGGCATTGTAGGTGGAAACACTCTTGAAACATTTGTCGATAAATTGATAGACCGACAACCGGCGGCTCTGGTTTCTCTGATACAGGAAATCGTAAAGCAAGGAAAAGACCTGGGATTGTTCTGTCGCAGTCTGATGGAATATTTAAGAAACCTTTTGATAGTGAAAATTTCAAAAGAACCAGAAGGTTTATTAAATACTCATACCTGTAGTTTGGAGACATTAAAGAAACAGGCAGAGAAATTTCATGCCGATGAATTGCAAGTGATGTTTGCTGTTCTAACCAAGGCTGAAATGGAAATGAAAAGAAGTTCCCTTGCGCAAATGGTTTTTGAAATGGCTTTATTGCGCTTGATAGAAACCCGGCCTTTTCAAAAGATTGATGAGCTTATAGATAAAATCAACCAGTCCGAAAACAGCAATTTACAATCTTTGCCAGTTCAATCAGAGAGTTCAAGGGAAACTTTTTCAGCACCTCCTCCTGCTCCAAATACGGTCAGCCAGAATACACCGGTTTCATGGGATCAAATCAAGCAACAGGTTTCGAGGACAAAACCTTTTTTCGAGCATTATCTTGAAAAATGCCAGGTTCCCGTATTCAATGAAAAGGAAATTCATCTGGCATTTAGTGACAAGTTTACTTTTGATCTTGTGCAAACACCCGAAAACATACAATTCATGAAAGAAACCGCAAAAACGGTTTATGGTCATGATGTGGATATAAAACTAACTCTCGATACCGCTCAACCGCCTGCTCCAATAGCAGGTGAGGAAAAAAAAAAGTCAGTAGACACTGAAGATACTGAAACAGGAAAACAAAAATCCGAATCAGAAATGATTCAGGATGCTCTGGACATTTTTGGCGGCGTTGTGGTCAAATGATACCAACTACGAATAAAAGGAAAGTGCCTCTGGGCATTGCAAAATATTATGTTTGATAAAGGTTGGACCGGGTTGTTCAAGCAGGCAACGCAGATGCAATCCAAACTTGCAGAAATTCAGGAAGGTCTGGCTGAAAAGACCATCGAAGTGAGTACGGGTGGCGGAATGGTGAAAGTTGTTGCTAACGGACTCAATGAAATTATCTCAGTAAAGATTGATGATGAGTTGATCAATATGAACGACCGCGAAGTTTTGGAAGATTTGATTACCGGTGCCGTTAACGAAGCCAGTAAAAAAGTTAAAGAAATGGCGCAAGAGGAAATGACAAAAATAACGGGTGGCGTAAAAATCCCAGGCCTCTTTCCACCTTCCTAGCAGGGGCGGCCTTGCAGCCGATAGGTCAGGACGTTTTTGAGCGGACGACCTTCTCCAAGCTTCTGGATAAAACGTTTCAATGCATTGATAAAGTTATGAGAATTACAGTTAAAGGCAAAAAAAATTTTGTCAGCTTGACGGGCATGGACCAGTCCCCTGCAACTGGTAGGTTGCTATGAAGAGACCGCAGGCGGTTACGGACCTTATTGATGAGTTGAAAAGACTTCCTGGCATTGGACAAAAAACCGCCGAACGTCTGTCGTTTTTTTTGATGCGTGGAAAAGTTGATCAAGCTACGCGGCTTGCCACTGCCATCCATAATATAAAAGAAAAAATTATCCTCTGTTCTGTTTGTCATGGAATTACCGAATCCGATCCTTGCGGAATTTGTTCCGATACCTCCCGCAACCAAAAACAGATTTGTGTGGTAGAAGAACCCCATGATGTTTACGTCATGGAAAATATGGGTTATTTCAAAGGGGTATACCATGTACTGATGGGGGTTATTTCTCCGTTGGATGGAATTGGTCCCGGTGATTTGAATATTGAAGTTTTAAAGGAGAAGGTGGCTGGTAAAGAAGTTGATGAAGTGATTCTTGCTACCAATCCCGATATGGAAGGCGAATCCACCGCTGTTTATATTTCAAAAGTTCTCAAGCCGCTGAATGTAAAAGTCACTCGCATCGCGCGCGGGTTGCCGGTAGGATCGGATATTGAATATGCAGACTCCGTCACCCTGATGAAGTCGTTAGAAGGACGTATGGAAATGGGCTAGCCACTCGGCGTGAGCTGGGGGATAGGTCAGATTAGGTTGGCGGTTTAATTCCAGCTTCGACTCCATCAACCCAATATATCGAAATTAAGTAAAATATTCGATATATTATAGGGATGTATCGAAGAAAACGTCATTTACCAACACAATGACTTTTAATTCCAATCAGCCCCATATATATTACAGTGTAGAGCTTTATGAAATGATTAAAACTTAGTTTTTTTTACAATGTGTTTGAACATTGGCAGTGACCAATATTCACTTTGAAAAAGATTATAAAACCCCCTTTTGGGGTTCAAATACACTTGACAATATGGTAAAACAGAGTCAGTTTTCAAACCTTTAAGATCAAAAATTTTCATAAAACCATTCCGGTGTGGCGCAATGGTAGCGCAATCGACTGTTAATCGATGTGTTAGAGGTTCGAGTCCTCTCACCGGAGCCATTTATAAACCGTCTTTTCAGGGCGGTAGATTTTAACAAACCCTGTCCAAACCCGGCAGGGTTTTTTTTGGTGGATACAAGTTAATGAATCATTTTTTATTTTCTGCTTCTTCCAACCGAATCAGGGAAAATGCTGAAGCAAGTAATCCAGCAGGTGCAGCCACCACTCCCAAGCCGATCATTAAAATGAAAAATGTAAATATTCTTCCACCCAATGTAATGGGGTAAGCATCGCCATACCCTACTGTTGTTAAGGTTGTGATTGCCCACCAAAAGCTGTGAAAGACACTTTTAAATTGTTCTGGTTGCGCCTCGTTTTCAAAATAATAAATACCTACCGCTGAAAGAAATAGCAACATAACGGTGGTCACACCAAAAAGCACTATCTCTTCTTTGGCAATAAAAAAAGCTTTATAAAATCTTTGAATGGCTTTGTTATATTGAACCAGTTTGAGAATTCTAAAAAGTCTCAACATACGAAAAATACGAAGTGACCTTAGGTCTATTCCAAGCGAGACATAAAATGGAACAATGGCAAGAAGATCTATCAATCCGTAAAAGCTGAAAATGTAATCCGGCTTTTTATCAGCAACCCAAACCCTTAAAAAATATTCTAATGTGAATATGGCTACAGTGAGTGTTTCCAAGGTTGCCAATCTCTGCCTGATCGTGGATTCCAGATTGGGCAAAGTTTCAATTGAAAAAGATATTATTGATATAACAATTAAAAATTGAATAAATAAATCAAAGGATCGCCCTGTCTTGGTGTCGCTTTTTTCAATAATTGCTTTTAGGGATTTTTTCATGGCTGGAGTCTACCATCTAAAATAGGATATGTTAAGGGGATTTAGCTTGCTTTAATGTGAAAATGTTCATAAAGTAAGTATGTTCATTAATAATGTACAAAGTGAATACACATATAATATGGCTGAACTAAGCGAAACTGAAGCAACTATATTACACGAGGCCTTAAACACTTTTCGCCACCAAACTGGCCTTGATATGGAGGTGACATTTGGAAATATCCAGATTATGAACCCTCAAAATGAGGCTGTTGTCCGTATAAAAGGAGATAACCGCCCATTCGTAATCGAAATAAAAAAATGGGCGGCGCATGCGAATCTCGGAGCAATTATTAACAAAATTTATAAAATTAAAAACATCCCAATGGACGCACTATTGGTTGCCGATTACGTGAACCCAAATATGGCGGCAAAGTTATTTGAAAAAAATGTGCAATTCATCGACACAGTTGGCAATGCATATATCAACAGACTTCCCATCTACATCTATGTAAAAGGAAATCGCAAAAAAGACGAGGGTTCAGTCATACAAAAAGAAGGAACGGGACGTGCCTTTAGCACCACAGGGTTGAAAGTGGTTTATGTTTTTTTGTGCAATCCAAATTTGATCAATGCCACTTACAGAAAAATTGCCGATGTTGCCGATGTTGCTCTTGGAACAGTGGGCTGGGTATTGAACGATCTAAAGGGGCTGAGGTTTGTCATTGGCAGAGGTCGTGTGCGCAATGACCGCCACCTCAGGCATCACAGAAAACTATTAGAACGCTGGGTAGAAGCTTATCCAGAAAAGTTGCGCCGCAAACAAAGAGTGGGCGACTTTGTAGCCAGAGATCCATTTTGGTGGAAAGATGTAAATATTGGGCAGTATCAAGCTCAATGGGGTGGTGAAATAGCCGCAGCGCGATACACCAATAACTATCTAAGACCCGAAGAGGTTACTTTGTATTTACCAAAGCAAATGGAGAACCGGTTTCTGGCAGAAGCAAAATTACGCAGGGCAACAGAATGGGTAGCAGAGGAATCTAATAGGGTAAAAATATATCGACCGTTTTGGAGAGCACAACAAAATAAGGATCACTTAAACAATAAAAACCCGATTGAACTTGTTCACCCCATACTTGCTTATGCAGATTTAATTGCAACGGCTGATGCAAGAAATATTGAAGCTGCAAAGATGATTTATGAAAGACACATTGCTGAATATATCCGGGAAGATTGATCCCCCGCTCTTGAATTGTATGACACAATCAAACAGGCGATGGACAAGTTAAAGATTCCCTTTGTGGTGGTGGGTGCATCTTGTGGTGGTGGGTGCATCGGCGCGCGATATCTTCATGCATCATGTATTCGATTTCAAAATCAAACGAGCGACCCTGGATATAGATTTTGGTATCGAATTATCAGATTGGGACTTATTTGAGGATCTCAAAAATAATTTATTACAAGCAGGGTTTTCTAAAAGTGAAACACCACACAAACTATTTAGTCCATCTGGAATGCGGGTTGATATCATACCTTTTGGGCAAATAGAAGAGGGCAAAGCAAACATTAACTCTGAACGAGATTTTGCAGAGAACCATAATATGTTTTCTGCTTTAATAGATGGATTCAACCAACAAGAATTTTAAATAAAAAACACATCGTTTAAGGAGGGGTTGCAAAGGGAAAGGAGTTTCTTGAGTTCAACTAGTAAGTGCAACTTTGAGGGTCGATTAAGAGGCATCCTTCGATAAACTCAGGATGACGTTTTTGGAAACTATCAAGTTTGTCACCCTGAGCTTGTCGAAGGGTGGGGTGTGGATTTTAAAACTTTTTGAAACGGGCTATGCGAAAATGATCCTAATCAATCCAACCCTCCCCCGGCCCCTCCCTATGAAGGGAGGGGAGATGAATCAATACCCCTCAAGCTATTTATATTGGTCTTTCTAACCCCTCCCATTTTAAAATAGGAGACCTTTGCGCAACTTCTCCGCACGTCATCGCGAGCCGCAAAGCGGCGACACGAGCAACAGCAAAGCCAACGCAACTTCTCCGTGCGTCATCGCGAGTCGCCCCGCCACCGGCGACACGAGCAACAGCAAAGCCAACATAATTTCTCTGCGCGTCATCGTGAGCCACCGCTGGGACACCAGCAACAGCAAAGTCAACGCAACTTCTCCGCACGTCATCGTGAGCCGCAAAGCGGCGTGGCGATCCAGATTTAGAAATTGTCCAGTATTCAAAATATCC
>WASW01077038.1_pt1 | contig 9948 bp, 10 predicted proteins | sample 5698521 | NCBI WGS metagenome assembly WASW01 (sample SAMN11175560, study PRJNA528189) | sponge metagenome | isolation source: marine sponge | host: Leucetta | place: Antarctica: Western Antarctic Peninsula, King George Island | collected 2013-01
GCTCGTATTTTTATTATCTCTGCTTCATTACAAGGTATACAATACGGGTATAAATAGATTTTATGTATGTTATTTATTTTACTTAGTGTTTACAAACGTTAGCCAGAATAAGATAGATGAAAAAAATAGCACTATTCTATAGAGCCAACAACCAACATCTTATAGAGCGTGCCAATGCTCTCCGAAGATTAAACTGGAAGGTTACTTATTTAGGGTTTTATCCCATTGAAAAAAATCAAGGAAATATTCCTAACGATATCAGTATTGAATATTTGGGGTTCTCCTTTATTCCTTTTAATACTGTTAATATCTTAATAGGCCTTCCCAAGTTGCTCTGGATTATGCGTAGAGAAAGGTTCGATGTTTTTTATGTTCAAAATGTTAGTTATTCACCAATTTTATATTTCGGATTTGCAAGGCTTAACGTCATTGAGCACATGGGGTCTGATGTGTTGGTGCAAGGGCAAACGTTTATTCGCAGGATAATTTATCATTTAGGCTATAGAATGGCGGATTTAGTCCTGCAAGACTCTAAAGTTGCAAAAGATGCTGGTATAAAGCTTGGCGCACCGAGAAAAAACAACCATGTAATTAATGTCGGTATTCGAACGGAAATTTTTAATCAAAATATTTCCAAAGATGTCGCCCGTCGACAACTGGGTCTTGATCCGGATGCCAAATATGTTCTGTCTACCCGCTCGTTCACCGATTTATACAATATTGATGTGCTGATTGATGCTGCTGAAATACTACTATATGAAGGTGGAGATGTTCAATTTCTGTTCGCGGCTCACACAGTCATACGTCAGGGTCTGAAGAAAAGAATTAAAGCTCATTCGGACAAGATGTCTTTTCTGGATACCCTCCTATATGAAGATGAGCTCCCGTTATATCTTCGTGCGTGCGATGTATTTGTATCTATTCCTTCCAGCGATTCGTCGCCCCTCTCCGTTTATGAAGCACTCGCTTCCGGGTGCACGGTGTTGGTAAGTGATTTGCCTTGGTGCTATGAAAAATTTAAACTAGATCGAGACTTTATAACTTGTGAAATCTCACCAAAAGCGATCGCGGATGGAATTAGGGAGATTTTGAATGGTAAAAAAATGTGCGACCCTAAGACACAAGAAGTTATCAATACCCACTTCACTGCCAAGGGTGAAAATAAAAAATTATCTGATTTAATGAACTCAATGTTAGAAGAAAATGCTTCCCAAAATGGATAAGCCAGCTGTTTCGATCATCATGCCAGCTTATAACTCAGGCAAGTATATCTCATCAGCTATTGAGTCCGTTAGAAGTCAAACATACGAAAACTGGGAACTGCTGGTTTGTGATGATGGGTCTTCAGATAATACTTTAGATGTGGCAAGGCACTGGAAATCGCAGGACCCTAGAATCCGCGTGCTTCAATACAATACTAATCATGGTGCCGCCTATGCTCGTCGGATGTGTCTAAAAAGATCCAAAGGAAACTATATAGCTTTTTTAGACTCTGATGACACTTGGCCCAAGAACAAACTTACTCTCCAAATTGCATTCATGAGAGAGTTTAATGTCGACTTTTCCTTTGGGGATTACCTCACAATCGATGAAAGTGGTAATTACATCGGCCATCAAAAGTTTCCTGACTACGTTAACAGGAGGTTGCTTGAGATTTCTAATTTTATTCCTTGTCTCACTGTTGTTCTGGATAGAAAATTGTTGAAAGGTGTAACTTCACCCATAATCAGGAAAAGAAATGACTATGCGCTCTGGTTGGAAATTTTTTCAGTGAATAAAAATCTGATAGCCAAAAATTTCGGTGCGCTTGGCGGAATTTATCGAAAAAATACGTATGGGTTGTCAATCAATAAGGTATCTGCGGTGAGGTTTCATTATTTGGTATTGAGGCGTTTTGGAAAACGTGGGAAATTGCTGTCTCTTTTTTTCGTCGTGACTCACTCACTTGTATTTTTTCTTAGGAATTACCTACCGGTGGTATATCTGAGGTTACTAAAAATGCTGACACTGAAGAACTGATTATGCTTTAAGTGTTTGTATGAGAAATATTGATATCTAATCTGAAGCCAAATTTGAAAATCGAAAAGTGCTCGAATTTATGCGTTTAGCTCAAAATAAGTTTTACTGGGCTACCCAGCCTCAAACAATCAATCATGAGTTAAAAGTCTTGGCTCACATTGAGGGGAAAAGGGTTCTGGAAATTGGGTGCTCAGAGGGAAAACGTGCTAAGAAATATACTAAATTTTGTGCTTCCTTTGTCGGTATTGACATTTCCGATCTAGGAGTTCCCAAGGCAAAAAAAATTCCAAATGCAGAGTTCTTATGTGTAGACGCGCATAAAATTCCCTTTAGGAATGGTGAGTTTGATATTGTGATTGTGAATGGCCTTTTACATCATTTATGTCTGCTGACCGCCTTAAAAGAAATTTACCACGTTCTTGTGAAAGACGGAATGCTTTTGTTCCGAGAACCACTAGGGATAAATCCTTTATATCAGTTGTACAGAGTACTGACGCCAAATAGCCGAACAATTGATGCACGACCATTTACTTTTACAGATATAAAATTATTGTCAGAATATTTTGATATGGGTGAAGTTTCGTATTTCGGGTTCTTCTCTCTTATTTCATCTTATCTAAGAATTCCACTCATTATAGATTTTCTTAGCCGAATTGATAGTCTCCTTGCTCAAACTTTTTTGAAATATTTTTTTGGCAAATTTCTGGCGCAATCCAAAAGCGTAAGGCAGAAAATATTTGATTTTTTTACTTTTTATTTAATAACAAGTTGGCGAATATGAAGATTGTTCTTATCGGAGGATCCGGTTTCATAGGTAAATACTGTGAAAAGTATTTTGATGAGAAAGGCCATAAGGTAGTTGTACTGGATATTTCCCCACGCAACGATAGGGATTTATATTGTGACATTCGTGATATTGAAAGCCTACGTTCCGGTATCCCGAATGATGCCGACTGTGTCATTAACTTGGCTGCCGAACACAAGGATGATGTTCAGCCTGTCAGTCGTTACTATAATGTGAATGTCACTGGTAGCCAGAATATATGTCAAGTTATGATGGAGAAGCATATTAATAAGGCCGTTTTTATAAGCTCAGTTGCCGTATATGGAAGCACTTTAGACGGAAATGAGAACGGGCTGTGTTTGCCAGATAATGACTACGGAAAAAGCAAATTGGAGGGAGAAAAAGTTTTCCGTAAATGGGCATCATCTGGTGTTAGAAGTCTATCAATTATTCGTCCTACCGCTGTTTTTGGAATTGGAAATCGCGGGAATATATACCGATTAATCCGCCATAATTGCGGAAGAATCATTGTGGGTGTTGGTATCGGAAAAAACGTGAAATCAATTGCTTTTGTAGAAAATGTAGCGAGATTCATTTCGACAATTACCCTGTCAGATGAAAGCGGCAAAGTCTACAATTACGTTGACTTGCCAAATCTCTCAGTGAGAAATTTAGCTGAAATGGTTTCTACAATATATACCGGCAAGCAACCTGTTTATATCAGTGTTCCCATTTATCCTGCATTGCTAGTAGGCTATTTTTTTGATTTTATCTCCACTTGGACTAAATTTAAATTTAGCATTAGTGCAGAAAGGATACGGCGAGTAGTTTCATCTTCGATCTTCTCGGTGGGGTGGGAAAAGAGTTTGTTCCCGGATCAAATTTCCATTAAAGATGGCTTGGTTAAAACTATTTCTGAAGAGTTTTTAAATCAAAGGAAATGCACAAATCAATAATGTGAGTAATAATGAGTTAAGTAATTTCCACATTTTTGGTATATGGTTTGCCATACACAGATGAAGAAATGAAAATCAGGAACTGATATTTTTCTATTTTCAAGAGCAATACACACAAAGCTGAGATTTAATTAAAATTTATTAAAGCAAGGATGTCCAAACTTTTTTCAGCTATAGTCATTCATCTTTGCCGTTGTGAACCTGACGTGCAAATAACCATGAAATTGAGTTTACTAATTAGTAAGGCACTGATATTCTCGCTATGTGTGACAAAAAGCGTTTAGAGAGGCTTTTAGTCGCCATTTTTCCGTTGAGGTTTCATGGAATTCTTGGTCTATTATATGGGCTTTTGTCTTCAGCTAAACAAAGTTATTCGCAGCACGGAGAAGATCTGATCGTAATTGCATTCTTTGAACGAATTGGCATACGGCGGGGTGTTTATTTGGACGTAGGTGCATACCATCCGAAATTAATGTCAAACACATATTTGCTACACAAACGAGGTTGGTCTGGATTTTGTGTTGATATCGATGAAGCAAAATTGAAATGGTTCAGGTTGTTGCGTGGAAAACGTTGTAAAACAATTTGCGCTGCCCTAGTCGAAAAAACTAGAGAGACAATTGGTTTTGTGAAAGTGTATAAGCACAAAAGGTTACTCTCTGAGATCGATACTCTCAGCAAGGAAGTAGCGGAACGAAACAAAAAGAATCTGGGGTGGGATTACGTCGAGGATATGGTTCCTGTAATTGGCCCAGAGTATTTGAGAGAATGCGGACCTGTCGATCTTCTTAATATCGATATTGAGGGTCTTGATACGTTAGTGCTTTTGTCGATGGATTTGACGAAATTCAACCCTAAACTGATACTATTCGAAGACAACGAGAATTTCGGCGGGTGTGAAAAATTAAAGAGATATTTGAATAACCATAACTATCAATTATTATTTAAGTCGGGCGGCACAGTAGGTTATTATTTTGAAAAATCGTCAACCGATGTCGTCGCCCGCTAACATTAATGAAATGAACGGAACACATGGGAATACTGAATATAATCGACAAATGGTAATTGCGGCGCAAAAATTTTCAGATAATTCTCACCCGCCAGCTTGCCCACCCCGTAGCAGGAAATGGGGTTGGGTACAGCGTCTTCCTGCGTCGGTTTATCGTCTCGTGAGCCATAAATCGACATAGAGCTGGCATAGATCAGTTTTTTCACACATTTTTCAATGCCAAAATGTATAAGGTTTAGTGTTGTAACAGTGTTTTTTTCCAAATCGGCCACTGGACTGTCAAAACTTATTTCTCCGGATGACTGCCCTGCCAGATGGCAGATATAATCATAGCTACCGGTCAGCGTGTTGAACAGGCCTGTATCGGCAAGGTTACCTTTCACTAGCGTCACGCCGTTTGGCACATTCTCGCGATGACCAGATGAAAAATCATCAATACCCGTCACTTGTACGCCGAGGTCCAGCAGGCGGGCGGCCAGCCGTGAGCCAATGAATCCTCCAACGCCGGTGATTATAACATGTTTCTCGTCAAGCTGCATTATTCATCCATTCCTGTTTGTGCTACTGAAGGCACAAGGTCGACCAGCGTTGCTACGTGCGGCAACGCATGGTCGGCAATATAACTCTGCCAACCAGAAAATTCGCTCCATTGTGAGATAAACACAAAATCGCAACCAAAATCGCGCGCAACGATATGGTCAATCCGGTTGTCACCAAAATATATCGCCGGCGGGGTGAACGCTCCGTTTTCAAAATTTTGCTGAAAAACCTCATGCTTACTTTGCGGGCTGCCAAAAATGCCGCCGTCAAAAAAAGAGAACAGTTGGCGCCGGTCAAAAATATCACGCAACTCGCCTTGATCAGAGCCCGAAACAATAGCCCAAGGGCAGTGTCCTGCATGGTGCTTGAGTGTCCCTAGTCCGGAGGTGATTTAGCAGGTCATCAGCCCTTCCCAGATAATTCCCGCGAACTGGCCTGCAATTTTGTTGACCGCTGTTTCGTCCGACCGGTTGCCTAACACTGTCTCAAAAAACCACTCAAATTTGCGATAGCGCGATACGCCGCCATTTTCAGTGTGATAGGTCACCAGCGCATCGGCGGCTACCTCGCCATAGGGCGCAGAGACAGCGTTAAACGCTTCGGTCTTCAGACGATTAGAGTTTAAAATTATGCCATCACAGTCAAAAATCAACGTGGCGTAATCGGTCAAGGCGCGCATCAGCTGGCGGCTCCGCTGGCCAGTGCTGCCTCCACCTTGGCCACATCTTCGGGGAAGTCGACGGGAATGGATTGTGTGCTCATGGATACCATGTACACCTGTTGCCCCAGCTCCAGAAAGCGCAAGATTTCAATATCTTCAATCTCCTCGATTGGAGTTTTACGCCCGTAGTCGCCATATTTCAGTAAAGGTGCACGCGGAAATGCATAGGCGCATACCTGCCGCCACGCCTTTTGAAATTGTTGTGCCTTATTACCCGGCACGGCGGCGCGTGTCATGTATAAAAGCCGGTTATCCAACGCCGCTATCACTTTCGAGCAGCTGGGGTTGGTGTAATCTTCAGCATTGGTGACTTCAGTAAACCCGCACAGCACCAGATGCGGGTCGACTTGCGCCGCTTCCACTAGCAAGCGCAAATCAGCAGGGTTGAACACCGGCTCATCACCCTGCACATTGATATAAAGCGGCACCTCAACTTGCCGCGCCACATCGGCAACACGGTCTGTTCCGGTCAGGCAGGAATCGGCGGTCATAAGCCAACGCATATTATGGCTATCACACACATCGGTAATGCGGCGATCGTCAGTCGCGACGATAATTTTATCTCGGGGTACTGCCTGCACGCATTGCTGATAGGTGCGTACAATCATTGGCACGCCAGCTATCTCAACAAGCGGCTTGCCGGGTAGGCGTGTGGAGTGATAACGCGCCGGAATAACAACCAGATAATCGGTTTGGGTAACATCGATCATCGAAATGAGTACATCGACTGGACTGGAATATCAAACAGAGTCGGGGTAATCGAGATAACTTCTACCGATTGCGGGTTAGCATTGTAGTGTACAAACAACGATTTCAGATCAAAATTACGGGCATCGTCACCGGTATAACCATCGACACCGGCCAGAAGAATTTTTGTCGCGCACCCACTATTAGCGATGGCCAGTGCATAACCCACACTCAGCGGACGAGGCAGCATAGCACCTGTTTCACGAAAGCTGAATGTGTCGGCACTGATATTGAGGCCTAAATCACGAAATTTGGTGGTGTCAGGTTGTGTGCCAATGATATCAGCAATCGAGACCAACGGCAGTACAATTGGCTGGCTTAACCGGCCATAGGATAAAAAATCGTTCAAGACACGCATGGCATGACAGGCTGCACGCAGATCAATTAACGCATCATCCAGCACTTGTTCAGTATTCAACGCAATAACATAGGGTTTTTGCTCGGCAATAAAGCTTTCCAATGCTGTCTTATGCTGCTCTATACTGGGACCGCAAGCGACCACCAGCACGGTGCGCCCCTCAATCTCACTACGCGGCGACCAACTTCCACCGCTAGAGGATGGCATAAAATGCAACACCCCGTCCAGCAATTCGCGGTCGTATTTTTTGCCATCTTTTTTCAAAAACTCAATGGCTTCGATAATTTCTTCGGGGCCATAACGGCTGTCCTCCAGCATTTCCTGAATATAGGTCGGGTGAATTTGAAACTGCCCGGCGCGGTAGTAAAAATAGTTTTTGCCCCAACCGCATCGGTTTTTCATCGGTTTGAAGAAAGTGTCAATTATTCCCATCAGGGGTCTAGGGTTTACCATCTTGTCACCCATAACGCGCGATTCGGCAATCATATATTCGGTTTGCGCATTGTCTGGGCCGCGTCCCATGCCGGTTACGGTGCAGTCTACAAAGCTGGCACCGGCATCGATTGCCTCAAGCGTGTTTTGCACGGCCAACCCCATATTATCGTGCATATGGACACCCACCGCCCCCGACCAGCCGGATTTCATCTGCTCGATAACCGCACGGGTTTGCGCCAGCTTAAGACTGCCTGTGCTATCGGCAACATACAGCATTGAAATCGGTGTGTTCTTCACATTGGCCAAAAACTGATCGATTTCCGCACTTGTTCGGCTAGCGATCTGCATTAGATTAAGGCCGACCATATAGCCCTTTTCATGCAAGAGCTGCACCGTTTCCAAAATTTTCGCATATTCATCGAAGTGACTGGCAATGCGTACAAGTTCAATCATGCTTTCGGCAGCCGAGCAAAAAAGATCTTCTATAGCTGCCTCCGGCCCGTTTTCGTAGCGTAGAATATCACCGGCATTCATCATCACACCCAGCTTGATATTGGATGGTACGTTGAACTGTTTCAGATATTTTTCCGTGGTGAATGCGTGGGCACCGAAAAATTGTTTCTGCTGTAAGGCCCGAAAACCAATTTCAACATAGTCAATTTGAGCCGCGCTCATTGTATCCAGATAGTCCTGAACCACGCTATGCGGAAAATCCCACTTATTGTAATATCCACCATCACGCAAGGTACAATCTACTGTGTAGGTTCTAGCCATCACTCTTTAATCCTGGTTAATCCTTGAGAACTGCTTCCTCTTGGCCGAGATACCCCATTGGAAATATTTATCGTGCGAAGACTACCTTATGTTTATTTTCATGTGAAGCTTGTTTTCATATTTTTCCCAATCGCCTTTTCTTCTAATCCACTCAAATGTGTATCTGGTGAAAGCAGTACCCACGCGAAGCGAATGTCGCGTCTATCTGAAACTCTCTTGCGGTTTCTTTTGAAAGATATTAGGAGCCGGAAAACTGCGCCGCGCCCTCCACAGCCCCTTCTCCGAAAAGAGTAAAAAGAGGCTATGATGGCACGCTGCACGGGATTGACATACAGAACGGAGCAGACCAAAGCCCTGTGTCTCTTTTGATTCCTGTTTCAGATTGGGTGGTGGGCGATACTGGGATCGAACCAGTGACCCCTACCATGTCAAGGTAGTGCTCTCCCGCTGAGCTAATCGCCCCAAACCACATCAGCCGCCAAATCGCCTGTCACACACAGAGACCGGCATGCGACGCGCATTTTTGCTCGTAACCAAACACGTCCTACGTATTCCGTGGCCACGACGCTTGCTGGTCAAACTACCTGCCGGCTACCTGTCTGACCCCCATTGGTAATAGACGGCTGGTATATCATATTTTGCCACGCAAACAAGATCTCGAAGCACCCTATGCGCAGCGGAAATGTGGCAAGGTAATGATGAGGGAACCTAGGTAGAGGGATCGGTAGGCGCGGCAGGCGGCGCGAAATCTTGCTTCCGCCAATCATCTACATATTCCGCGACCATAATGAAAGCCGTCTGTATTAACCACCTCCCTTGTGATAAACTGCCTTCATGAAAAATATGACCAAGAAAATGGGTGCGAATGGGCGGGCTATGACTGCAGGCACGCAATCCCCTTTTCAACTTTTGCATCCATCGGCGGCCACTGCCGTACCCGTGCTGGTGACGTCGCCGCATAGTGGTGACGAATATCCACAAAACTTTCTCGATGCCTCGCAGCTCGACGCACACGCCATCCGGCAATCTGAGGACATGTTTGTCGATGCTTTGTTTGACACCGTGCATGAACATGGCGTCAGCCTGCTGACGGCGCGGTTTCCGCGCGCCTATCTGGATTTGAACCGCGCGCCTTACGAGCTTGAGCAGGCTCTGTTTGAAGATCCCCTGCCCGATCATATTGACAAAAAATCGCTGCGCGCCAGTTCGGGGCTTGGCACTGTGCCACGGCTGGTTGCCGAAAACATGCCGATTTATAACCGCAAACTGTCTTTTGCCGAGGCCGAACAGCGCATCAACCAGATTTATCTGCCGTTTCACACCGCGCTGACCCAGCTTGTCGATCAATTGAGGACTACGCATGGCTATGCAATTTTGCTGGACGCCCATTCAATGCCGTCGCAAGCCATCCGCCGAAGTCAAAAAAACACCAGTGTACCAGCACAACAGACCGGTTTTATGCTGGCCGATTTTGTGCTGGGCGACCAGCATGGCAAAACCTGTAATGCCAGCCTGACAGGCTGGGTGTGTGATTTTCTCATCGCGCGCGGCTATCGGGTCGCACTGAATCAGCCCTATGCCGGCGGGTATATTACCGAACATTAC
>WASW01017504.1_pt1 | contig 9946 bp, 9 predicted proteins | sample 5698521 | NCBI WGS metagenome assembly WASW01 (sample SAMN11175560, study PRJNA528189) | sponge metagenome | isolation source: marine sponge | host: Leucetta | place: Antarctica: Western Antarctic Peninsula, King George Island | collected 2013-01
CGCGCGAATCATGTTGACAACAAGAACCCTTCCAAACGGATTTGGCAAACTCTTTTCGCTTTCTCAATGAGTCGGGGTATAGTTCCGAAAATTCTGGATATGCAGCATGGGCAATTGTCGAAACCATTTGGCCCCACTCTGACATTAGCGGTTGATCATTGGCACCTTGATACGCCAATGCAAATGGCGTTATTTCACTGATCGCAGAAAGTGCGGCTTGAATGTTCTCGGATGTGCTTAGAAGGGATGTATTTATAATCCTCATAAGCCCATCCTGCCAAAGGGTACGCATATCTTGGCGCTGGCTCTCACTCTCGTATATTTGGGGTAGTGTAAGTTTAGCAGCCCAATCTGCCTTGATGAAATGAGGTCGAATTTCTAACGCACGCTTGAAGGATAAGGCGCCTTTTGCACTGTCATTCTGTACAACTTGAATTGTTCCTAGATTATACCATGCATCCGCCAACGCCGGGTCAATGAGCAGAGCGCGATCAATGAACTCGCGTGCATCTTCTAAATTCCCGGCTTCGCGGTACAAATTACTTAAATTATTCAGTGCCGCAGCATCAGAAGGGGATTTCTCAACAAGCTCTAATAACAAAGATATTGCCCGCTGAGTATTACCAAATTTTTGCAGGGCTGTTGCCAAATTCCGGACTGTTGCGTCGTTTGCATCCAGTCTTAATGCCGTTTCAAATGCGGGAACGGCTAAGGATACGTGCCCCTGGTTTAGATAGAGATTGCCGAGATTGAAGTGCGCTGGAGCAAATTTGGGATGATTGCTGACGAGATCTTGCAGGACATTCTTTGCATCTCCCCATTTTTCCGCGCCTTTCAGGGCGGTCGCGTAGGCATTTAGTAAATCCGGGTCATCCGAATGATTTGCTGATAAATTTTTGAACGTTGCGGCGGCATCATGGAATAACTCAGCACTAGTTTGAACGAGTCCCAGATTAGATTTAAATTGAGCGGTATGAGGCTGAAGTTCGGCCGCCCGTTTTAGGAGGTCTATTGCCTGGGCGGGTTCGCCATTTTGGTGAGCGATGAGACCTAGAAAATGTAATGTCTCGGCATTATCGGGATGTCGGGCTAAAATATTATGGTAAATGATCTCAGCATCGTCCAGCTTTCCGGCGCGCTGCAAAGCAAGAGCTTCGTCAATTTTTTTATCGACATTGAAGGCATCGCTTGGCATTAGTGCTTCGCGCCTTGGCAGAATGAGCGCAGCGTTTGTTTAGGCTTGGAAATCGACGATTCCGCCACGTGATGGTTGTTCTGGCAAGGTTGATGTATCTGTACGAAGATCATCAATAGAACGCTGAGATTGTTGAAATGCTTGAGCCTGGATCGTGTTGAACTGCTGCTCGGCATTAGCCCGTTCGGCAAGGCGAGCGTTCCGGTCCGCGATTAACGGCTCAAAACCGTTGTCATCCTGGGCTCCTAACGGGAGCGGCGCGATCGGTTGTGTTGCTGCGGCAGTTGGCGTCAGCGGCTGGACACTCTGGTCTGCGAAACGTTGGTCAGCGGCATCGACCCGTTCATCAGCATAAATTTGTCGTTGATCCGTAACGTCACGGGCAACGCGTGTATCAATTCGTGCATCTTCAACAGCAAGTTCGCGAGATGCTTCAAAACGTTGATCATCGGCAATATCGCGCACAAAATCTCGTTGAAACCGGGACTGGCTTAGATCACGTGCAGCAGCATCTGCACGTTGGCGGTCCTCTGTGAGCCGTTCAGCCTCACGGGTACGCGCAACGCTTTCCTCTCGCTGGCGGGCGAGGGAACGCTCTGTCGCTTGGTCACGCTGGGTTTGAAGGCGCTCAGCGCTGGCAACAATAGAAATTTCTAACGCCATGTGTGAACACGCTACTCAAACGGTTAAACTCGGCGTATTCTACGTTTGTATTACCTGAAAGGTTGTCATTTCTTGACCGCCTAATTATAGCGCTTTACGCCGTATTTGCAAAACTTATGGTGAATGAGAGATAATGTAATATCGTTCGCTAAGGAGAATTTCGCTTTGGAAGCAATGCCCGTTTTAACACCAATGCAAGCGCTGGCGACTGCGACGGCCTACATCGTCATGGCAGATAAAAAGGCAGTACCGGAGGAGCGAGCGGGACTGGTGAGTATGCTTGGCAAACACGTCTCGAAACGAGAGATGAGTTCGACGCAGATTCAACGGCTCACAGCTGATGCCTTCGCTTATGTTGCCAAGTACGAGTATGAAAAATTTCTTCTATCAATTGAGGATACGCTCACGCCGGCTCAGATTATTTCGGTAATGTCTAATATGTATGAGCTCATGATTGTTGATGGTCATGTCATTGCCCGAGAGAAAGAGCTTGTTGATGAGTTTTTTCGCTTTTTTGATATAGATCGACGGATCGTCAATACAGTGCGTGAAATTCTTATGATCAAGAATGACACGACGATGTTTCTCCGGGATGATCATCCAAACAACGGTTCAGATTTCAGGTTTATGTTCCTTGATCGTATGGATACAGAGAGTTGAGACAGAGTTACGCTCTGTCAAAAGGTTGCACATTTAACTCTGGTCAGCTAAGAGCCTCGAATGGAATTTCCTGATCCTCTTATCCGCGGGCGTTTAATTAAACGCTATAAACGGTTTCTGACTGATGTCGAATTAGATGACGGTACGGTCGTTGTCGCACATTGCGCCAATTCAGGTTCTATGGAGAGTCTAAAAGAGCCAGGGTCAGAGGTATGGCTATCGCCTGCGCGCAATCCTGATCGTAAATTAAAATTTACTTGGGAGCTTGTTCGTGTTGGTGAAACTCTCGTTGGCATCAATACGGCATTGCCTAACTATATTGTCTCTGAGGCGATTGAGGACGGCAAGATCAACGAGCTTAATGGTTATGCATCTCTCCGACGTGAAGTGAAATATGGTAAGAACTCACGTATTGATATCTTGCTTGAAGATGATGCGAGGCCGATGTGCTATGTTGAAGTGAAGAATACGACGATGCGCCGCGATTTGGCTGCTGGCCCTGTTGAATTCCCGGATGCGGTGACGACCCGAGGCGCTAAGCACTTGGTTGAATTGTCTGATATGGTCAAAGAAGGTCACAGGTCAGTGATGTTCTATCTCGTGCAGCGTGAAGATGCAGAAAGTTTTGCGGTCGCTGATGATATTGATCCGACATACGCAAAAGGTTTGGAAGCGGCAATGAAAGCAGGAGTTGAAGTTGTTTGTTATGCCTGTCGTCTGACCCCTAAATCTATTGATGTCACGCATCCGGTCAAAGTTAACCTATAAAATATTTATGCGGACTGTGAAAAAACCGCTAAGAACCTTACATAAGGTCAAACATGATGGACAAAACAATGAATGATCAGGCAGAAAAAGTTCCTAGCCGAGACGGCCGTTTTATCAAAATTCATGATGAAGCTGGCTTTGAGGGTATGCGTAAAGCGGGACGTCTAGCAGCAGAATGCTTGGACTTCATTACACCACATGTCATTCCAGGTATGAGCACTGATGAGCTAAATACTTTATGCCACGATTGGACTTTAGAACGTAACGCGATCCCAGCGCCGCTGAATTATCGTGGTTTTCCAAAATCGATCTGTACGTCAATCAACCATGTCGTTTGCCATGGCATACCGAGTGCAAAAGTGATCGTAGATGGTGATGTTATTAATATTGATGTCACGGTCATTCTGGACGGTTGGTATGGCGATACGAGTAGAATGTTCTATGTAGGCAAGCCTAGCCTGAAAGCACAAAAGCTGGTTGAGACGACATTCGAATGCTTGTGGCGTGGTATTGAAGTGGTCCGACCAGGTGCGACCCTTGGCGATATTGGCCATGCAATTCAGTCTTTTGCAGAATCCAAGCGATATTCAGTTGTGCGTGATTTCTGTGGCCATGGTCTTGGGCGTATTTTCCATGATGCTCCCAACATTATGCACTATGGCCGACCAGGCGAAGGTGAAGTTTTACGTGAAGGCATGTTTTTCACAATCGAGCCTATGATTAACTTGGGTCGGTTAGATGTTAAAATTCTATCTGATGGCTGGACAGCTGTGACAAAAGACCGATCTCTTTCTGCGCAATTTGAGCACTCACTTGCTGTGACTAAAGATGGATATGAAGTGTTCACTCTCTCACCAACGGGTCTGAACTGCCCACCATTCAACGTGTGATGCGATGGATGCCCCAGTAACGCTCAAAGCGGAACATGTGGGGCATCGACAGCGATTACGTACGCGGTTTCTAAAAACCGCTGGCGACGGCATGCCTGATTACGAACTCCTCGAAATGGTGCTTTTCGCAGCGATTCCGCGCGGTGACGTCAAGCCTTTGGCGAAACGCCTGCTGAAAAGATTTGACAGCTTTGCAGATGCAATAGCTGCACCTGCGGATGTCCTTTCGGAAATGGAAGGAATGGGGGACGCTTCCGTAGCGGCACTCAAAGTTGTTGAAACTGCGGCGCAACGTCTTGGTCAGGCAAGCGTGTTGAACCGGCCTATACTCTCTAGTTGGGATCGCCTGATAGAATATTGCCAAATGCGCTTGGGTCGCGCCGAACGAGAACATTTCAGAGTGTTGTTTTTGAATCGGAAGAACGTTTTGATTGCTGATGAAGAGCAGCAACGCGGCACGGTAGACCACACGCCTGTATATCCTCGTGAAGTCGTCAAGCGAGCTCTGCAGTTGGGGGCCAGCGCTATTATTATGCTGCACAATCATCCATCAGGTGATTCGGAACCCTCTAAGGGTGACATAGATATGACACGTGAAATTCGCGATACATCTGAGCGATTAGGCATTCAACTTCATGATCATATCATCGTTTCCAGGAGTGGGCATCGATCCTTCAAGTCTATGGGCTTGCTCTAAACTGTTTTGCCAGCGAAGCTTGTTGCCATGATAGATGCTTTGCGCCGCGAGAATATCTTTACAGAATTAGATTTACCGGACGCCACTAATTTAATGGTCGCGGGCGTGTCTTCTGCGGCTGAGGTGACCATCGGCAGGTGTCCTTTCCTCTCTAAGCAGGGCGTGACGTCTGAAGCTGACTATAAACGCAATGCCGCACGCCAAGGTCGTTTGATGCATCACGCTCAGGTCGGATGGCGCGATCCTGATCTCACAGCTCGGAATATTGCTGAGATATCAAATAGGATAGAGGCAGCAGGTGGATATGTTGATCGCTACGGCATATGTCTGGATTGGAGTATGGGCTATCCGCCCGATGAACGTGAGGGTAGGGCTCGTGGAACGGGACTCGTTTTGCGCACCGATGAAGATTTTACGCTGATAGCAAATGCATCGAATGGTGCGCCTCATTTTGGTGATTTTGTTATTGGAATGCCTGCCGCTGTCGAGAATACGATTGCAGCATTACGCGCAGGAGCTACGAGTATTGGGAATCTAGGTCAGTACTTTACATTTAGACTCCCTGATTGGGACGATGATGTAATGATTACATCAAAGACCGTTGAAGCGATCACTCTTTGCGCGGCTATGCCGTCAGAAATTATTATTCATTCCAATATGGATGATGGCTTTGCGGCGCGATTTTCAGATCTTGCCTGCGCGCTTGGCGCCGTTTTATTGGAAAAACATATCGTCGAAGGTTTGCTTGGTGCACGCATTGGGCATTGTTTTGGGCATACGTTCTCGAATTTGGTATCGCGACAAGCATTCCATATGGCGCTCAACAAAATCACACAAACGCCGGGCACAATGATCTATGGCAATACAACAGCTTTTACAGAGAATGAAGCTGAAAGCTATGCCGCTTTGGCAGCTTATCTTAGCGCCGATATGGCTGCTCTGCATTGGGCGCCTAGTGGGCATGCCTTAACACCAATACCAGTTACAGAAGCGCGTAGAATTCCGACGGTCGACGAAATTATTGATGCGCATTTGTTCTCGCATAAACTGGCTGAGCGGTTTGAAGGGACTTGGGATGATGAGCCACCTTTTCATGTTATGAAGTTAGCAGAACAGTTAGTAGAAAATGGCCAATCATTTTTCGACAACACAATGAGTGGCATGGTTTCGCTTGGTTATAATACAGAAGACCCATTTGAAATGTTGCTGGCACTTCGTCGCATTGGCGCAGGCGAATTGGAACGAGCATTCGGCCCAGGCGAAATAGACGCAAATAGTTATTACGGTCGTGCACCTGTTGTCGCATCGAGCGTCGTGCATGAAATTTTTGACCAGGCCCAACGAATTGTTGACGGTGTCCCAACGGACGTACGCGAGCAACTTTCCCAGCGCGCCCCACGGATTTGCCTCGCAACGACTGATGTCCATGAGTATGGCAAACGACTAGTGGAGCAGGTTCTAGGCAAACTCGGTGTGGATGCTATTGATGGTGGTATAAGCGTTGATCCAGACGATCTAGTGCAGCAAGCAATCGAAGCAAATGCTGATGTTATTGCCCTCAGCACTTACAACGGTATAGCAGAGAGTTACATAGAGCGCCTGGTGGATGAAATTTCCAAATCGGGACGATCTTTCGAAATCTTTGTTGGAGGTAGATTGAATGCAGTGCCAGAAGGATCGAACACAGGCCTGCCTGTTGATGTTGAAAAAGCATTGGCTGTAAAAGGTGTCGTTGCATGCGGATGCGTTGAAGACATGTTGATTAAGCTATCAGCCAATGCCACGAAGGAAATATAGGATGAAGATTGGAATTCTTGGTGTTGGACACCTTGGTGGTGCGCTTGCGGAAGGATACGCAAACGCGGGAATGACCAGTGAGATCGTTCTTTCGCCGAGAGGGCGTGAGCGTTCAACGCTTCTTCGAAGCACCTATGGATTTGAAGTGGCAAAAGATAATATTGCACTGGTGCGCGCATGTGATGTTGTAATTGTTGCGACACGTCCTGACGTGGTGATTAATGCGATCCAAATGTTACCTTGGCGAGAAGGTCAGGTGCTGATTTCGGCTGCCGCTGGTATTACAACAGGGTCATTACGCGGCGCTGTGGCCCCCGCGGATGCGGTACGCTCAATGCCTGTGCTGGCAAGCGCAATCAATCAAAGTGCAATTCCGATTTATCCTGAGCATCAGGTTGCGATAGAGGCGCTTGAACATCTTGGCTATGTCACTCCCATCAGTAGTGAAGATACATTTTCATCAGTGAGTGCACTCGGTGCTTGGTTCGGATGGCTGTTCGCACTTGCAGGTGACACGGCAGATGAATTGATTGACGCTGGTGTTGACCGACAGACAGCGCGGAAAGTTACTGCGGATATGATGCGGGCAGCCGGTGCAATGATTGCTGATCGACCGGATCGCGATCCTCAGGATACCTTAGCTCATCTCGCTACACCGGGAGGTATTACCGAGGTTGGGTTACAAACACTCAAAGATGCGAATGCGCTTGAGTCGTGGCGCGCAGCATTGGATGCCGCAATGAAAAAACTTCAGACGCTAGGACGCTCTTGAGCCTGAGCGGCTTTCTGCATCGCGCGCTTTTCGCGAACTTTACGTCGTCGTCGTCGAATATATTTCAGTGATAAATTATAACTTATCCAAGCGCCAAATATTGCAAAAGGCAGGCAGCCGAGTGCCATTGAAATCCCAATTTCACGTGCCAACAGTCCAAGTAGATCTATTGAGGCTTGCCAAAGCCCTACGTCGTCAGCAAATGCATGGTCCCAAGAATTCAGAAATGTCTCATACCCGGTAATATTGTCCCAACGCCCAAGAATAATCTGACCCGTTGCATAGAAGACGTAATAGATCGGTAGCATTGTAAAAACATTGGTGATCCAGGTCCAAGCACAGGAGATGACGAGACTGAAATGCAAATTTTTGGCAGGCTTTATAAGTAGCCATGTCATGAAACATAGATACATCTGGACGCCAACTAATGGCGTGAGTGCCCAGAACATTCCAACAGCAACACCACGTGCAGCATGCTCGGGTGAATGAGGGCTGCGACGTAAGGGGATCAGTAATTTAAGGCGCAGAAGGCGTCCTATATTTTCTAAGGCAGTCCTGCCTATTCTCGTTACTGTGGGCATGTACTTCCCTTAAATAGAATTTTGTCCCTTAAGTGCTCAGGCTAGATGATGCCAGAAAACTCAGGGTGTTCAATGTTGCAAACAGATCGATCACCAGTTCGTTATACGAATTTATAACACAACTGAATGACGCACTTATGTACTCCACTCTCTTAGGTGTGTCCGCTAAGATCACATACGATTGGGGGTCTTGTGTCTATCACTGTTGTTCGAGTCTTTGTTCCATTTGCTCTCGGGTATTTGCTGTCTTATCTGCTCCGCGTCGTCAATTCGGTGATCGCACCATCATTGATTGAAGATCTAGGCCTAAGCGCCTCTGATTTGGGATTGCTGACCAGCGCCAATTTGTTCGCTTTCGCAGCGTTTCAAATCCCGCTTGGTGTTTTGCTTGACCGGTACGGACCTAGAAGAACTGAATCTGTGCTGCTTATTGTGGCAGCGATTGGTACCGCGATGTTTGCCATGGCGGGATCACTGGCGATGCTGACTTTGGGTCGCGCCTTGATTGGACTGGGAACGTCAGCATGTTTGATGGCGGCATTTACGGCATATGCCTTATGGCTTTCAAAGGATAAATTGCCGACAATTAACGCTTACCAAATGGTCGCAGGTGGTATTGGCGCGTTAATGGGAACCACCCCCATAGAATATCTTGAAACGGTCACTGGGTGGAGAGGCGTGTTCTGGGTATTAACAGTTGTGGCTGTGTTTATGGCCGCCATGGTTTATTTCGTCGTGCCGCAACGTATGGAGACGAAATCATCAACTGAGAGTTGGTCGGATGCAATATCTGGCGTCAAACGGGTCTTTACGAGCCCACTATTCTGGCGAGTGGCACCGCTTTGCGTGACATCACAAGCAGCTTTCCTTGGTATACAAAGCCTGTGGTTAGGCCCTTGGTTCCATGACGTCTTAAAGCTGGATACCAGTGCAACGGCTGATGCGCTATTTTGGGTCGCCGCTGCAATGGTCATGAGTTATATATTTTTGGCATGGGTTACAAAGTTTTTTGGTGATCGTGGCGTCAGTGCGATCAATATTTCGGTGACAGGTATGGCAATTTTCTTGATTGTCCAAGGACTGATTTTTGCCGAAATCATTCCTGTGACTATAGTTACGTGGATGGTGTGGGCCTTCACGGCAACCTATGGAATTGTCTGCTACGCAGGTTTGACCCAGAGATTCCCTATTGCTCTCGCAGGTCGCGTTGTGACTGGTATCAATGTGTTAGCATTCTTCTCAGCATTTTTGGTGCAATGGGGCGTCGGTCTAATTATTGACCTTTGGCCTATGTCAGAAAGTGGGGGCTTTCATCCGGATGGGTATCGATGGGCATTTGGCCTCGTTGCAGTCGCCCAACTCATCGCGTTTGTTTGGTTTTTATCATTCAGAAACGAGCGGGTAGCTGATAATCATGTGTGACGGGGCCGTGTTTCTCATAGCCGCGGACAAGTAGTTTGCCTTCCATGGCATTGGCGACCACAGCGATCCGCGTTGTTTCGTTCAGTATTGGGGCCGTAACCCAGTCAAAGCCATCTGGAGTTTCATCGCGCGTATCTTCCATCAGTGTTAACCGTTCTGGACTTTCATGACCACGTCCGTGACCTGGTACATCCCGCTGTAACCAGTGGTTTGCGCACGATGTAGGGCTCTCGTGAACACTCGCAGCATTTTCTTCACGCTCTATCAAGCATGCTTGATCGGGCGTTGTTCCACTTAGAGTAAAGAACGCTGGAATAGCTAATGGCGTTTCAGTAAGAATCTCTTTTGCCTCATCATAAGTTGCGCAGGTATCAAAAACACGACGAAGAAGATGTGTGGGTGGAGGGGCTTTACGGGTCAATAATCGACCTCTGTTAATGCCCCAATCTACCCAACAAGACTTCGTCCATTTGCTAAATGGTGGTTGGTTTATCGCCGCTG
>WASW01060455.1_pt1 | contig 9936 bp, 10 predicted proteins | sample 5698521 | NCBI WGS metagenome assembly WASW01 (sample SAMN11175560, study PRJNA528189) | sponge metagenome | isolation source: marine sponge | host: Leucetta | place: Antarctica: Western Antarctic Peninsula, King George Island | collected 2013-01
GGCGGCTTTGGTGGTGGAATGGCCGGCGGCTTTGGCGGCGGCGGTGCATCGGGGAGCTGGTAATGAAGTTTAAAAGTATCACTAGATTTTTGAGACATTTATTCAGCCACCCCTGGCAGGTAAAGCGCCATTTTTCAGCGCAAGCGTTACACAATATTGAAACTGCCATTACTGCAAGTGAAACGAGGCATACGGGCGAGATACGATTTGTGGTTGAAGCGGGTTTGCACCCTTACGAAATTTTTTATAGTAAGACACCAAGGCAACGCGGCATTGAATTGTTTGGCCGTTTGAATATTTGGGATACTGAACAGAACAATGGTGTTCTGGTTTATCTGCTGTTGGCAGACCGTGATGTTGAAATTGTTGCGGATAGGAGTATTGATAAGCCTATTGGTTATGATTATTGGGATGCGATGTGTCATGAAATGGAAGTGCTATTTAGACGCGGTGAATTTGAGGCTGGCGTATTACTTGGTATTGACAAAGTGAGTGCTGCATTAGAACAACACTTTCCCATTGCAAGCATTCAAAACCAACGCAAAAGAACGGTTAAGCGTAAACAAAATGAACTGCCAGATAAGCCGCTTATTCTATAGTTTGTTTTTATTATGCTTTACGCAGATGGCTTTTGCCGATATTAGTCGTATTTTCCATAAAACCCCTTCTAGTGAATCTTTCGACGTGTGCCAAGGTGGCGGTTGTGCAAAAGTTTCAACAACTAGCCTAAGTAGTGAGGACTGGAAATTAATTGTTAAAACCCTTAACCCGATTGCAACCAGCGCAAGTGAAGAGCGTCATCAAGTGGCATTGGCAATTGGCATTTTCGAGAAAATTGTTGGTGAAAAAATAGGCACGAATAAGGATCTTGCAGGCACTTTTAATATGGCTTATGGTCAGCAAGATTGCAATGATGAAGCCATTAATACCACAACTTATATGCGCTTGTTGCAAAATAATGGCTATCTAAACTTTCATCAGATAGAAGATCTACGCACGCGCAATTTCTTTTTTAATGGTTGGCCGCATACTACCGCAGTGATAAGAGATGCTGAAACAGGTGAGCGCTTTGCTGTCGACAGTTGGTTTTATGATAACGGGCATCCTGCTACGATCGTGCCTTTTGATCAATGGAAAAACAATTACAAGCCGATAGATAGCCCGATTGGCAAGCCTAGAAAAGCGCCTAAGCCTTGAGTTAAATCTTAAGTTAAACCTTGGCTATTAGCTGACTTAAGTAGCGTTTCGCGCTAAAATCCTGACACATTCAATTATTTGCAAAATTATGCGCACCTCTCAATTTTTTATTTCCACACAAAAAGAAGTCCCAAGTGATGCTGAGCTCATTAGCCACCAACTGATGATACGCGCTGGCCTAATTAAACGATTAGGTAGTGGGCTGTATAGTTGGATGCCTTTAGGCTTGCGTGTATTACGTAAAGTGGAAAATATTATCCGCGATGAAATGAACAAAGCAGGCGCCTTAGAATTGCTAATGCCTGCTGTGCAACCAAAAGAGTTATGGGATGAAACAGGCCGTTGGGCTGTGTTTGGGCCACAAATGCTAAAAATTCAAGACCGCCACGAGCGTGAGTTTTGCTTCGGCCCAACGCATGAAGAAGTGATTACCGATATTGCACGTAAAGAAATTAATAGTTATAAGCAATTGCCACTCAATTTTTACCAAATTCAAACCAAATTTCGTGATGAGATTCGCCCGCGTTTTGGCGTGATGCGCGCACGAGAGTTTTTAATGAAAGATGCTTATTCATTCCATACCAATCAAGCATCATTAGTAGAAACATACGACCGTATGCATGAGGTATACAGTAATATTTTTACTAGGCTAGGCTTAAAGTTTCGTGCAGTTAAAGCTGACCCTGGTGCGATTGGCGGTGATGGCTCGCAAGAGTTTCATGTGTTAGCCGATAGTGGGGAAGACGGCTTGGCTTATGCTGAGCAATCGGATTATGCGGCCAATGTTGAATTGGCAGAAGCAGTCTCTATAGGCGAGCGCTTGGCAGCAACAGAAGCCATGCAAGCAGTCGATACGCCTAAGCAAACAGCATGTGAAGACGTTGCTAAATTATTGGGTATTGATTTAACGCGTACCGTTAAAGCGATTGCACTGATGGCAAAAGATGCCAATGAAAAGGATCAGTTTTATTTAGCCTTACTGCGTGGGGATCATCATTTAAATGAACTTAAATTAACTAAGATGGAGGGTTTGGCTAGCTTTAGGTTTGCCACGGAAGCGGAAATACGCGCACATCTTAATTGCCCACCTGGTTTTATTGGCCCAGTTGGCGTTGCAAAAAATGTAACCGTGATTGCAGATAAAACGGTCGCTAATATGCATGACTTTGTTTGTGGTGCTAATAAGCCAAAATTACATTTAAAAGGGGTCAATTTTGGCCGTGATTTACCTGAGCCCAGCATGGTGGCCGATATTCGTAATGTTGTTGCAGGGGATGCTAGCCCAGATGGCAAAGGCGTGCTGTCGATCTGCCGTGGTGTAGAAGTTGGTCATATATTCCAGTTAGGGACTAAATATTCTGAAGCGATGAGTGCTACATATTTAGACGAAAACGGAAAAAGTCAAGCGTTAGCAATGGGGTGTTATGGCATCGGCGTGTCGCGTATTGTAGGTGCTGCAATTGAGCAAGGGCATGACAAAAATGGTATTATTTTTCCCATTAATATGGCGCCATTTACTGTGGCAATTTGTCCAATCGGGTTAAATAAGAGTGAGTTAGTTGAAAAAACGGCTAACCAGCTCTACCAAAATTTATTGCAAACTGGCATTGATGTGTTATTAGATGACAGAGGTGAGCGGCCAGGCGTGATGTTTGCGGAAAGTGATTTAACGGGTATTCCACACCGTATTGTCGTTGGTGAGCGTGGCCTTAATGAAGGTAACGTAGAATACAAAGCACGCCAAGCGGGTGAATCAGAAAATATACCATTAGCGGATATAGTGGACTACATAGCGGCAAAGCTTAATTAAGGCATTAAACTTGCTTGCCATTATTAATATGAACCTAAATGCAATTAAAAAACTGTTAATCATCACGTTACTGTTTTGTGTGAGTAATGCTTTTGCTGCTGGACAACGAGAACAAGCGCTTTCTCACAGCGTGAAGGCGCTGATGCAAAAGTCAGTGAGCGATTTGGCCGCACCGAAATTGCTATTTTCAAATAAAAAAGATGGTGAGGCTTGGCTAACAGCTATGTCGTTACGCTTGCAGAAGCGTATGCCAAATCAAGCCTATCGAGAAGGCTTTTTAAAAACCGTGCATTATGAAGCAACACGGGCTGGTTTAGATCCACAATTGGTGCTTAGTTTGATTCAGGTTGAAAGCGCATTTAACAAATATGCAGTATCTAGAGTCGGTGCACGTGGTTATATGCAAGTAATGCCATTTTGGGTGAAGGCAATAGGCCGTTCTGACCAAAATTTATTTAATTTAAAGCTGAATTTACGTTATGGCTGTACCATTTTAAGACATTATTTAGATATTGAACGCGGTAATTTGTTTCGTGCATTAGGTCGATATAATGGCAGCTTGGGTAAAGCTAAATATCCTAATTTAGTCCTCGGGAAATGGCGTAAATACTGGAAATACAGCTATCCGGCACAAGCAAAAAATAATTAAAATAACCACAAATTTTTGTTAAATATCCCTTTTTCTCTCTATAAACTTAAAAAAAGTTGCATAATGCGCTAAAATGGGCATGACATGCACTGTCAAGTTAATTTTGGTTGGTGCGGCATAACACTCGTATTAACTAAATTTGCTGGCAGTAATTCTCAATAACGTAATTTAATAAGAGATTTACCTAAATTTTTAATAGGGAGAAAAGTATGTCGAAGTTAACAGCATTAGCATTAAGTATTGCAGTTCTAGGTGGCATCTGGGCATTTTTAGCATTAAATCCATTGGCATGGCATGGCATAGCATTAGTTTGGGTTGGATTTATTGCCTGGGGTTGCTATTTCCATAAAGGTGGTGATACACCAGCACTACAAAAAACAATTGCAGGGATGATTTTTGGCGCTGTCATGGCAGGTATTGCCTTGTACTTAGTGAGTTCAGGTGTGTTTAGTGGTTTAGGTGCTTTAGGCGCACCTTTGGCTATTGCAATCACTGTATTCCCATTGGTTATTGTGGCAGGGGCGGAATTGCTTTCTGTTGTGCCAGCTAATGTATATGGTTATGCTGCAACAGCAGGCAACACAACTGCAATGGACCTGAGTAACCCAGTGATTTTAGTAGCTGTGTCGACAGTGCTTGGTGCTGTATTTGGCATGATGTCAGGTAAAGTTGCTGGTGCTTTAGGTAAATAAAATTTAAGTAATATTAAATTTTAGATTTAAAAAACCGCGCTAATGCGCGGTTTTTTTATTGGTAAGTAATTGGTTTGGTTTATTTCACAACTTTAAGGCCGTAGTAAGTACCAAACTCACCTTCACTCCCGTTGTATAAAAACAGCATGTCATTGGCATAACCAAGCCCGTTGTAATAGTTTTTAGCACGTAGTTTTAACTGTTTTGGTAGTGCGCTTTTTGCAACAAACTTCCCTTTAAGATTAAAGACCAAGGCTGCCTTGTGATCCACATCTAATAGCACAAGCTCTTCACCTTTAATTCCTGTGAAAGCAATAAAGCTATCAGCCACATCATCAAGTTTAGCACCAGCGGCTTTTAAATCTAGTGTGATTTCTCCTACCGCTTCCTCCTTATCAGGGTCAACAATAAAGACTTTGTTACTGCGTTGTTGTTTAGCGTAGTAGCGTTTATGCTTTGCATCATAGCTTGGCATGGTAAACGCATCACCAAATGCGGCGTTAAATTGCGCGACCTCAGTGGATGAGCTTTTGATTTCGCCTGTATCGCCCACTACTAAGCCAAAAATACCTGTCATTGGTGCAAAGCCTACTGCGCTTGAGACGTTATAGGTGATTGTTTCGATCTGACCAGAGTTTGGGTTGTAGTAGATAGAGCGATTATCGAAACCAGGACCGGCAGTATTAACATACTCTCCCTTGGCATTAAAAGCATGTATTTTTGATTTGGAAATAGGCTGTTCGGTTGCGCTCCCTAAAGGTGCAAGTCCGCCATCTGCCACATAATAATGCATTAAAACAGGGTGGTAGGCTACTGTCTGCGGCCTTGTGGAGGGCGCAACAGCCATCGGTATTTTGATAATCGTTTCTGCTTTAGCTAAGACTTCAGCTTGAGCAGACGGCATTATAAAAAGGCTAGCCAGAATCATGCTAGCCAGCACGCTGCGCATGTTTAGTTTGCTTTGATGTTTGTTCAATGTCGTAATCCCCAAATGTCTTTAGTCAAGTAGCTTTAAATTAGGTAGCTGTAAGTTAGGTAGTGATTATTGGTCTTCTATAAAACGGTTAAATGCGTGTAATTAGTTGACGTTTTTGTTCAAATTCATTTAATACTTCACAATTCCTTTTCTAATAGCATGGCATCCCCATAACTAAAAAAGCGGTATTGTTTGTTTATCGCATGCTGGTATGCCCGCTTAATATGGTCAAAACCAGCAAAGGCAGACACTAACATGAGTAGTGTACTTTGGGGTAGATGGAAATTAGTCAATAAGCGATCTACAACCTTAAAAGTATAGCCTGGCGTAATAAAAATATCAGTTTCTTTATTGCCGGCAGTTATAGTGCCGCTTTGCGCAGCACTCTCTAGTGCGCGTAGCGCTGTCGTGCCCACGGCTGTTATTTTGCCACCAGATGCGCGCGTTTTTTCTATTAATGCTATAGTTGCCGCAGGAATGTTATATAACTCGCTATGCATTTTATGGTCTGCAATCTTGTCTACTTTTACGGGTTGAAATGTGCCTGCGCCTACATGCAAAGTAACATAGGCAATGTTGATGCCTTTTTGTTCAAGTTGATTTATTGTGTCTTCATCAAAGTGTAATCCCGCTGTTGGCGCTGCTATAGCGCCTGCATGCTTTGCATACACGGTTTGATAACGGCTTTCATCTTCACTGTTTGCGGTATGTGTAATATAAGGTGGCAGCGGCATACTGCCATACTCTTCAAGTAGATTTAGCACGGGTGTATCTGCTAAAAACTTCAAATGAAATAAGTTGTCTTCGCGCCCAATGACTTCAGTGTTTATATTGTTAGCAAGTGTCATCTGGCTACCTACCTTAGGCGAGCGTGATGCACGCACATGTGCCAATGCATGGCGATCATCTAATACACGTTCTATCAGCACTTCAACTGAACCTCCGGTTTTTTTCTCCCCAAACAATCGCGCTTTAATTACGCGTGTGTCATTAAATATTAGCAAGTCATTGCTAGATAAGTAATTGGATAAATCTAAAAACTTTCCATCCGTTATATGGCCAGATAGCTTGTTGATATGTAGCAATCTGCTTTCAGTGCGCTTGCTGGTGGGATGTTGTGCAATGAGGTCTTCAGGAAGATGAAAATCGAAATCATGGGTTTTCATAAAAGTTTTAAAGTTAAGGTGATTTTTAGGTTCGCATATAACAAAGAGCTTGCTATAATAGCGCCGTTGCAATTATACAGTAATGTATATTCCGAATTTAGCCGGGATGGCGGAATTGGTAGACGCACGGGATTCAAAATCCCGCGTTGGTGACAACGTGGGGGTTCGATTCCCCCTCCCGGCACCAGCTTTGAACCATTTGATTCTGTAAGAAATGTGAACAACTGTAACATTAGTGTTACATTTTTCTTGATTAGCAAAAGGGTATGTGCGAGAATTCGAATCGCAAGTTTGAATAAATAATAAGCGCGGTCATTATTGGCTAGCGCCATAGGTTGTAAAAGTGTTATTAAAAGGATGTCGGCCTTAGGTTATTTAAATTGATCACATTTTTTTGGGTGGATTAAGTTATGAATAAGAGAACAATTCTCTCTCTTGGCAGTACATTTTTGTCGTTATTTGCAGTGAACTCACACGGCGCCTACGGATTAAATCTAAAAACACCAGCAACTGAAATAGCAAGTCAGATTTATGATTTGCATATGTTGATTTTATGGGTGTGCGTAGCAATCTTTATCGTTGTGTTTGGCTTAATGTTTTATTCGATTCTTAAGCATCGTAAGTCAGTAGGTCACAAAGCAGCACAATTTCACGAAAATCACTGGTTAGAAGTCGTTTGGACTATTATCCCAGGCATTATATTGGTGGCGATGGCCTATCCTGCAACACAAACGATTCTTGCAATGAAGGATACAACTGAAGCCGGTATGAGTATTAAGGTGACAGGCTATCAGTGGAAGTGGGGCTATGACTACATGGATCAAGAAGTTAAATTCATTAGTACTTTAACAACGCCACAAGATCAAATCCATAATGAAGCCGAAAAGGGTGAGAACTACTTATTAGAAGTTGATAACCCTATGGTTGTGCCAGTTGGTAAGAAAGTTAGATTACTAATTACCGCTGCAGATGTGATTCACGCTTGGTGGATACCTGAATTTGGTGTGAAACAAGATGCGATTCCTGGTTTTGTTAAAGAAGCTTGGATAAGAGTTGAAAAGCCAGGCACTTACCGCGGTCAATGTGCTGAATTATGTGGTAAAGACCATGGTTTCATGCCTATCGTTGTGGAAGCAATGGAAGAAGCAGAATACGATGCTTGGATTGTGGCGCAAAAAGATGCAGCAGCAACAGCTAATGCAGGTGCAGATAAAGAGTGGACTAAAGATGACTTAATTACTGCTGGTAAAGCAGTTTATGAGAAAAGCTGTGCAGTTTGTCATCAAGCATCAGGTGCTGGTATACCGCCTGCATTCCCGGCTTTAACTGGCGGTCCAATAACAACTGGACCTATTGAAGGACACCTAGAAATTATCTTAAATGGTAAAAACATCATGCCAGCGTGGAAAGCTGTACTAAATGATGTGGATATTGCTGCGGTGATTGCTTATGAGCGTAACGCTTTGGGTAATAGTACCGGTGACTTTATTCAACCTTCCGCAGTTAAAGCTGCAAGATAAGCTTTTTAGAAAATAATTTAACTTTAAGAAATATTAGAAATAAGCTGTAGTTTTTAGGAGAAACTGATGAGTACAACAACTGCAACACATCACGATGATCATGAGGATCATGGGCATCCTACTGGCGTAATGCGCTGGGTTGCATCAACTAACCATAAAGATATTGGTACGATGTATCTTTGGTTTAGTTTTTTCATGTTCTTATTTGCAGGGGCAATGGCGATGGGTATTCGTGCTGAGCTCTTTCAGCCAGGTCTGCAGTTTATGGAGCCTGAAGCATTTAATCGATTGACGACGCTTCACGGTTTGATCATGATTTTTGGTGCCATTATGCCGGCTTTTGTTGGTTTTGCTAACTGGCAAGTACCGCTCATGATAGGTGCGCCTGATATGGCGTTTCCAAGGCTCAATAATATGAGTTTTTGGTTGTTGATTCCGGCAGCTATTCTTTTAATTGCATCAATTTTTGTACCAGGTGGTGCAATTTCAGGTGGTTGGACAATGTACCCACCCCTTTCAGTACAACAAGGCATGTCAATGGATATGTCTATTTTAGCGTTACATATATTGGGTGCTTCATCTATTGTTGGCTCAATTAATATTATTACAACTATTTTTAACTTGCGTGCACCAGGCATGGGTATGATGAAAATGCCTTTGTTTGTATGGACTTGGTTAATTACTGCATTCTTGCTGATTGCAGCAATGCCAGTGCTTGCAGGTGCCTTAACCATGTTGATTACTGACCGTCATTTCGGCACAGCGTTCTTTGATGCTGCTGGCGGTGGTGACCCAGTATTGTTCCAGCACGTATTCTGGTTCTTCGGTCATCCTGAAGTGTATATTATGATTTTGCCGGCATTCGGCATCATCTCTACTATTATTCCAACATTCGCACGTAAGCCTTTATTTGGTTATGCATCAATGGTGTATGCGACTTCAGCCATTGCGCTGCTTTCGTTTATTGTTTGGGCCCATCATATGTTTACAACCGGTATGCCAGTTGCAGGTCAGTTGTTCTTTATGTACAGCACCATGCTCATTTCAATTCCTACCGGGGTTAAAGTGTTTAACTGGGTAGCGACGATGTGGAGAGGTTCTATGACCTTTGAAACACCGATGCTATTCTCTATTGCGGTCGTGTTCTTATTTACGATCGGTGGATTTAGCGGCTTAGTGCTGGCGATTCTGCCAGTTGATATTCAATTGCAAGATACTTATTACGTAGTGGCACATTTCCACTATGTGTTGTTCTCAGGTTCTGCGATGGCTATTATGGGCGGTGTTTATTATTGGCTGCCAAAATGGACAGGTCATATGTATGATGAAACACTGGGTAAATGGCATTTTTGGATAACTACGATTGCATTTAATATCACGTTCTTCCCAATGCACTTTACTGGTTTAGCAGGGATGCCACGTCGTATTCCAGACTACGCATTACAGTTTGCAGAATTTAATATGATTTCATCTGTAGGTGCTTTTGCACTAGGTATTAGTCAATTGTTGTTCCTCTATGTGGTGATTAAATGTATCCGCGGTGGTGCAAAAGCAGAGGCTAAATCTTGGGAAGGTGCAGAAGGTTTAGAATGGACAGTCGCTTCACCTGCGCCATTCCATACTTTTGAAACGCCACCAACTGTTAAGTAAGTGCTATTTAAATAGAATTTAAAATAGATAAAGCAAGAAACGGGAGAAAAAATGAGTCAGAATATAAAAAATTATTACTTACCAGGTGCATCACTCTGGCCATTAATTGCATCGATTGCCTTATTCCTAATGGCATCAGGTTTTGCGATGTCTCTACAAAACGAAGCACATCCTGCCTTGGCTGCGAAGGGTACCTATATATTAATGGCGGGTGGCGTGGGATTGGGGTATTTTTTGTTTGGTTGGTTTTCTGAGGGGGTAAAAGAAAATATCTCT
>WASW01102294.1_pt1 | contig 9932 bp, 7 predicted proteins | sample 5698521 | NCBI WGS metagenome assembly WASW01 (sample SAMN11175560, study PRJNA528189) | sponge metagenome | isolation source: marine sponge | host: Leucetta | place: Antarctica: Western Antarctic Peninsula, King George Island | collected 2013-01
TCAAGATATGAAAATACAGTGTAAGGCATTGGTATAAAACAGTAAAACAGTTTACTGGCTAAACCTTGTGATGGATCCGGGTCATAACGGCAGGCGCTCTTGTACCAGCGGCTATATTTATCGCCAGCCGCACCAATGCTTCCACAAGTAAATGTACTTTAACACAATCAGGTCAGGTAGACATATCATGAATATCCTTATAGCCGACGATCATGCGCTCGTACGCGAGAATCTCGGAGCATTCCTAAGCCGCTTTCCGATCCGTGCAAATGTCGTCGAGGCAGGAACCTTGGACGAAGCTGTTGAAGCCGCAAGTTCCCTGTCAAGTTTGGGACTCATTATTCTCGACCTGATGATGCCTGGGATGCACGGAATTGCCGGCATCAACGTGATGGTCGAGCGTTTCCCTGACACGCCTATCGTCGTGTTATCCGGTTCGACGAGGCAGGATGACATCGACGGTGCCCTGCAACTTGGCGCCAAGGGATTTATCCCTAAAATTTTCAGCGGAAAAGAGATGATCGAAGCGCTACGCAAAGTTCTTGATGGCGATATCTTCGTTCCGGATATGACGGCGCATGCAAATGGTCCGACCCGCGAACAGGCCGCCCCGGCACAGCTCCAGCAGGAGAGCGAGGAGTTTAAACAACTGACAGCTCGCGAACGCCAAGTATTGGGCTTTTTGGTAAAGGGCAACCCAAACAAAACGATTGCTCGAGAACTGGGTCTGCAGGAAATCACGGTAAAGGTTCACCTACAGAATGTTTATCGCAAATTAGGCGTCTCCAATAGAACCCATACTGTTGCAAAGTTATTGGAACTCGGCTGGAATGATTCGTCCGCCACTCCGTGATTACGGGTGACGGTCACCACAACAGATTCCCTCCTCAAATTAACTTTGCTGCTTCAACAGGCTCATACTGAATCGGTATCGCCTGGTGCCTGTGAAAATCGCCGGCAGCCATTAAATAGATTGAGAATATGGCACCCTTTTCTCCGTTTTCGACGCTGATGCGGCCGTCGACCTCGTTCACAATGGCATGCGTAACGGATAGTCCGAGTCCCATTCCCATGCCCACTTCGCGCGTGGTGAAGAAAGGATCAAACACTTTGCTCAGATCAGCCGCAGGGATGACGCCGCCCGAATTTTCGATATGAACGATAACATGGTCGCTGTCGGCATCGTCGACGACTGTGATAGATATACCGTGGGGATGTGATGCAAAGGGGGTTGCCGGCGCGCATGATTCGATCGCATCGCAAGCATTGATAAGGATGTTCAAGAAAGCCTGGTGCAGTTGCTCGCTGTCGCCTCTGACTTGTCGGCACTCTGCTGGATATTCAATGCCAAGGGCGATTTCCGAATGTTCGGCACGCGCCTCCACCGAGGACAATGCTGTTCCGATGATAGCACGAAGATCTGTCGGCGACGATGTGATCGATTTAGAGTTCCCCAGCTTTCGAAACTTCTCGACGATGGCAGCGACACGTTCCGTCTGTCCGACGATACGCCCCAGTTTAGCGGTGACGTTTTCAACCGCATCTTTATCGCCTGATGAAAGGATTTCGCTCGCCCCTTCTGCTGCCATCCGGATGACGTGCAGAGGCTGGCTAAGTTCGTGTACTGCGCCTGACAGCATCCGGCCCAGTCCCGCGAACTTCGCCATCTGTATCATGTAAGCTTGCATTGACGTCTCTGCCGTAATGTCACGGGCGACGCCAACTGTACGAATCAGTAAACCGGACTCATCGCGCACCGGGAAACTACGTTCCCGGATGTTACGAATGTCACCGTCCGTACGAACAATCATGTATTCGACATCAAATCCGCTATCGACGCCCTTCTCCTTGGCAAGGATGACGCGGTCGATATCCGTCGGATGGACCTGCGAAAAGAGGTCAAAGCCGGTTGCAGCGGTATCTGCGACAGAAGGACACCCCCATATCCGTTCGAAGGCAGGACTGAGGTATGAAGGCCGCTCTTCCTCTTCCTCGCGCACCCAAAATACGTCCTCAATGTTCTCCGCGAGATGACGGAAACGGCTTTCGCTATCGCGCAGCTCCTTTTCAGCCCGTTTGCGAATACCAATTTCACGAAGTGTGCCGATGAAAAACTGCTGTCCATTGATCATTACATCGCTGATCGCCATCTCGACCGGAATTTCCTTACCTCCGTTGCGACAGCCAATCACCTCACTGAATTCTTCACCGATAATTCGACCGTCACGCGTATCCTGATAGCGCTGCATGTAGCCGGCATGTTCTGGCATGAGCATTTCGATACTACGTCCTGTCACGTCGCTTTCACGGTAGCCGAACATCCTTTCCGCAGCTGGAGTGAAAAACACGATACGACCCTCGGCATCGATGATCACAACGGCTTCGACAATATTGTCGAGGATCGTTTGCAACGCGGCCGCATCGAAAAAACCGGGCCGCTCATTTGTCTTGGGCAAGGTCGGCACCGTCTCGGCGAAGCGTCCGCATACGAGTTCGGTGGCTATTGCGATCGCGACGATCACGGACGCGATCATTATCCGAGCAAAAAGGTTCTCCATGGTTACCGTGTCGGCCCCATTCGCATACGGCGCCGCAAGGGTCGCCAAGCAAGCGACTGCCACAACTGCCCATGGCCAGATGCGTCTCTCAAGGTGGACGAGTAAAAAAGGAACGGCGAGATGGGCGGTCGCACCCCAGTATTGGTCTGCGAATGCCGCGTCGAGGCCGAAGATGACGCTGACGAGAATAAGTGCTCCTGCCAAAGTTGCATTCGGAGGGGACCATAATAATAACATTTTGACGTACCTCATTTATTACGTGAAATGCGCAACACTATATTCTGTCTCCGCATCCCACTGGATCATATCAAGCTAATACGACCGAACTGTTTACGTAATTATACGAACGGTTGGTCGCAACGGCATTTGTCAGATGTGCGGGAATGGGGTTGCCGTACGAGCCACCCTCAAGACGACAGATGACGTTTCCTAACTCATTATTTACAGATGGTTCGTGCCGCATCTATGTGCAATTCGTATAATTTGGACATACGCCTGAATAATTATTTCAGCCCTCTACGCGTTATAGCTTCCTGACTGAAAGTACCGTGGCGTGTTCAGCGAAGGCGTCATCCGGTGAGCAGTTAAGAACAGATCGATTTGCAACGGCGCACAGCTTCGCCAGCACATCGAAACATTTGTCAGGAACAACTAGACGGACCTCCCTCTCCCGCACCGAGCCCGGTTTCGGCATCATGTCGAAGCCGGATCCTTTTTCGTTCGAGGCGATCGTCACACCATTGCGTCCACATCGCCAAAGCTGATGTCTATACGTAGTCATAACATAGACATACACGCGTATAATTGAGGCGACCATCTAACGGTGGAACTATGTCCTCAGGTAACGTGGTTCGCCGATTGTTATGCGCCATCTGAATCTTCAAACAGGTGGCGGCTTATCGTATCGGTCGGCGTGGAGCACGATACGACACTGTGGCAGATTAAATCCACGGACATGAATGCCGCTTCCTCAAGCGGTCCGGCGACACTTAAGTTTTGGAATCACCGACCATGATGGTTGAGTTTTGAAAAGTGACATGGAAATGATGATCGGAACAGCAGACTCGGTGGCGCACGCGGGATCCCCACAGGTCGGGCATTCCATCCCAAGTGAAGCGGATATCGAACGTGATTCATTGCATATTCTGCCGCTCTCCATCATTCCGTTCGAGACACCAGCCCTGAGCGTTGCACGCATGATCAAGAACGTGCGGCTCGAAAGTGTGATCGAAATGTTTTACGATCAAGATTCTGGTAGCGGTCAGATCGACGTCCAAAAAATTCCAGCGGAGATGGGATGGCCAGACGATTCCGTCCACCCCGATTTCGAACTGTTACGCAACCTCGCCCGTCTGCCCAGCTACGATGTATACAGTCTCCGAATTATGCTTCGTAGTCTCGGCGTAGACGTCAACAATCAAAACGATCTGCATCTCTCTGAAAGTAAGGTCGCCGAGCTATCCAGCTACATGACTCAGTTCACACGGCCGTTGATCTCCGAAATTTTCGGTGAAAGTGCGGAGGAATTAAACAGTTTCGACGACATTCTCTCCCTGTTTCGCGACCCGGACGTTAACAAAACACGAATGCGGCTTCAGGCGATGGCCGATAAGCTTGCAATCGAACTGACCGAAGTTCCGACCTTCCTTGAAGATTTTGGCGACATCTTCTTGTCACTGTCCTATTACCGGCAATGCTTGGATCAAATTGCACCGACCATCGATATGTTCCTCGATAGCCTCATCGAAATTCGCAAGAACCGGCAATTGTCGAACGATGCCAATCTTGTCGAGACCTGCATCCGGATCGAGAGTGTGCTCAATGAATCCCTATCTGCCGTCGCCGGTCGGTTCGAGAACTTCGACCGCAACGCCGAGAGTATGTGGGAGAACATTTCGGCCGAGCAGTTCCGAATCGTCAAGAATCAGATCACCGGCTATCACACGGCAATAGGCGGCACACTTTGCGCGCTATCCGTCAAGATGACCGCATGGCTGCAGTGGTTCCCACATCCAGACTACGGCGGTCCGGTAAAACGCTCGGAGTTTATCATGTCCGAGATGAAACAGGGTATCGAACGAATTCAGAAGATCGAGGCTTCGGCTCCTATGCAGACTTCCATAGCTAGTTAAGCGCGAAGATGGCCCACCAACAGATTGGAAATGCGAGCAGTAAGAAAATGACAGTCACCAACAAAAATGCAGCCCCGGCCGCGCGTACTAAACCGTTAGGGAAAAGCAATGAAACTGAATCTGAGCGCTTAAAGGGCGAATTGGTCAGTCTCTTCAATAACTTGAATCGCTTGAGAGGCGAATTATCGGCGATTAAGAAGCCCGGTGATGACGATCTCGATTTCTTGCGCACAGGAAGTCAACTCGAGGAAGTTGTTGCGGCAACCGAAGAAGCGACCGACACCATTATGGGGGTCATGGAGAAGAACGAGAAAGTCATCGCCAAGCTGCTAGACGGAGAATCAGACCCTGACCGTCAGGCTTTGCTGAACCAGATCGTCGAAAATGGCTATGAGGCCATGGAGGCCTGTGCATTTCAGGATATTACCGGCCAACGCGTCAACAAGGTCGTAACATTCGTCGGCCACATCGAGAAGCGTATCAATTCGCTGATCGATATATGGGGTCGAGAGGATATCGAGAACGGCAGCGACGAGGTCGTTGACGATCGAAGCGACGACGAAAAGCTGCTCAAGGGACCTGCGTTAGTAGACGAAGGGATCAGTCAAGATGATATCGACAAGTTATTCGATTGAGCGCCCAATGCTAAACAATAGTGAAACGAGGGGCACCGTACTGATGCCTCTGCGAGAAGGAGAGAACTTTTGAGTGACGATAAACTGTCGGTTAACGACATTGAGTGTCTTTTGGTTGATCCGTCGCCCGAAGCACGAAAATCCACGGTGACGAAACTCGCCTCAGAATATACCGAGCAAAGGCTGAGTGCGGAAGAGCGCCGTATTGCCGAGGACATTTTTCGTGTGCTCACACGCGACACGGAAGCGCGTGTGCGTCAAGCGTTGTCCCAGGGCATTAAGGACGCGGGGAGCCTACCTCGCGATGTCGCCGTGACACTGGCCCACGATATCAGTTCCGTCGCGCTGCCCATCATCTGTTCAAGCGAGATTCTAACTGACGATGACCTGATCTCGATCATCGCCGAGAACAACGTCGACAAAGCCGTTGCCATCGCTGAGCGCGACGGAGTCTCTGAAAATGTTTCAACTGCCTTGGTCGAGTTAGAAAACGAGACCGTCGTCACGCATCTGGTGGCCAATGAAACAGCTTCCATTTCCAAATCGACTTTGCACCACGCCATGGATTCCTTCAGTGACAGCGAGGCATTCACCCTCGCTCTGGGAGCTCGCCCACGCGTGCCTGCATCCATCTCGGGACGGTTGGTGGCAATGATCTCAGACAACCTCCAGAGCATCCTCATGAGTGACAATCGCCTCTCAGAAGAAGTGGCTACCGACTTGATGCTTCAGGCCCGAGAACAGATCGTCATTTCATTCTCCACTCAGTCCGACGATGCGCAGCTCTGGGATTTAGTCACCAGCCTGCACCGGCATGGAAGCTTGACACCATCGATCATCATTCGGTCCGCCTGTATGGGCGACATCCGCTTCTTCGAGGCCGCCCTCGCGGTTCAAGGGGGTGTACCGATTCGGAATGTGATACGCCTCGTGCACGACACCGGCAACCAAGGGCTTGAAGCCATCTATGCAAAAGCTCAGTTGCCGACGGCACTTTTCAGCGCAGTCCGGGCAGCTGTGGATGTGGCTCGAGACAATGATCTCGACGGTGGCGATCATGATCGTGATCGTCTCAAGCGTCGCACCATTGAGCGGATCTTGACCCAATGCGGCGATCTAGGCGTTAAGCTGGAAGATGGCGACTTGGACTATCTGATTGGAAAGATGGCGAATCTAGAATCCGATCAATCCGAAGTGCCAGGAGAAGACGACCTAAGCGCTTCATGAGTGATCGAGTGCAGCATCAAAAGATCAGATGGTGTTGTCGAAGGAAACTTTGATTGCTGCCCGATTGATCAATAATATTGGTCCATGAAAAACCTGTTTTGATATTTCAAGGCGCCGCCTGAAGTCCTTTGATTGACCGCCTTTTTATAAGAAATACCGCTCAAGGTGCCACCAGAGGCAGGGCGGTAAAAATGGCCGTGTTCCGTTCCCGCCTCGCCGCCTTGTGGGCTGGTATTCCATTCAAGAACACGAAAACAAACCGTGACAATGCCGTTATGAAGTATAGGGGTTGGCATATAGCTATACCCCTGCATATGTAAAAGCATACACGCTGATAATAGATGCGGCTCGTGTTTCGAGAGATAAGTTGACCAACACTAGACTTATCCATTTCACAGGAGCTGCCCGAATGAAGATCCGCGGAAAACTTGTTGCCATCCTCTTGGCTTTTGGAATTATTCCATCCATTGCCATATTCCTGGTTTTTCAATTTGAAGAACAGGTTTTTAGAGACAGTTTTGATGTACGCGTTCAAGCTTCCGCAGCATCGCTAAACGATGTAATCGACCGTAACCTATTCGAGCGGTACGGCGATGTTCAGGCTTTTGGCTTAAATGGAGACGCCACAGATACTAACAATTGGGGAAATTCCTCAGTAGACAATCCCCTTGTCAGCTCAATGAACGGATATATGACCGGTTACGGTATTTATAAATTAATGCTTCTTGTTGATACCAAAGGGAAGCTTCTTGCCGTCAATACGGTTGATGGCGTTGGTAAGCCCCTTAAAACTGATGCGTTTTATCATACACATTTTGCTGAGGCAGATTGGTTCAAAGATGTTATGGCTGGGAAATTTCTCGAAGGTCGAAACGGCCTGACCGGAACCACAGCCTATCAGCCACGCAAAGAACAAATTATCGCCGACCTTTATAACGAAGATGGGTACGTCATTCCTTTCGCGGCTCCTGTTAAAAATGCCAAAGGCGAGGTCCTTGCTGTATGGGTTAACTTTGCTGATTTTGGTCTGGTTGAAGATATTGTCACGTCTTTCTATCAGGATTTTAAAGTCCAGAATTTGGTTGGGGTGGAAATCACGCTGCTCGACCCAGCGGGCAATGTCATTATTGACTACGACCCACTTACGCAGGGAACGGAAACCTATAAAAGAAACTTCGATGTTATTAGTACGCTAAATCTAGCAGAAGTAGGTGTCGCTGCCGCCCAACAAGCGATTGAAGGCAAGGCTGGCGTGATGCTTTCAACCCACGCCCGGAAAAAAATAGACCAGATATCTGGATACCATTTCAGCACGGGCGCTTATGATTACTCGGGTCTAGGCTGGTCAACGCTCATCCGGGTTTCCGCCGATCATGGGTATGCATCCGTGCATTTTGTTGAAATCGTAATGCTGATTGCGATTGCTATTTCAACCGCTGTTATCGTGATTTTGGGCTGGATGATTGGTGGCGCTTCGGCAAAACCTCTCAGTGGGATGGCAGCGACCATGAATGATCTCGCAAATGGCAACCTAGACGTCGAAATCCCAGCTAGAGACCGGACCGATGAGATCGGGGATATGGCTCAGGCAGTTCAAATCTTTAAGGACAGCGCCATAAGAACCAAGGAACTGGAAATAAAAAACAAGGAACAAGAAGTCGCGCAGGAAGCAAGAAACAGAGAACAAGAAACTGAACAGGAAGCAACTGCACAACGAGCTGAGAAGGAGAAGAAGGAACTGATGAGAAAAATGGCTGACGACTTTGAAGCCAGCGTTGGTGGGGTTGTAAGGGCCGTGTCTTCCGCTGCAACGCAGATGAATACATCGGCGCAGTCAATGTCATCTATTTCTGAGGAAACCAGTTCACAGGCTTCGACCGTTACATCTGCTGCTGAGCAGGCAAGCGCCAATGTTGCGACAGTTGCCAGTGCGACCGAAGAACTGACGAGCTCCATTCAGGAGATTAACCAGCAAGTGGCTCATTCAGCTAAAGTAGCGAGTGAAGCTGTAAGTGAAGCACGGGCATCACATGCCACCGTTCAGGGACTGGTCAAGTCGGCCCAAAAAATCGGCGACGTGGTCAGCTTGATTACCGACATTGCGGAACAGACCAATTTGCTTGCCCTCAATGCGACCATTGAAGCCGCACGTGCTGGCGAAGCAGGTAAGGGGTTTGCTGTTGTTGCATCTGAGGTCAAAAACCTTGCAAACCAAACCGCCCGAGCAACAGAAGAAATTGGCGCACAGGTTCAGGAGATTCAAACATCGACTGAACAAGCCGCCACTTCGATAGAAAACGTTGGAAATACGATCACGAAGATCGATGAGATAACAACGTCGGTATCCGCAGCTGTTGAAGAACAAAGTGCGGCTACGCAGGAGATTGCCCGCAATATTGAACAGGCATCCGCAGGAACACAGGAAGTCTCGTCAAGTATTCAAGGCGTAACGACAGCCGCAGGAGAAGCAGGAGCCGTATCAAATGAGGTACTAAGCTCGGCTGACGAACTTGGCAGAAATTCGGCGAGCCTGCAAAATGAAGTCGACAAATTCTTGAACCAGGTGCGAACCGGATAAATGATCAATATGTATGAATCTGCTACGCATCGCAGTGTTAAAAATAACAGAGATAGCCTTTCGATATAACAGCCTGTTTGATTTGATTGTTGGGAAGCAAGGCATTTCATTCACTAAAACTGTCTAACGTCAGCGCCAATGTAACATATTAGGGATATTGCATAAGAGAGGATTTCTGGTTCGTCTTACCAAGATGAACCAGAAATTTCAGCCACGCTAAAGCAAAAAGGAAATCAGGCGGCTGATTGTTGATAACGGCGAGGCGCCGAAATTATCGAGAAAGACAACACACTTATCCGAGCCGTTACAAAGGCGCACATTTAGAACCGCGGCTTGATTGATGGCCGTCATACACCAGTCAGAAAAATTGCCATGAGAGCTAGTTGGCAACGTGACAATGTCAGGCACAGTCGTTGCAGGCAGTAAATGTGAAAGTGCCTTCGCCCTAGTTCTGGTCGCCGTTGTCCGATAATTGATCCAAAAACAACGTCCCATAATCCTCTAGTTTTTTTGGACCGACGCCGTTGATCTGAGCCATCTGGCTCAAAGTGTTAGGACGCGTCATGCACATCTCGTGCAAGGTAGCGTCTGAAAACACGACATAGGCTGGCACGTTGCGCGCTTTTGCCAAATCTCGCCGCAGTGTTTTCAGCGTGCGCAGTAAGTCTGCTAAGCCATCAGGCAAGTCGTGGTCGGCGCTACTGGCTTGGCGTGACTTGGTGCGAATTGGAGGGGCAAGGTCGGTTTCTCGAATTGAAAAGTCGGCGTTGCCCCGCGCAACGGCCTCGCCCAACAAGCTCAA
>WASW01047049.1_pt1 | contig 9931 bp, 10 predicted proteins | sample 5698521 | NCBI WGS metagenome assembly WASW01 (sample SAMN11175560, study PRJNA528189) | sponge metagenome | isolation source: marine sponge | host: Leucetta | place: Antarctica: Western Antarctic Peninsula, King George Island | collected 2013-01
CGGGGTGTTGAGAAAGCAGTTCAAATAAATAAGCGGCATGTGGCCCTTGCCCATATTCCAACCAGGCTTTATCTTTTCCCATCCTTGTGGATTTCCCGCCAATCATGACAGCGCCTTTGAGCGGAAAAATTTCTCGGCAATGCTGATTCAATTTCGCTAGAATATGATTTGTGATAGAGTCAATCTGATCTCTTTGAAAAGCCAAGGGTTGTCCGAGAGCCTGATTGATTTGGTCAGCTTCCGCTTGCTCTATCGTGAGATAGGCCCACACATGCGCATCCGGGTCAAATTGTTGCCAATCGAGCCTCTCAGGAATGCCTTTTTCAGGGTGGATACAAACCACTTTCGGATGGACACTTTTTTTGAAACCTTCTAAAAGGATGATATCGGTTTGAGCTTGACTCCATAACCAGGTCTCATCCAAGGAGCCATACTGGTGTATTGCCCATTTTTCATCAGTGAAGATTGTCGAAAAAGAAGCTCCTGCGGCCAATTGCACAAAACTGTCTTTTCCTGCGACATCCAACGTGTATTTTCCGCCAGCATGCTTGATGTAACCGGGGCAATAATGACGCTGTTTCAGGGTTCGGATGAATTTTTCAAGGAATGTCGTTTTTCCAGAACCGGAAAATCCAGTGACAACCAGTGTTGGAACAGGAGGAACCATTTTTTTTAAAGGCTTAATATGAAAATCACTTTAGTGGCGTATGCCATCATCAAAGATGCGTTTCCGGAAAATCCATTGAACTATGAGATTCCAGAAGAAACCACCGCGAACCAATTGATGGCTTTGCTGGCCAGGGATTTTCCTGGCATCGCCGGAATTTTACCCTACACACGCCTTGGACATCAAGACGAGTATGTCAGTAAAACAGCTACGTTGACCGCAGACAATGAATACTTCCTGATTCCCCCCGTCAGTGGAGGATGAGCAATGGGGGAGTCACTCAGGAATAACTATCCACCAATAGACGACATCACCAAAGACGATCCGGTAAAGGTCGAATCCCTTTTTTGTGCCATCGATCGCTTAAAAAGTGCTTGGAGTTCATCTGTCGGATCAAGCTCTTCAAGCAAATGTCGGATTGAAATTTCTTGAGGATTGCTCAAACAACCAACCAGTTTTCCAGTCGCCGTCAGACGCATTCGGGAACAGGTGGCACAAAAAGGAGCACTTTCATTGGCAATGACTCCAAAATTCCCTTCCGATGTGCGAAAAAGAAGGGCGGTCGAATCATGTTCTGCTGAAACCTTTTCATAAGGAAAGCGTTTGCCAATTTGCTCCAGCATCTCTGCCATCGGCACAAACTGATCCGGTGTATCCGCAGAACCGTTTTTAGAAGCACTTCCATTTTTATAAAGCGGCCCCATTTTCATCAATTCGAGAAACCGGACTTCAATATTTCTAGGAAACGCGTATTCGAGAATATCCGTCAGTTCATGGTCATTTTCGCCACGCATCACGACGGTATTGATTTTAACTTTCAGTCCGGCAGTCAAGGCGCTTTCAACGCCTTCGAGCACCCGTTTGAGAGTTCCTGCCCGTGCGAGACGACGAAAATTATCAGGGTCCACCGAATCCAGGCTGACATTGACACTTTTTAAGCCGGCTTCTTGCAGAACAGTCGCGAGTTTTGGGAAAAAATGAGCGTTGCTCGTGATGCCAATGTTCGTGATTCCAAGCTCTGTGATGCCTTGAATCAATTGAGGGAGAGGACGGTACAAAAGGGGTTCACCTCCAGTGAGGCGAATTTTTTCAATACCGGCATGGGTTTTCAATAAACCGATCAATTTGAGCATCGCCTCAACCGTCAAATGATGACGCGATACCTGATGTCCACCGATTTTATCGACACAATAAATGCAGGAAAAATTACACGCTTCGCCAAGAGACACACGAAGCTTATTGATATTTCTACCGTGGGTATCAATCACAGGAGATCTCCTTTCCAAACACGGGAGGCTTGAAGGTTTCCCTGCAAACCCTATCGTCCACCGAACCCTGGCATTTTGCTTTAGGTTATGGTGGATCGGAGATTAAAAATGATTTTGAATTTTGATTCAAATGTGAGTTGCCTTTCCTCCATCAGAGAGGAAGCCATACCATATTATTATTTATAGCGTAAAACAAGTGCAAACTACGGAGGATACGATGCCCCTTGGTATTATGAGCGGAAAGCTTTACAAAGCCTTTGGGTGCGTTTGGAAGTCGGTTCGTTTTTTGGTTGACTGTTTGGCCAGATACACTTATAAAACTAGGTTTTCTTGTTAACCAAATTTGATTTGGTGTTCAATCGATTGAGCCATTGAGTAAGGTGCATTTATGTGATGACGTCCTGATGGTTCTTCGTGATTGGATTGAGCGCAAAAACTGTGCTTTGTTTCTTCATCCTATAACCTTTAGATGTCATCTGAAAGAGAATAAAATATGTCTAGAAAATCAATTCCCCATCATCGCGCCTGCCGTCGTCTTGGCGTTTCTGTTTGTGGCGCTGTCAATTGCCCTTTGGGGCGCCGGCCAACGCCTCCCGGACAACATGGTGCATCGCGGCGTCAAAAAGATTCACAGTTTGGTTTGCAGTTAAAAGAAACTCAAAAACTGCGTGCTTATTATGGGATTTCAGCCAAACAATTGCGTCGGTATTATTCGGAAGCGGCTTCCTCCAGGGAGCAAACCAACGTCATTTTGATCCAAAAACTCGAATGTCGGCTTGACAGCATGGTCTATCGGATGGGGTTTACCTGTAGCTTACGTGCCGCTCGGCAAATGGTGGTGCATCGCCATCTCCTCGTCAACGGAAAAAGTGTGAATAAACCCGGCTTTCAAATCAAACCGGACGATACGATCCAGCTCAGGCCGAAAAGCCAAAAAGTGGAACGCTATGTGGAGTGGTTCAGGTTTTATGATCACAAACTTTCCTATGTGCAAAAAGATATAGAAAAGTTGTCTGGGGCGATGGTGCAAATCCCGGAGCGGAGAGAAATCCCGATTCTTGTTGAAGATCAGCTCGTTGTCGAATTCATGGCGCGTTAAAGCTGAATCTTGATTCCCGTCCCTTCTTTTACGAGGGCTATTCAGACCCTCGTAAAAGAGTGAAAATACCGCAATAATTCGAAGCTATCCTCATTTTTACTCCATGAGAACAATTAGTTGGAATCCAAATTTTTAGTCTGAGTGACTTGAATCTTTCGAGCAATATCGAAGGGGATGGTTGCCTGTCCTTGGTTGGATTCGAGAGTGAGTGAGTGAGTGGCGTTCAAGCGTTCGACAATGGTGTGTTCATTTCCCGGAACAATCGCCTTGTCATGCAAATACTTGAGCAATTCCTCTGATTCTTCCAGCGATTCATCAATCATCATGATTTTAACCAGCATGCCAATTTTCCCCTGTTCCAGCGGAAAGCTATTTTCAAAAAACTCTTTGTTGTATCCTTCGATGGGAACCCCATGCGGGCAAAATTCAGGGTGCCGCAAAAATTCCGCCAGCTTTTCGACGACCAAAGGGGTCATGGCGTGTTCCAGTTTATGCGCGTGTTTATGGACTTGATACCACGGAATCCCCAGGGTATTGCACAAGAAATTTTCTGCGAGGTTATGGCGAATCACTAAGTCCTTTGCTTGCTCTTTTCCTTCATCAGTCAGGGTAATCTTTTTCTTTTCATCAATCTTGACGAGATGGTCTCTTTGCATACGAGACAAAGTGGCGTGAACGGTGGATGGGGTCGCCTGCATCCGTGTGGCCAGATGGACAGCTTTCACCGGGCCTTCCCCTGCTTGCAGGAGATAAATTTCCTGCAAATATTCTTCAATGACGACGGATTGTTTATCTTCCTGCATAATCCCTTCCCGATCCAATGATTAAAATTTCTCCAGGATGAAGCCGACCCGAATGGGTGCTTCTTCAAAAGCACTGTAACAAATTGTTCAAAAATATGCCATGATTTGCTTGAGTTCAAATATTCCATCCTCTCATTGGCAAGTGACAAATAGATGAATCTGAGATAGGGTTGTTGGCGGATATTGTGATTAGAATCCTTCAACCGCAACAGCCTTTTTAGCAAAAAAAACGATGGGAAAACAAAAAATTGGGGTGATTGGTGCTGGAGCCTGGGGAACAGCGATGGCGGCACTTCAGGCACAAAATGGCCATGCGGTCACAATGTGGGCCTATGAACGCGAGACCGTGGAAAGTATCAATCAAGAGCATTGCAATTCGATCTTTTTACCTGAAATTCAGTTGCCGCGAAACTTGCGAGCGACTCAAGATTTGGCCAAAGTGGTGCGGAGCCATCAAATCCTGATCATGGCGATCCCCTCACATGTCACTCGAAATATCGCGCAACAAATCAGCTCAGACATCAATCCTCGTCACCGGCTGGTGATTTTAACCAAAGGCATTGAGCAGCATTCATTATTGCTGATGAGCGAAGTTTATCAAGAAATGCTCTCTTCAAATCCAACACTGGCGGTTCTCTCCGGTCCTAATTTTGCGAAAGAAGTCGCTGTTGGCATGCCGACTGCTGCTGTTTTAGCCTGTGCGGAATTGAAGATAGGGAAGGAGCTGCAACAACTCTTGAGTATGGCGAATTACCGAATTTATGGGACATCCGATCTGATTGGCGTCCAAGTTGGGGGAACGGTCAAGAATGTCCTGGCGATTGCCGCGGGGATTTGTGAGGGAATGGCATTGGGTGCCAACGCAAGAGCCGCTTTGATTTGCCGTGGGCTTGCCGAAATGACACGTTTCGGGGAATTGCTCGGAGGACAAATCGAGACTTTTCTAGGATTGTCAGGAATGGGGGATTTGACTTTGACTGCGACAGATGGTTTATCCCGTAATTACACATTGGGAATTGCTCTTGGAAAAGGGATCACTCTGAAAGAGCACTTGTCTCAAAAGAGTTTCGTTGCCGAGGGGGTCAAAAATGCCGTTTCTCTCCATGAATTAGCGCAAAAACATCAAATCCCGCTGCCGATCTGCGAGGCAGTCTATGAGGTGCTCTATTCCAATTTAACCTGCAAAGAAGCACTGCATCGCTTACTGGAGCGCGAACTGCCTGAGACTGAGTGAATCAGGGCGAATCTTTTCCGTTCAATTCGCTTCTCCAGACTTTTGAGGGGCTGAAGGTGACGACCCGCCTCGCGCTAATCTGATAACCTCGATTCGATTTGGGATCACGCCCAGGCCGGGATTCTTTGTCGCGCAATCCGAATTTTCCAAAACCGCTGATCAAAATTTCTTCTCCCGACTCCAGCCTCTCTTTCATAATATCGATCAAATCGTTGATGATTTTTTCGGCCTCTCCAAATAACAATCCTTCTTTCCTCTGTAAAGTTCGAACAATATCTACTTTAACCATAAATAATCCTCTTAGCCTTTGTGAGTGTTAATAGTCTAAATTTTTTTCTATTTCTTCTAACTCAAATGCTTCAGTTGACATGTCAGCCGTCGCTTGTTGATGAACCCCACCATGTTGCTTTAAGCCCTTTTCTCGCATTGTTTGCATCGCCGTCATGTAGGTTTCGGGAAATAATTCCTTTTGGATATTTTCAAAAGGGGCATGTAACCGCGCCTCCTTTTCGATCCGTAAATGGCAAACCGCACAAAGTGGGATTAAATTCTCAAAATCATTATTTGCTGGGTTTTCATCAATGTGATGAACTTGTAAAAGGTCTTTTTGGGATGTGGGGGTGTTGCAATATTTTCCACAATAGGCACAATGGTAATTGAACAGTTCACGAATGTAACGAGAAATATTTTTCCACTCGACGTGGTAACGTTCATCCAATGCCATCAAATAAACTCCTGATCTGTTTTCTATTTATTTTTTTCCAGATTCGTTTGTAAAGCATTTTGCGGCATCTGAAAAATAAAATCTATAAAAATCTTCTTTAAAATTAAGGTTTTGAGGAATCCACACCAACTTGATAAACGTGCTCTTATGCTTGCAGATTGAGTATATAGTATTTAATTTTCACGGAATTCTCAAAACTAGAAAAATGAGGCTGCTCCGATATACTGGCCTGCATTGATTTTATATATATTTTGGAAGTGGCAGGGGAGAGTGTCATGAGATCCACAACCCCATCCTCTGAGGGTTGCGGTGTTGGAAAGTCATTTCGATCATCCGATCAGGTAGGCTCAATCAGTTTTTCAATATCCAAAAGGAGTTTGACCGTGTCATCAATTTTCCCCAAACCTTTAATGAATTGATCTTTCCCCGAATCCCCTGTTGAGGGAGGGGCTTGAATCCGATCATTGGGAATAATCTGGACATCGGCCACTCGATCCACAATCAGCCCCACCATGGTTTCGTTGACCTCGACGACAACAATACAAGTGCGTGGGTCGTATTCTCGTGATTCCATTCCAAAGCGAAGCCGGACATCCAAAACTGGAATCACTTGCCCCCGTAAATTGATCAACCCCTTGATATAATCTGACATCCCCGGAACTTTTGTTATTTTTTGCATGTCAACAATCTCTCGGACATGCTGAATTTCCAAACCATAGACCTGATCTTCGAGGATGAAGGTCATATATTTTCCCTCAATCCCATCAGCGTCATTGGCCAATTCCCCGATTAAATTCAAATCAATGGATTCCATGGCAACCTGCCTGTCTGAGGGTAAAATTTCCGTTTGATTTTCAGCCATTTTTTTACCAATTCTTAGTCTGTTAGCGTTTTATTATATGACAAGAGTCATTTATAAACATCTGCTTCAAAGAACATTTTTTTTATTTTGCATTGCTTTTCATTCTGTTCTTAGCGTTTCTTTCTAAAAGTTTCGAGTCAGAAATCGCGATCAATGACTAAATACGACACGAGTTCTTTCATCAGATGACGGACGGGGTGATCCGGTAACAATTGGAGGCACTCCAAGGCGATCTGAGCGTATTCCTCGCAATAGACAATCACCGCGTCCAAAGCTCCAGAGGATTTTGCTTGCTCAATCACCCATTCAATCTCTTTTTCGGTATTTTCTTCCCGCGGGGCGAGCAAAATCTGGTGAAGCCGATTGGCATCAGTTTGTGAAAGTCGTTCAAACAATTCAATCATGATCAAAGTGCGCTTTCCTTCAGCAATGTCGCCTCCACGTTCCTTTCCATAGCCTCCAGTATTGGCATTGGGGGCTTCCTGTGCGCTGGTTGTAATCAAATTCAAGACATCATCTCTTGCCTGAAAACCAATCCCAATGGCTTCTCCAAATGCTCCAATGCAACGAATGTTTTCAGGACTGGCTTTTCCAATCATGGCCCCGCACTGACAAGGCCCTTTTCCGGAATACCACCCTGTTTTGCGCGTGATCATTGCTTGATATTCGGCTTTACTGGGAAAAATATCATGGACAATCCAGCCAATATCCATCGCCTGCCCTTCAAAGGTGTGGCGAGCGACTTCGTTAAAGTGTGCCAAGATTTGGAAAGTCAATTCATAACCCAGGCTTTGTTGATTGGCGAGCAATGCTTCATAAACAAGCCCCAACATGGCATCACCCGCATTCAAAGCGAGCGGGATTCCATGAAGACGATGCAGGGTTTCTTTTCCCCTCCGAATCAGAGAATCATCCTCGATATCATCATGAATCAGCGCAAAATTTTGAAACAATTCAAAGGCCACTGCTGAAGATAAAGCCTCTGAAATGGAACTGCCGAACCATTCAGCCGAAAGCAAAACCAAAGCAGAACGAAATTTTTTTCCTCCTCGTGAAGGGTAATCCCGCATGAGGTCGTATAGAAAAGATTGCGGTTCCTTGTCAGGGATTGCGGTCAGGATTTCTTGTTGAATCAAGGTGCTCGCATTTGCGAGAAATTCTGATAATCCAGCGGCGGAAGTTGCGGAAAAGCCAACATGCTTCATGAAAAATTCCTTTTAAATGGTTCAGGGCAAAACACCTCAGCGGCTTTGTTTTGATTTCCCTGAATGATCTGATGATTGACGCTATAGTCTTTCTAACTGAGGAATTTGAAAATGCTGAAGGATTTGCTGATCGGTGGTTTTCATTTCAGCATCGGGTAAAATCAGGTAAGCCCGATTGGAACCTGGTAAAAATTTGACTTGATGGAATCCTTCTCGTGGGGTTTCAAAAGCCGCGACCACATCTTCCAATCGTTGAATAGAATGCCCATTGATTTCAGTGACAATGAGGGCACGCAGGTCTTGATAACCAATCGTGATGGGTGTCGGTAAAACACGCGTGAGTAAAACCAGTCTTCGATTTTTATTGACGGAAAGATTCGCTTCCAACTGCTGATAAATACTCAAGCGTGCGGGGGCTTTACTCTGCCATTCTTTGCCCCATAATTCCAAATAATTCATATTCAATTCCTGAAACAAAACCCCTCCTCGCAAGACATATCGGGGGGGATGTTCCACCGTTTTGAGAGGAACCGAATACTGTTCTGCCGGAAAATCGGTGAGGTCGGTTTGTAAGGCAATCCGTTTGCCTTGACGGATCACTTCCAACGGAAAAGTCGCTTCGGTTGCTGATTTCTCTGTGAATAAATAATCAAAAAGCACACTGCCCCATTGAGGTTGCTCGATTTTTCCTTCATTGGAAAGTGGCCGCCCGGCGATGGAAATTAAAAAATCATAAGGCTCCAGGACATCCGAACCAGTCCCATATTGAAAAACGCGAGTGATCAAAATTCCTGTTAATTTTTTGTCAATCTCTAAATGCGAACGGAGGGAGTCTTGCGAGATGCGTTGCCAGCCAAAACCGCGCTGAGGAAAGCCCTGGTATGGTTGGCTTGCGGCTTTTTCAATGAAGGTTTGCAGAAACGAAGCAGGCAATGCGTCGAGATTGGAATCTCTCAATTGCATGACCATTCCAGTGATCTGGTTATTTTGAACAATGGGATTGCCTTGAACCCTGGATTTTAAAGAAGCCGCCACTTCTAGGGACGGAAAATGCGCTCTGCTGCCAGCGTGGTAGCCAATGAAAAGTTGCTTCACTTTTCCTGCGACAGATTTCCATTCATTTTTATTTTCCCAATATTGAACTTTTGAGTCTCCAACTTCCGCTTTCCCCCATTCGACAGGGCTGAGTTTTCCCCAAAAGGCAGGATCGGGAATGTGGAGCAAGGCCAGATTGATGGCATTATCCGCCAAAATGACTTCTGCTTCGTAAGGCTTCTCATCATTTGGTTTTCGAACTTCAATCAAGGTGTGATTATTGACCAATCCGGCTGTGGTCAACAATTGCTGTTTGGGCAAAACCAACGCGGCGCCATTTCGTTGTTGGAGGGCTTTTTTGTTCCAAGGGATCAACCAATCATGGGCTTGCTGATAACTGCGCACCGAGACCACGCTGTTTTTAAATTCCCGTGGCGTTGGTTCCGTTTCGGTGCTCCATAAAGAGGAGGGGAGCAAAAAAACAATCAAGAGTAATTGGAGACAATGTTTCATAGCTGTTCTCCTTGAGTGATGCCATAGCGTTGGAGGATCCGATCATGCTCACGAGCAATCGCCTCTTTATCCAGCACAACCAACGCCGGATTCCATTCACTTTCAAAACGATAATATTTCGCTTTGTCTTTCAATTCTGCCAGGACGTTTTTCAAATGTTTCAAGGATTGAATCGGAATCCCATTGACGCGATCCACGACATAATCTTTCAGGTTTGTATAACCAGCATTGACCGGAGACGGAAGAGCACCGACAATCAAGATAACCTGTTCTCTACGCGTGCCTGGATTTTCGGCTTCCCGAAATAAATGTTCATAAATCAGAGAGGACGAGGGGCGGGCTGATTGCAGGTAATTTCGATTCAACGGCATAAAGACCAAGCCGCCAAAAATAAGATATTGCGGCGGTCTGTCATAGCTCAGGCGAAATTCATGGCTAAACGGAGGCAGAGACAGTTCCAAATCCACTTCCAAGAATTGCTGTTGACGCCAAACGCGGAATGTGAGGGAATCGCCGACCAG
>WASW01018548.1_pt1 | contig 9929 bp, 9 predicted proteins | sample 5698521 | NCBI WGS metagenome assembly WASW01 (sample SAMN11175560, study PRJNA528189) | sponge metagenome | isolation source: marine sponge | host: Leucetta | place: Antarctica: Western Antarctic Peninsula, King George Island | collected 2013-01
CACGCATCTCCGCACCTTTTCCACCAAAATTCATGCAGCGCTCATAAAGAAACCGCCAGTGGCTCTCAATATCCAGGGCATTGGCTCCCAACAGACGCTGGGCAAACCAATGGTGAATGGTGTTCGCAACGGCTTGGGGAATGTAATAGGTCTCACCATGACCGATTATACCATTTTCGGTGTGTATCCGAATCAGGCAGATTTCCTGCGCAATTGTATCGGGAATAATGGTTTCAATTTTTATTATTTTTTCAATGGAACTCATAATATTTCATTTAGCAATGTTCGATTATAAAATACCATAACGTTCAAAAACAGTAGACAGGGGAACCCCTTTTCTGAGATCATCTCTAGCCACATTCTCTCCTGAAACCTTCTCTAGAGATTTGAGAATAACCTTTTCTATTATATTGCTAGGAATGATAACCGTGCCATCACAATCACCAATGACGTAATCACCCTCCACAATTCTCACTCCAGATATATTAATGGGTTCACCAATACTGGAAAAATCGACTCGGGCTTTACTATCAGCAGGGTGGGCACCGATTCCAAAGACAGGGAAACCCATCTCTTCTATTTGCTGAAGATCTCGACTACAGGCACTCATAACCACTCCGTTGCACCCGCAGTAGGAAGCTGCAGTTGACAACAATTCGCCCCAAAGACCACTGGTTTCATCAGACCCGGCGTTGATGCAGATCACATCTCCCACTTCCACCTCGTCCATCATCTTCATTAAAAGTTCGTAAGGGCGTTTTGGTGTCTCAGAAACGGGTATCGCCTGGGCAGTCTTTATCCGACCACAGATTCTAGAGGCATGGGTAAGAGGTCGAATATGTCGGCTGAGAGTTTGCTCTCTATACCCTATATCATCAAGGATATCGCAAACGACGGCTGAGTAGAGGGTGTCTAAGTGTTCAATAATTGTGGAGTGATTCATGTTTTTACTCATTCATATAGTTTGTAAAAGGTTGATGGCTCCAAAAATGGAAGTCCTATATTTTATATCAATCATTTATTTTTTTGATAATGCAATGGTGTTTTTCATAAAGTTATTCTTTTACTGCACCAAAGCTGACGCCACGTACAAGATATTTCTGGACAGCTAATGTTAGCACCATAACAGGGATGAAGGAAATCACGCTGAAAGCACTCATTTGCCCCCAGGCAAGGGCATTATCTCCTACAAACCCAGCCAGTTCAACGGGAATGGTGCGCGACCTGAGTACAGTAAGAGTAATCGCATACAACAGTTCGTTCCACGCCATTAGGAAGACAAATATCGCAGTAATCATCATCGAGGTCATCGACATGGGAAACACAACAAAGCGAAAGCGCTGCCACATGGAGCAGCCATCAATCATGGCTGCCTGCTCAATTTCTATGGGTAAATCCTGAAAGAAAGCCAACATTAACCAGACGACAAATGGGATCGCGATTGAAGTGTAGGTCATAATCAATGCCAATTTCGTATCAAGTAAGCCGAGGTTTCGGATAAGCAAATAATAGGGAATAGCAAGGGAAATTGGAGGAAAAAGCCGGTTCACGAGTATCCAAACCATCAGCACCCGGTTGAGTTTGAAAGGCAACCGGATCCGTGCCAACACATAGGCAGTGAGAGTACCGATAATGACTGAAGCCAGCGTGGAGGCAATGGCTACAACGATCGTATTTGTGAAATAATCCAGGTTCAGTGGATTGGAAAGCACGGCCACGTAATGACTAACTGTGAGATCACTGGTAAAAAAGATGGGTGGAGAAGTGAAAAAATCACGTTGAAATTTGAATGAACTCAAGACCAACCAGTAAACTGGAAAAACCAGAATAAGGAAGAGCAGGACCATTGCGGCATAAAGTAAAACCTTTGTAAGGCGTTTACGAAGCACATAGAATTCGTTCGAATATTCTCTTGCGTTCTCACGTCGGTTAGAATCGATTATATTCTTATGTAGGCTGGTATCAATCATTAATATATTTGTTACTATGTGATACTGCCTTCATGAGCAGGAAAATGGATGGCAAAAGAAGGATCGCCAGAAAAACCCAACTCGCCGCAGCTGCTTTCGTGTACTCAAGGAATCGTGTCGCCAAACGATAGATGTACAAATTCAACACTTCCGTGCTGGTACCCGGCCCTCCGAAAGTCATCGCATATATGAAATCGAAAGTTTTCAACAAATCCATGATACGAATGAGCATGATAATCAAATAGTAGGAAGCAAGCTGAGGAAGTTTGATTTCTAAAAGAATGCGTAGGGACGAGGCTCCATCAATTTGGGCAGCAAGTATTGGTTCCCTCGGTAATGACAGCATACCGCCGATCAGGATCATTGCAACGACAGATGTATTGGCCAATACTTCAACCATTATAACAGTCCCCAGCGATGTTTCAGGTGAAGCAATCCACATCATCGGTTGAATGCCAATTCCGGAAAGCATTGAATTGAGAGGGCCGTATTGGACATTCAGCATCAGTCTCCAAAGGATCCCAACAACGACAGGAGGCATCATCAAAGGTATGAGAAGGAGGACGCGCATCCCGCTCGTTACTCGGTTTGATGTCATTTCATTAGTCAGGAGTACGGCAATCAACGTGCCGAGAACCAGCTGAATCGGAAGTGACACCGCCGTGAACGTAAAAGAGCGGGCGGCTGATGCCCAAAAACCAGCATCAGTCAATATTTTTTGATAGTTGAGCAGACCGATGAATTCAATTTTGGAACCCGGCACAAGTAGGTTCCAACGCGATAAGCTCATATACGCTGAATAGAGCAGCGGGTATAGGAAGGTCAACGTTAGTATAATGAAACCAGGCAGCAGGAATAACCATGCTACATATTTATCATCCAACCCCCGGCGAGAAGAACCTGTGGACATAATCTTTTCTATGGTATTCACTGTTATGCAGTCAACCACTGGCTAAGGATTGTGACTTAGCCAGTGAGTTGTTCTTCGTTAATTCGCTTGTACTTCTTGATAACTGAATCCAGCTGGGCCTTCTCCTTCTTTAAAAAGTTTATTCCAAAGATCAGCTGCTTGTAACACCGCCTCTTCCGAGCTGATTTGATTATTCAGAGCAGCAGACCAAATCGCTCCACTTTGTACGAACCAATCAACTGCTTTGGGATGGCCAAAAAAACTGGCATTGAAGGATTCTTTAGAAGCAGCTAGAACCGTTCCGATACCGGGAAAACTATTGAGTACTTCGGGAGTTCTCAGTACAGATGTGCGTATAGAATAGACGCCGTAGTCAAGCATCAATTTCTTGGAATTTTCGGCACTCGTCACCATTTCGAGCCAAGCCCAAGCAGCATCTTTATTCTTAGAATAGGGTGATAAACCCAGAGACCAGGCAGCAAAATTGCCAGGCCCAGGAGGTACAAGCGCACTCCATTTACCAACGATTTTTGATTTTTCGGGATCATCAAGACTGGGTTGAATATAGTCAGGCCAAGCGATCAACAATGCAGCATCGCCATTAAGAAAGACCTGATCTGCCTCCGAATTGTCCATAGCATATACACCAGGCGGGGTGTACTGGAACAATTCTTTCAAAGTATCAAGGGCTTGAATCCCTGTTGGGCCATTGAAAAGAGGCTTTCCAGCGGCATCAAAAAGCATATTTTCTGGGTTTCCTTTCAAGGCGCCATAAAAATACTTGTTGAGTTGAACATTCACACCTGCGACAGAGATGCCGTACATTTTTTCACTATGTAACGCTTTGGCTACAGCAATCATTTCTTTCCAGGTTTTAGGCGGTGTTATTCCGGCAGCATCCAGTACGTCCTTCCGGTAATAAGCAACCATTGAACGACCTGTCAATGGCATCGCATAACGTTCCTTCCGCCCTACGCTATATCCAACTAAAGAGTTAATCCCTTCATAATCACTCATGTCGATCTTGGAATTTGCAACCCGATCATCAAGCACTTCAAGGAATTGCGATAGATTTGGACCCCAGGCAGTATCATCAAGCTCCATTGTGTCATAAACACCTGTCTGAGCGATGAAATCGTTCAGAATCTTGCCTTGCATCTGCCCCCAGGGAGCACCAACAAACTGGACAGTTGCTCCAGTTGAGGCCTTGAATTCTGAGGCTAGCTTTTTATAACCTTCTAGGCGGTCGGTAGCGCCAGCCTGCATAAAATGTGTCAGAGTAATACCTTCAAAACGTTCCTTTGCTTGTAGGCTGCTGGAAAACAAGAGTACACTAAGTCCGAGGGTCAAAAGACCTTTGGCCATTTTGGATAATGTCTGCATGGTAGACCTTTCATAAATTTAATTAAGATTCTCAACACGAGAGTTTTACAACACTGGTACCATCAATTATGTTACCGTTGAGATGGTATCAAACATCTTGTTGTACTGTTGTGGGATCTAATTTGTCTCTAATTGCTTCTGAAATTACATTTAGAGTTAAGATCACCAAGGTAATGAAGATACCCGGAAAAAAAGCATACCACCATGCCTGTCTTAAATAACCTCTTCCACTAAAGAGCATGGCACCCCATGAAGCATCTGGTGGTTGTGCACCCAAACCGAGGAAGCTCAATGCAGCTTCAACTAAGATGGCAAAAGCAACGGCAATTGTTATCTGTACCAGGATCGGGCTGACACAATTAGGAAAAATAGATAAAAAAATGATACGCTGATTGCTTGCCCCAACCGAAACTGCGGCTTCCACATAGTCTTTTTCTTTTTGGGTCAAGATTGCGGCTCTAGAAATTCTGGAAAAATTGGGAATACTGACAATCGATACGGCAATCATTGCATTGAGTGAACTTGGCCCCAAAACTGTCACAATAGATAAAGCAAGAAGTAAAGCAGGAAAGGCCAGTAGACTGTCCATTGTTCGCATGATGCAGGTATCAATAAATTTACCGTAATATCCACTAATCAACCCTAAAGGCACACCTATAAATGCAGAAATGCTTACCGCTACGAACCCAGCGAGCAAAGAAATTCTGCCTGCATATAATGTTCGACTGAAAACGTCTCTTCCAAATTCATCAGTACCAAAAAAATGAGTGATTGAAGGAGGTAGGAATTGTTTGCCTTTCTGTATTTCATTTGGATGAAAAGGGCTAATCAAAGAGGCAAATATTGCAGTGATTATAATTAATGAAAGTATGAATAATGAAAATTTAATTTTAAAACTCATTTTATAACCAACAGATTAATATCTGATTTTAGGATCGATAAAAGAATAAATTAAATCAACGGCAAGATTCAGTAATACAAGACTAAAAACAATGACTAAAATGGTGCCTTGAAGCACAGGATAATCTCTTGTATGTATAGATTGCAGCAAAAGTCTTCCAAGTCCCGGCCAGCCAAAAATAGATTCTGTTACAACTGAACCACCTAGGAATGCTCCAAATTGGAGACCCAGTACTGTTATAAATGGAATCAATGCATTCTTGATTACGTGTTTTAAGATGATCACCCGCTCTGAGAGGCCTTTTGCCTGCGCTGTAAGCACATAATCAAAAGTAAGTATTTCTAATATAGACGTTTTCAGAAACCTTGTTAAAACTGAGGCTGTGTAAACACCTAGAGTAATTGCAGGCAGTATGATGAATTTTATTGCAAGTACCGGATTTTGAGAAAATTCAACCCGGCCTGATGAAGGAAGCCATCTTAATTTAATTGCAAATGCAAGTACAAGCAAGATACCAAGCCAGAATGTAGGAATCGCCTGGCCTAAAGCAACAAAAATAGTTGTAAATTTTTCTATGATACCATTTCTTTTTATGGCAGAAAAAATTCCTAAAGGTAATGCAATTAATAAGGAGACAATTAAACCGCTTAGCGCCAGTTCAAGTGTTGCAAAGAATTTAAGTTTAATTAATTTAAATACGGGATATCCATTAATAATTGAATGACCAAAATCACCAGAAGCTACATTCGAGATCCATATAAAATATTGGAAGATTATTGGTTTATCTAAACCTAGTTCTTTTGTAATTGCCTCTACTTGTTCAGGAAGTGGATCGGGGCCTGCGAGGATCAATGCTGGATTACCGGGAATCAAACGGATGAGTGAAAAAATTATAACTGAACTCAGAAGTAATACCGGTATCACCTGAAAGATTCTTTTAAGAAAGTATTTAAACATATTATTGAGAAAGTATTTGGCAGCAGCCGAAAGGCTGCTGCTGGTGAATGATTAATCAATCCAGGCGTTTTCTATTCTAACTTCATCATTGACGGTCCAGCCGATATCATGGACTTTATTTTGGTGAGCAAACAAGGTGTATTTCCATGAAACTGGAATACCAACACAGGCATCAAGCATGATTTCCTGTACTTTTTTAAATGCCTTTTTCCTTTCCTTGATATCGAAGGTTGAGCCCGCTTTTTCAAGATTTTGTTCATAACCATCAGGAAAATTTCCACGAGGGAAGATCGGGCTGTTGAAAGGTCTATAAGGACTGTTATCGAAGAGTCCCATGGGATCAAGATGCTGTCTGCCAACAAAGGTCACATCTAAATCAAATGTGGCACTTCCATTAGTTTCTTTTGTCCCCAGATGCCTTGGACCATAAGTTGCGCCGTCAAGTGGTTCGATATTCAAATCTACACCAATACGGTTTAAATCAGATTTAAGGATTTGAGCCATATCAGTCGTTTCAGGATAGGCCTGAATGGTGATGGTACTGAGCACTAATTTTTTGCCGCCTTTATCACGTATTCCATCACCGTCACTATCTTTCCATCCTGCTGAATCTAAAAGTTTTGCGGCCTTATCCAAAGAAAATCCATAATGGTTTGCGTATTCTGTAAAATGAGCAATTGAATAAGTGGGGAATGGCACGACAGTAGGCCCGCCAACCCCAAATAAGGCCTGGTCAACTATGGCATTTCGGTCTATGGAATGACATAATGCCTGTCTGACCTTCTTGTCACTCAACGGTCCTTGAGGTTGATCAGGGTCAGGAGGGTTGACCGTGATGGAATATAACAAAGCTCCGGTTTGACCAAATAAAACATTCACACCCGCATCGGTCAGACGCTTATAATCTTTTGGAGGCACTGCAACTGCCGCTCCAATGATTCCTGTTTCCAGTGCTGAATTCAATGCTTCAAGATCACTGAAAGGTTTGAAGATGACTTTATCTAATAAGGGTCTGCCAGGTTGCCAGTAATCCTTGTTCTTCACATAAACTAATTGGTCTCCAGGGATCCATTCTTCAAACTTAAAAGGACCAGTTCCAATGCACTTGTTTTTAAGTGAATCAAAAGACTCTGGTGCCATCATTCTCATGGCATTGAACATGTCAAACATGTTTGGAGTTGGAGCCCGAAATTTGATCGCTACAGTGTATTTGTCAATGACTTCTGCTCCGATCATTGTTTTCTTAACCATTCCATGAACATTATGGCCACTGCCGGGACTCAATGCTTTCTCAATATTTTTTACCACATCACTTGCCTCAAATTCCCTGCCGTTATGCCATTTAACTCCTTTTCTCAGAGAAAAGGTCAGTTCTGTACCTTCATCATTTACTCTCCAGAATGTTGCCAAGCGAGGCAAAATTCTTAATTCGGAATCATACGTAATGAGGCTGTCATAGCACTGATGTAGATTCGGGTAATTAAGAAAAGCCAGATTGAATGCGTCAAAATTCAGGATATCCCCTGTGGTTCCAACCACTAGGGTGCCACCTTTGTTTTGAGCATAAGATGTTGAGATCATAAAAAATACAACGAGTGTAATAAATAATTTAATTAATTTAGTCATAATAACTCCTTTTTTCATTAATAGTTTAAAAAATAGAATACCTAAAAATATCATTTGCATATTTTCCTCCTTTTGTTTCTTTAATGAGATTATTATAGAAATGACAACTTACTTGATGATTGTTTCCTGTGTTTTGAAGGTCAACATCAATTATATCGCAATTAATTCCTGAATGGTTTAATACTTCATCTTTTAAAAAACATCTTGTTGAAAAATTACAACCTTTTGGAGGATTGAAGGGGGATGGTAAATCTCCCTCTAAAATGATCTTTTTTTGCTTTCGTTTTCTTTCTATTTTTGGATTTGGTGTTGGAATTGCTGAAATTAATGCCTTCGTGTAAGGGTGTTTTGGATTGATGTAAATATCATTTTTTTCTGATAATTCTACAATTTTTCCAAGGTACATTACAGCAATTCTTGTGCTAACTCGTTTCACGACTGAAAGATCATGAGATATAAACAAATAAGTAAGTTTCAGTTTATCTTGTAAGTCTTGTAACAGGTTTATAATTTGTGCTTGGATTGATACATCAAGTGCTGATACGGGTTCGTCACAGACAATGAATTCAGGATCTAATGCAAGAGCCCTAGCAATTCCAATTCTTTGTCTTTGTCCACCGGAAAACTGATGGGGGTATCTCTCCATTACTTTTTTGGTCAGTCCGACAAGATTGAGTAAATATTCGGTTTTTTCAAAAATTTGGTGCTTTGAAATCTGTTTATCATGAATGATCAAAGGTTCCGAAATGATTTGTAATACGGTCTTTCTCGGATTAAGGGAAGAGAAAGGGTCTTGAAAAATTATTTGAAATTTTCTTCTCATTTTCCGTAAATCATTTTTATTTAGTGAGGTAATTTCGTCTCCTTTAAAATTTATAGAACCACCAGTAGGCTTGATTAAATGTATCAATGCTCTTCCCAATGTTGACTTGCCGGAACCGCTTTCACCAACCAGTCCTAAAGTTTCACCTTGATAAATATTTAGATTTACATTGTCTACGGCTTTATTAATGTTTTTTGGTTTTCCGAAGAAATTTAAATCGTTATTATGAAAATGAACCTTTAAGTTATTAATTTTGTAGAGATATTCCATATTTAAATATTGAGATGGCACGCAATTTGGTGTGTTTCTTTTACTTGCCTAAGGTTTGGTATTTCTTGGTTACATATCGTTTCCTTGTAAAGACATCTATCAAAGAATGGGCAACCAGTGAATTCTCTGGTCATGTCTGGGGGAGAGCCTTCGATAGTTTCTAGTTTCTTATCAGAACTGTCATTTAAATCCGGTGTTGATCGTAACAGTGCTATTGTGTAGGGGTGTTTGGGGTTTTCATATAACTCATCGACACCAGCTTCCTCCATAATTCTTCCGGCATACATGACTATAATTCTGTCCGCGATACCTGCTAGCAGGCCAAGATCATGAGTGATCCAAATAATGGACATGTTGTATTGAGTTTTTAATTCTTCAACCAAATCGACTATTTGTGCTTGAATTGTGACATCCAAAGCTGTTGTAGGTTCATCAGCGATCAATATCTTTGGATCACAGGATAAACCTATCCCAATCATAATTCTTTGCCTCATTCCACCTGAAAATTGATGAGGATAGTTTTTATATCTTTCATGAGCTGAAGGGATACCTACTTTATTGATCAAACCAAGGGCTCTCTCTTTCGCACTATTTCTTTTTAATTTTAGGTGTTTCAAGATTGATTCAATAATTTGTTCCCCAATTCTTAGAACAGGGTTTAACGATGACATTGGATCTTGAAAAATATTTGCGATTTCTTTACCCCGAATTTTTCTAAGATCCCTATTGCTGATATTTAGAATATCTTTATTATTAAACAATATTTGTCCATTTAAAATTTTTCCTGGGGATCTGATGAGTTTTGTTATCGAGAGAACGTTGACACTTTTACCAGAACCGCTTTCGCCAACAATTCCTAAAATTTCACCTTTATATAAATTGTAACTAATTCCGTTGACAGCATTCACCGTTCCAGTTTTAGTAAAAAATTTTACAGATAAATTTTTTACGGAAAGAATGATTTCCTTATCAAGCAAACTATGCATAAGAAAACCTCCCTGCAATTAGAAAAGTGTTATCTCCACTATGAACAGTAGGGAGGAGCCGTCTCATCCCTATGTATCCATCAGTCTGAGCCTTAATTTCTTC
>WASW01079839.1_pt1 | contig 9880 bp, 9 predicted proteins | sample 5698521 | NCBI WGS metagenome assembly WASW01 (sample SAMN11175560, study PRJNA528189) | sponge metagenome | isolation source: marine sponge | host: Leucetta | place: Antarctica: Western Antarctic Peninsula, King George Island | collected 2013-01
ACCGGGCCGCGATTGCGTGAACGCCAGGCATATGTGCCAAAAGCGTTTCAGGACGAATATCCCCTTCAAGGTTGACGACCTCTATGTCATCGCGGCCGGCTAGAATCTCCAATCCACACGGGTGCATGGTTTCCGTAACAAGAACTCGTTTCATTCTATTTCTTTCTATTATTCTGCTGCGTCAGACGATGGGGGAGCACCGAAGAATTTGTTCTTGGCCACGGATTGACTTTCGTAGATCGATCCCTTTTTTTCCGGTTCCGGAAAGGGAAGGCGGATTGGGGCAGGGACAAGACGAGGTTCGTTGGTAACATCGCCTGCGATCATCGTGGCCTCAAATTGTTCCCAAGATCCAATCCGGGACATACCACGAATATCCCATGCATCGGCAGCGGCAACCTGCAGCAATAATAACCGTCGATCTTTACCTGATGTATTTTGTCCAGAACCATGCATCATCCGGACATGATGGAAACTGCATGAACCGACTTTGCCGGTGATCTTTTCAACTTTTGAAAAATCAATCCCTGAAGTGTCGGGGTCAACAGCGCCAATGAATCGGCCATCCTGATGATGATCATGAGTAGGGCCTTTATGAGAACCAGGAATGCAAAGGAGCGGGCCATTGTCTTCGGTCATGGCATCAAGCATGACACCAACGGCAAGTACGTCATCATTGGTATGCGGATAAAAAGCCCAATCTTGATGCCATTCGACAGGAGACCCAAACGTTGCCGATTTTAGGTTTATCTTTGATCCGTGCATTCGAAGATTGGGGCCGATTAATCGTGTCAGTGCTGCAATTAGCTTGGGGCGTTTCGCCATCTCATGGAAAACCGGGTGGTTGAGGAACGGTTCTTTAATGCGTCGGACACGCGGATTCTCCGGTGTATGCGAAGGCTCAAGATCAATGACGTCCGTGTGATCTGTTAAATCACGGGCGCTTTCAGTCAGGTCCACCATCGCCTCGTCCATAGTCTTGATGTCATCGGTGGAGAATATATTCTCAATAACGACAAAGCCTTTTTCCCGGTACTCTGTGAGTTGTTCGTCGTTGACGATTAATTCTGGTGAAGGTGTGCTCATAGATTTGTTCCGTAGCAATGCGCTGAAAAATTAGGCCTAAAGAAAATAACTTGGATAGCGGTCTCTGATATCGTCAACAATGGCGAGTGACTTGCCGAGATGTTCTCTAACGGCAGCTTCAGCGGCGATCTCATCACCATTTTCAAGAGCTGCCACAATCGCACGGTGTTCTTTGATTACCGTTTGTCTGCGCGCTTGAACCATGAGGAACAGACCGCGAATTCGATCGTAATGGCCACGGCGCGTATCGAGTAAGCGCATTAATCCCTGGACGCCAGCTTGCTCAAACATTTCTTCATGAAAATGGTTGTCGGCCAATTTGAATGCGCTTTGATCACCTGCTTTGAGTTCCGTGTTTTGACGGCCAATCCAGGCTTTGAGTTCGTCGATGCCAGGTTTTTCGATGGACTTCGCAAGCACGCGGACAACTTCAATTTCAACGCTCAATCGCAAAAAGTGAATTTCGCGCGCTTGTTGAATGTCGATCAGTGAAACTGACGTGCGCGATTGTGGAAATATATTAACAAGGCCTTCCTCGCCCAAGCGCAACATCGCTTCCCGTACGGGCGTCGGGCTAATGCCATATTGTTGTGCGACCTCGTTTTTTGAGATCGTCGTACCAGGTTCCAGTATCAGATTAATGATCTGGTTACGGACGTCTTCATACACCTGTTGAACAGCAGAAATGCCATGCTCGCGACGGAGTAGGTTTCCGCCTGGCGCGCGCTCAATAGACGAGTCTGGCATATTCACAGTATCCAGTTTCGATGTTTGAAGTGTTGACTTATCATGAACTTAAACGCCCTAATTGATCCATCAATTGATACGAGATTAACAACAAACACCTTGACGGCTCAACTGATATATTAGTATATCAACGCGTGTTGAGTCAACTTCAACCAAATTACAAAAGTTATTTCGGGAGGTCTCCAAATGTTAAAGAAGTCATTAATTGCCCTATCTCTAGGGGCATTCGTATTATCAGTGGCACCACATGCCGCCGACGCAAAAGAGCTCAAAGTTCAGGCCAGTTCAAAGGCTGGTGACTGGGCTCACCGTTTCATGACAGAGAAGTTCGCACCAAAACTTGGTGAGATGACGGGCGGTTCGCTCACGATTGACGTGCTGCCAACCAAGGCTGTTGTCCCACACCGTGAGACAATTGATGCGGTCGCAAACGGCATTCTTGATGGTGATCTGAATGCAGTTTCATATTTCTCTGGCCGGGATCCTGCGTTCGCGATTATCGGCGACCTGATTGCTGGCTACGACACCGTCGATCAAGTTCGTACGTTCTGCCAGTACGGTGGCGGTAAAGAAATGCTGCAAAAGCTCTATGACAAGTACACTAAAGGTAAAGTTCATGTCATCGGTTGTGGCCCCTATGCCAAAGAAGCTTTCGTGTCGACTATTCCGATCAGAGGTATCGCCGACTTTAAAGGTGTGAAAGTTCGCTCTCCAGAAGGTCTTGCTGCTGAAGTATTCAAGCGCGTTGGTGCAGCACCGGTTTCTCTGCCGTTTTCAGAAGTCTACACATCGCTTGAGAAAAAAGTTATCGATGCGGCTGATGCATCTGCTCACGTAAACAACCATGCAAGCGGCATGTATAAAATTGCTAAATATCCAATTTATCCTGGCATTCACTCAATGGCTGTTTTGCAGTTTATTGTGAACAAGAAAGTCTGGGAAAAGTTGAGCAAAAGCGAGCAGACAAACCTCGAAATGTGGTATCAAGCGTCTTATGATGCTATGCGCCGTGAAGCTGATCTAGAAGATCAGGCCATCGCTGCCGAGCAACGTGCTGGTACCGATGTTACGGTTATTGACTGGTCATCAGAAGAGCGCGCCAAGTTTCGTGCAATTGCAGTTGGTGCTTGGGAAGATTTCGCAGCGAAATCACCTCTCGCAAGAGAAGCACTCGACGCGCACCTCAAGTTCATGCGTTCAACGGGTCTCTTAAAGTAATCTAAAGACTCAGCGAGCCGCCACGCTGGATTTCGGCGTGGCGGTACGTATGTATATAATTTTAAAAATTTGAGGGCGATGTAATGAACGGTATTGACGGTATTACCGAGCGAATGGTTGGCGCACCTATAGGGTCAAGCTTTAACAACTCCGTTGATCACTTCAGTCGATTTCTTGGACTGGCCGTCGGCAATCTTTATTTGCTCGCGGCTTTTTGCACAATGTGGGAAGTCGTCGCCCGTTATTTTTTCCATTCACCCACGCAATGGGCATTCGAAGTTGTTATGGTGCTTTGTGCATCTGCGTGGATGTTATCCGCTGGCTTTGTGACGCTTCAAAAACGTCATATCGGGATTACTGTTTTCTATCTGATGGCGCCCGAGCGGACGCGCTGGTGGCTCGATTTATTCGCAATGGTAGTCGGTGTTTTTGCACTTTATATGTTGGTGTCTGACACGCTTATCCGTGCGCTTGAGAGTATCGATCTGGTTGAGCGGGGCGGGACAGCATGGAATTCGCCGCTGCCAATGGTGCTCAAGACTGTTCTTGTCACAGGCTTATTCGTTTATCTCGTTCAGTTGCTGGTCAATCTAAGCCGGCATTTCCGTAGTAATTTCCTGCAAGTCGCCGTTTACGCCACTCTTGCTCTGATCTGCGTGAGATTACTCATCTCTATGTTTGGTCATTACGATGTTGCTAACGGGATGATGTTAGGTATCGATGAAACTCTCGCCGAAACCAGTTCAAGTATTGTCGATCAATTTAGGGTTGATCGGGAAGAGGTTGGCATTGCGACTATTTCTCTGGTTATTGTTGCTGCCCTCCTGGCATTGATGATGACGGGTATGCCGCTCGGTATCGTCACATTGATCATCTCTGTGATTTGCGCCCTCGCCTTTTATGGTAATACGGGCATGTATCTCGTGTCGACGAACGCCATGGATCTTCTGGAAAAGTATCCGTTGGTGGCTGTGCCGTTCTTTGTCTTGATGGCATCAATTTTGGAGCGCGCCGGTATTGCCCAGGATTTGTTCGATGCGATGTCGATATTTGCTGGTGGATTGCGCGGTGGCGTTGCTGTTCAAACAACAGTTGTTGCCGTTATCCTGGCTGCGATGTCGGGCGTCATGGGGGGCGAGATCGTTATGCTCGGCCTTGTGGCACTGCCACAAATGTTACGTCTGGGTTATGACCGCAAATTAACGATCGGATTGATCTGCGCAGCTGGCGCATTGGCGACACTTATTCCGCCTTCAATCGTTATGATTGTCTATGGCCTAAGCGCAAACGTTGGTATCGGAGACTTGTTCTCTGCCGGGTTTATTCCAGGTCTGATGCTTGCAACCTTCTATGTGTCGTTCGTGTTGATACGTTGTAACCTTAATCCATCATTGGCACCGACAGCTGCTGAGATCGCGCTGAAAACGGGCGCAGAATCAAAACTAGGTCGACATCAGATCCTTGCGGTTGGTTTATGTATTCTTCTGATCGTTTGTGTGATGGGTTCGATTTATGCTGGAATCACGAGTGTAACTGAAGCGGCTGCGGTCGGGGTCTTTGGTGCAATCGTTGTCGCTGCGGTCCGGTTTCAGTTCAGTTATGCACTGCTCCGAGATTGCCTTGCGAACACCATGGCTGTCGTCGGCACCATCATCTGGTTGATTCTTGGTGCGGTGGCTTTTGTTGGTCTTTATAACTTGATCGGAGGCGCAGACTTTATGCGCGATCTGATCAAGGGTACGGGGCTAAGTGCACTTGGTACGATCATGATCATGATGGCCATTCTGGTGGTGCTCGGCACGTTCATGGAATGGATCGCGATTATATTTATCACGGTGCCAGTGTTCGCACCGGTTGTTCGAGACCTGGCACCTGAACTTGGTATGCAGCCTGACTGGGCGGCCGTCTGGTTTGGGATACTGTTCGTGATGAACATTCAAATTTACTTCTTGTCGCCACCTTTTGGTCCTGCATGTTTCTGGCTGAAATCGGTCGCACCAAAAGATGTTACTTTGCAGGAAATCTTTGTCAGCGTCCTTCCGTTTATTGGATTGCAGATCATCGGCATGGTGCTGGTGCTGTTCTTCCCAATAATCGCGTTGTGGATGCCGCAAGCGCTGAGTTAAAGGGAGCATAAAATGTCTAATCCACAAGATTTACATGATGACCTGGAAGACGTCGGGAACATGCCTAATAGTAACTATTATGGCGTGGCCCCTGGCATCGTTGGCGTGCTGTTGGGCATAGCTGTGATTGCTTTCATGTTCGCTGTTGCTGACGGTTTCCACTGAGTAGACGTGCGCGATGACAAAAATTAGAAAGAAATACGAAGACCTCCGCTCAAGCCGTTGGTATGCCCCAGACGATCTCCGCGCATTTGGACATCGATCTCGGACACTGCAGATGGGGTATGACCCGAGTGATTGGCAAGGTAAGCCAATGATAGCCATCATCAATACCTGGTCAGACATTAATCCATGCCATGCACATTTTCGCCAGCGTGCTGACGATGTACGCCGCGGTATCTTGCAGGCAGGCGGGTTCCCGATTGAACTGCCGGCGATGTCTTTGGCTGAGCAATTTGTTAAGCCGACGACCATGCTTTACCGCAATATGCTGGCGATGGAAGTCGAAGAGCTTATTCGTTCGCATCCGATCGATGGCGCCGTTCTTATGGGGGGCTGTGATAAGACGACGCCGGCTCTCATTATGGGAGGCATAAGCGCTGGATTGCCAATGATCTATCTGCCTGCGGGGCCAATGCTGCGCGGCAATTATAAAGGCCAATCTTTAGGCAGCGGTTCTGATGCTTGGAAATATTGGGACGAGCGCCGAGCCGGAAATATTTCGACTGAGGAATGGGGTGATATTGAAGCAGGTATTGCTCGTTCGCATGGCACATGTATGACGATGGGTACGGCCTCGACAATGACAGCCATTGCGGATGCGATGGGCTTATGTCTTCCGGGTACAAGTTCAATTCCCGCACCTGATGCAAATCACATTCGTATGGCAGCTGGATGCGGACGTCGCATTGTCGATATGGTTTGGGAAGACCAAACACCAGATCAGATTATTACCTGTGCTGCATGCGATAATGCAGCTGTTGTCGCGATGTCGATGGGGTGTTCGACCAATGCAGTGATCCATTTGGTTGCTATGGCTAAGCGTGCTGGCATTGAGTTCGGCATGGAAGATCTTGATGCGGCATCTCGCCATGTGCCGGTCATTGCGAACGTGCGCCCCAGTGGCTCAACGTACCTGATGGAAGATTTTTATTACGCAGGCGGCCTCAAAGGGTTGATGTCCAGATTGACAGACAAACTGGATTTGGATGCCATGACGGTTTCAGGTGAGACTTGGGGAGAGGCCCTCAAGGGTGCAGAAGTTTACAATGACGATGTCATTCGGCCGCTTGATAATCCACTTTATGAGCATGGCTCGCTGGCCTTGCTTAAGGGCAATTTAGCTCCTGATGGCTGTGTCATTAAACCGTCCGCATGCGATCCGCGCTTCAATAATCACGAGGGTCCGGCGCTGGTGTTTGATACCTATCCAGAACTCAAGGCCGCGATCGATGATGAGGATTTGGACGTAACCGCTGACCATGTCCTGGTTTTCCGTGGCGCTGGGCCGCAAGGAGGCCCCGGCATGCCTGAGTGGGGTATGTTACCCATCCCCAAGAAATTAATAAAAGAAGGCATTCGTGACATGCTTCGTATGTCTGATGCCCGAATGAGCGGCACGAGCTACGGTGCCTGTATCCTTCATGTTGCACCTGAGGCGCATATTGGCGGTCCGCTGGCATTGCTGAAAACTGGCGATATTGTAAAGCTCGATATCCCCAACCGCACCATCGATATGCTGGTGAGCGAAGAAGAGCTTGCTGAGAGACGTGCCGCCTGGACACAACCTGAATCAAAATTTCAACGCGGCTACGGCTGGATGTTCTCAAAACATATCAAGCAAGCGAATGAAGGTTGCGATTTCGATTTTCTGGAAACTGAGTTTGGCGCCCCTGTCGGCGAACCTGATATTTACTAACTGGAGACGATCATGAGTGAGACTGGACTTAGCGCGGCAACGCGCGAGAAGTTTATGAATGCCAGTACGGCAACGATCAGCACGGCGCTGTTCAAAGTAGGATTGCGCAATCAGTTTATTCAAGAAGTCCTGCCGCTAGGCCAAAAGTCGAAAAACATGGTCGGACAGGCTTATACGTTGCGTTATATCCCTGCGCGCGAAGATCTGAACCCTATATCTGTGTTTCAAGACCCGAAGCACCCGCAACGAGTGGGGGTGGAGGAAATTCCTGAAGGCTTTGTGATGGTCATCGATAGCCGCAAGGATGCCCGCGCCGCCTCAGCAGGTTCTATTCTGGTCACGCGCATGATGAAACGCGGCGTTGCTGGTGTCGTAACAGATGGTGGATTCCGTGACTCGCCTGAGATCGCGAACCTGGATATCCCTTGTTACCATCACCGACCATCTGCGCCAACGAACCTGACGATACATCAAGCGATTGAGCTCAATGGCCCAATCGGTTGTGGTGATGTTGCTGTGTTCCCTGGTGACGTTATTGTTGGCGACGGCGAGGGTGTTGTCGTTGTGCCATTACATCTGGCTGATGACATCGCTCACGAGGCGACAGAAATGACGGCATTCGAAGACTTCGTGACGGAACGCGTCAATGATGGCCAAGGCGTCATCGGTCTGTATCCGTCGACCAAGCAAGAAAACAAAGATGCCTTTGTCGAGTGGCGTAAGAAGAACGCGCGCTGACATTCAGATCAAGCGGCTAAATTTTTCAAGTTGATGGAGAGAAAAGATGAGCGACATTACCGAAGATGACCTGCAGAGACTCACGCAGTGGGACACACCTACAATCTGTAACGCGATTGAGGAAATCATGCCGGAACGTCGTGGTCACGGTTATACAACCGAGCAGCTTGTGCCGCTTGATCCCGATCTGCCGCCCATCTGTGGTTATGCTCGAACAGCTTTGATCCGAGCTGCTGAACCGTCGGCAGCCAGTGGTGAAGAAGCGGCGAAGATGCGGTTGGATTACTACGAGTATGTCTCACAAAACCCAGGCCCGACTATTGTTGTCATTCAGGATATCGACCCTGTGCCGGGCTATGGTGCGTTCTGGGGTGAAGTTCAGACACATGTTCACAAAGGACTGGGTGCCATTGGTGGTGTCACGAACGGGTCGTTCCGTGATGTGACCGACAGCGTGCGTGATTTCAATTTACTGGGTGGCGAAGTTGGCCCGAGTCATGCCTGGGTGCATCTGGTGGATTTCGACTGTCAGGCAACGGTTTATGGTTTGACGGTTGTTACAGATGACATCGTACATGCTGATCGTCATGGTGCGGTAATGGTACCAAAAGACGTGGTCAAAAAAATTCCTGCGGTGGTTGAACTGATTGCAAGACGCGAAGCTGAAATCCTTGATGCGGCAAAAAATCCGGACTTCAATTTCGAAATGCTGAAGTCAGCAATTGGTGCGGCTAAGGAAATTCACTGACGTCCGTCGTTCTTGTATCTCTGCAGTGCCGCCAGGCATTCGAAAGTGGCCATGATAGCTGCAACGTATAACAGTGGTATCATGCCGAAATTATTGATGATCCAGCCTGCGACAAATGGGAACCCAAACACGCCAATAAAATAGGCAACGCCAAATATCTGTAATGTCTGGCTCATGATTTCAGGCTTGGCATCATTGGCGCCCATGGCTTTTACAATGGGGTATGACACGCCATATCCGATACCAAACAAGACTGCTGCGAGCACATACAAGGCATTATTATCGCCAAGCATGAGCAGCAAGAGGATGCTTGCTGTCATAACGGCGAGGAGTGCTGCGATAATGCCATAAGGTGCCCGTCCGCCGATAAATTCAGCAAGGACAATGCGACAGATCACCACAGTGATCGTATAGGCCAGGAAGTACCATGAGTAATCCAGTCCGCGTAACCCTGCATATACAGTCTGGAAGTTAGCCACAGCAGCAAATACGGATGCGCCAAGCCAAACCATAATGATGGGTCTGAGTGCTTTAGTACGAAGTACCTGAAGTGTGATTGAGATAGAGAGTTCAGAATTTTCCTGTTGAGATGATGCAATTGAATGGGCAGCGACAGGGCCTTTAAGCATCCAGAAAATAGCACCGCTTACGAGGCAAAGCAGCGCCAACAGTATGAATGCAAATTCGATGCCATAGCCAAGCTTCACGAGTGAACCGCCTAATACGGGTGACAAGCCAAACCCTGCCATGACAAAAACTGATAACAGTGTGAAAGCGCGGACTCGCTCAGTATCCGCAATAAGCTGTGTCAGAACCACGGGCGTTAGAACGTAATAAAGCCCCCATCCAATTCCAAGGAGCCCTCCGGCAACATAGATGGTGACGCTCAAGCTGTCTGCCGCCCCAAATATAAATAGTGCGATGGTAATCAGAGCACTTGAAACAGCGATCGTCTGCATCCGGCCGAAACGTGCTGTTACATGCCCAAGCCAAAGGATGGTGATGATCGTCGTGACAGCGGTAATTCCAAGTACAAACCCAACATTGGTTTCAGTGCCGCCAAACGTTGCGAATAGAGGGGGCAACAGGAACGTTAACCCATAGGTGCCAGCTTGCAGGAAGATGGCAAAGTAGTAAGCGATAAAAAGTGTGCGACGGGTCATTTGTTCTCGTAAGCTTTGTTCTTGTTCAAATGTACTCTATCAGCCGATTGATGCTAGTGTTCTGCACTAACTAATTTGAAAGGTTTTTCTGTTCCACTCATCCATGGAATTATTTTATGGATGGAGAGAAGATGTC
>WASW01003965.1_pt1 | contig 9872 bp, 9 predicted proteins | sample 5698521 | NCBI WGS metagenome assembly WASW01 (sample SAMN11175560, study PRJNA528189) | sponge metagenome | isolation source: marine sponge | host: Leucetta | place: Antarctica: Western Antarctic Peninsula, King George Island | collected 2013-01
TTCAAGTAGCTAAAAGCGGTAAGCCCGTCTTTATTAAATTTGAGGGCAGAGAAGACTTTTTTGTTCGCATAGGTTGTTCATCGCAACCATTGACAAGAGAAGAGCAAAGCGCCTACGAAAAAGAGCATTGGAACAAGTAACAAGCTATACCCGTAAATGGAGCATCAAGGGTCAAGTTGCAGTTTGACTACAGGTTGTTGGATGTTAGTGAACTTATTGTAAAAAGCTTGTCGGTGTTTTTTAGCTTTACGGGAATAGACCCACTGCCTCCCCATGCTAGTGGGGCTAGATGTCCTGGCATTCCATTTTTTCGAGTGGTTGGGCTTGGCATTCTATGGATTCGGTCATGCCGTTTGCCACGGCACCACAGGCCGTGCTGATGCCGGTCATAATGGTGTCCTGTTTTTCCATCCCCTTCACTTTTTGGCAAACAATCTGATCTTTGTATTTTATACAAATCTCACATTGATGTTTATTGCCTGTCCATAAAAGATCAATGGAAACGCTCGCGACCAGCAGTAAGAAAGCTATTGTGATGAGTGCGCCTTTATTCATAGTGGGTTTAAATAGCCTTCGATGCGGGAATTTCGGCTTCTTGTGGAATGAAATAATTTTTTCGGTAAAAGATTAACTCTTGCAGAGATTCCCTTATATCAACCATCGCAATATGTTCCTGGCTTTTTTTCGGGAATTTTGGACCCGTCGGATACCAGCGAGTAACAAGTTCTTTAACAGAAGTCACATCAATACTTCGGTAATGAAAATATTCATGCATTCCACGCATATATTTATGCAGGAATTTTCGATCTTGATGGATCGAGTTGCCACATAAAGGGGAAGTATCTTTCGGGCAATATTTTTTAACAAAATCCAAAGTTCTTTTTTCTGCTTCCGCCTCATCGATCAAAGATTGTTGCACTCGCTTAACCAATCCCGACGCATTGTGGTGTTTGGTATTCCATTCATCCATCTTATCCAATATTTCGTTTCGTTGGTGGATGGCGATGCAGGGACCTTCTTCCAGCACATTCAATTCGCTATCTGTAATGAGGGTGGCAATTTCAATGATAACCTCTTTTTCTACATTGAGGCCGGTCATTTCGCAGTCCATCCAAACAAGGTTGTATTTTGACTTTTTCCCCATAAATATATTCTTTCTATTCTAAAGGCAAATTAAACAGTCAGTTGCCAAAAAAGAACGAAGGGTTTCCAACACTTTCTTAGTTGCATGGCAATGAAGCCCTGATTGTATCTCAAATAGACTGAAATATGAACTTTTGTTTAATGAGGAAATCTGCAAGTCGATTTATACCGATACCCTATTGGTAAATAAAATTGAATTGGGCGGTAAAAAAAAGGGGAACAGACAAATTATGTCTGTTCCCCTAGTGTGGAGTACATACGGGAAGAACTCGGCCTTGGAACCAAATCCGTTCCCCCAGAAAGGAGGAGAAAAAGTACTGTAGTCATTCTATAAAATAAAAATTAAAACAATATTAACTTTGTATTAAAATTTTTTAACAATGAAACGTGCGGATATTGCTCCTGCAAGAGAAATCTTTGCCCCCCCCCTCCTCACGTCATTACGAGAGACTAGAAGGAGGATAGAATAAGGGGGTATAGTCCTTCGGAGACTCCTCCCTCCGCACGTCATCGTGAGCGACTGGAGGGAGCGTGGCGATCCAGATTTTAATTGTTCAATCCTTTTGAGTGTCCCCTATTGCTCTGACTTGTTGCTACAGAAAGAAGAGTTTATTTTATTACGCTGGATTGCTTCACTACGTTCGCAATGACGGGGGGGTATAGTCCTTCGGAGACTCCTCCCTCCGCACGTCATCGTGAGCGACTGGAAGGAGCGTGGCGATCCAGATTTTAATTATTCAATCCTTTTGAGTGTCCCCTATTGCTCTGACTTGTTACTACAGAAAGAAGAGTTTATTTTATTGTGCTGGATTGCTCGTTCGCAATGACGGGGGGGGTAAGGTGTTGGTACTTTCAATTGGCTTTGAGAATACTTTCGAAATCGAGAACCGAATTTTCAAAAGTTTCTTGAACCCGTTTCAGGTTTTTCTCCAGCCAGAGGTTGGCAAATTTTGGAGGGAACCTGGCAAATCCTTTTACCTGATTGATTGCCAGACGGCAATCACGATACCAAGAAATATTTTTGTTGGCTTTAAAAATTTTCATAGCACCCTTGAATTCCGCAATGGCAAGGTCGGGTTTCTCATCGCCAAAATAAGCGAAAGCGAGGCCCACCTTTCCTAATCCTTCTTTGGGTTTGATCGCGATGCTTTTTTTGAAAGCGGATATAGCTTGGGAGTATTTTCTAAGGGCTCCTGAAGCATTGGCGTAATTGAACCATGACTCGTAATATTGCGGATGACTTTCAGTGAGAGCCTGAGAAATTTCTTCAGTGCGAATCAGGTTGCCCAACCGGGTATAGGTTCCAGAAATTTTAAGACTGGAAAAAAGTCTGATATTTGTTGGCGAACCTATGAGCGACTTTTCCCAATATTCTATGGACTCTTCGTAAAAACCATCTTTATCGAGTTCAAGGGCTTTCTTGAGTGCAACATCATATGATTCTGCTTCTGAATCATAAGCGAATGACAGGCTGACCAATGCTGAAAATATCAGTAGCAGGGTTATTATGAATGATTGTTGTTTTTTAATTTTTTATTTCCTCCCGCAAAAAGATAGATTTCCCGGTGAGAAGCGGTGTCAGGGCTTTAGTGAAAGTTTTTATGAAATGGTCCTCATGGTTCATTATTTCTGATACATCCTTCGGGCGCAAATAAAACACATTAGAAGCTGTGCCTTGATGTGTATGAAGCACTGCTTTCTGGCACTCCATATTTGCATCGGCAAATACTTTCGTCTCCATCATAAATGTGCCGGGAAGGTTATGGGTAGCCAGTTTTACGGAGCGTCCGATTGTTTTCATTTTCAACTTAATATTTTGAAAGCGTGTGTTTTCTGTATTATTCCCAAAAGTTCTGCCGTTAAAAATGGTAGACAGAGGTTGCTTCTCTATAAAAACATTTTGCAGGTCTTCCTGGATTCGATTCTGGATGAAAAAGAAATCACCATAATCGATAGGCTCACCTGAAGAATTGATCACCTTGAAGATATCGAATACTTTATCTTTCATAGTTTGGATATTGGCTTGCACTATATCGAGCTGATTGTACGCAAGAACGGCAGACACTTTATGGAGAAACCCTTGAGTGTCCTGGATACAAACGATCAAGTCAGAAGGCTGGCCTGGATTAAACAACATTTCAGCCATAAACGGTTTTTTGGACTGACTGAATTTATAATAAATTTCCAGTTGCGACTGCAACTCGCGAGGCAATCGCACCATCTTTAAAAATTCAAGCTTAATGGTGTTTGGCACACTTTCGCGTGTTTTGTGGTGCAGTGTATACTGGTAAAAAAGTTTCAATTGTTGAATCTGTGTGGCGGACATATTCATCTTGGTTCCACCGCGGTCTGCATGGGTAAGCAACACCAGCATTTTTAGCCGTTCTTTATCATGGTTGACCAGATCGAGTACCATGTCATAGGTGTCATCTGCTTCTGGGTCGAGCAACATAAGGTCATACATAGTCAGGTGTTTTTCAACCAAAAAGGCAACATCTTCCACCCGTTTTGGTTTGTCGTCATACCCGAGTTTTTCCAGGATTTTTGGGATCAACCGAGCCCCTACCAGTTCCTCATTTTGATCCCCTACTTTGACACCCTTCCCGATATCGTGCAGCAACACTGCAAGTTTGAGGGCGATTTTATCCTTTTGCGAATGGTAAAGTTCTGCAAGAAAAGGGTCGGCAGTGTCTCTGAATTCCAATCCGTTCAAGACATCCAAAGCTGAAAGAATGTGGACATCGGTAGGAAACTTATGGACGTAGATATCTTGCAGCATACCTCGAAGATTTTTAAATTCAGGAATCAAAAAGTTTTCAAGTATCCCAAATTCATGCAAGAGGCGAAGGGCTTTTGAAAAATATTTTCCTCGAATAATCCGTTTGAAGCAATTCTGGATTTCAAGATTGGAAGCATCGTCAGTGAAAACAGGATAGGCCTGATCGACATGTTGTTCAACGGCACGGGTCACTTCATAGGATAGATAGTAATTTCTTTCTGCGACCCATATGAAAACTTTAAAAAACCAGAGAGGATCGTTGGAAAATAAGACCTCAGGTTCTTTTTCAAAAAAAATCTGGTTCTGGGTGTTTAAAGAAAAATATTCTGAAAGATTTTTTTGTTTTTTAGTGTCGGCAGCCATGCTTTCCCAGTAGAGATTGCGGCTGAACCGTTTGAGCGGGTACACTGCTTCAAAAAAATATTCATGGAAGAAGGCTCTCACTTTGTAGCCCATTGACTCTGCAATTTTTTCCCTTACTTCATAGCTCATCACATCCCTATGTGCTCCTTGTTGTATGGTATGCAAGAGCAGGCGTACTTTCGATACAAAATTGAGTCCCTTTTGCATGCTTTTGAACGCTAGTGGACTTATCAAATTTTTGGCAAACAGGTCGTTTAACAATTCAAACTGATTTGTTTTTTCAATTTTTTGAATTATGCGGACAGAAGCGAGAGCCCAATATAATCTTTGCAGTTCTTCTTTTATATCGGGTTCCTGCTTAAATACGGTGTTTTGAACTTCATAATAACCTCCGTGACTCAGGCAATGCTTGATGATTTCATCCTGTTGCATCAGGCTTACGGTTTTAATTGAGCTTTTGAATTCTTTGTAGACAAAAATATTTCCGGTAACAAAACGGTGTTCCAGCAGGGCAAAAAACTGCGTTATGTTTTCCTGGTTAATATCTTTTTCAAAAGATTCGTTTTCTGTGTAGCAGGAATTACCAGAGGCTGGAAAAATATCCTGAAAAATAAAAAGGTATTCAAAATGGCCGATGATTTCTTCAGCCCATTTTTTTTTCTCATCTTCCAAAGAAGCCTGGGAAACAATCTGAATATCTACGTCGGACCGAAAATACATTTCTTCTCGGCCATAACCTCCACGAGCTAAAACGGCGAGGGGAGCCGTTTTTTCGTCTAAGTCCTGTTTATTCTGTCGATTAAAAAACCATAATGCCGAAGCAAAGCCTGCTTGAACAATGGTGTCGACCAATGCCGTTTGCTTGAGCAAGATAAGATGAGAGTTGTCTGGTTGAAGGCATTCTTTTTTTAGAAGTTCGGTCTCGTTGTGGACAAACCTCAAGGCGCGGTCTTTGAAATCCAAATAATATTTCTGCGGATTTATATCGGTCTCGCCAGAAAATGTTTCTGACGGGTGAAGAGCGGATTTTTTTTCCTGAAGTGTTTGCCGATACGTTTCAGAAAGGTTGCGATTCGCTAAATAGAGTTCATTCATTCTAGGCTCTGCAAAAGGTGCGAGGCATTCAGAATCATGCCCCCTTGAAATAAAGTCTAAACCGAATTCAGAGTAAACCCAAAACCTTAGAAACTCAAGAAGTTAGGAGGGTGCTTTTATGAGGTGGGTCTCAGGGTGCACCCCATTAACTCTGCAAAAGTGCGCAGGTTTTTCATAAGGCGGGGAAATTTGGAAGGCTTTAGGGATTGCGACCCGTTTGAAAATGCTTTTACGGGGTCAGGATGAACCTCAATGATCAAGCCATCGGCCAGTAATTTGAGGCCATCTTCTTCCATACCTTCGAAGCTATAAGGTGAGGTGCGTGGTTTGTAGACGCCACCGAAAATTTGCACCGGCTTCTTTTACAATCTTCGCAGTGGTGCAAATCGGGTCTTTGCTTTCTACCGAACAAGGTCGAGCGATAATGATGGCAATTTCTTCGCCGCCAACCGAAACACCATCTGCTTGTATTACGAGTTGACGGATTTGACTTCGCGACTGGCAAGTTTATAAGGTTTCAAAATGGGGAAGACGCTTTCTACTCATGCCATCAGTCCCGGTCCATTGAGCGTGTCAATTTTTACTACCTCGGCAATGGGTCTTCGTGACGATCTAGGGCGCGGGTCTTCCTTCCTATAGCCAAGGGTCAGTAGCATTACCGGAATATGAGATTCATCGAGCTCTAATATTTTTGAAACTGCTTCGGGGTCAAACCCGATCATCGGGCAGGTGTCCCATCCTCTGTTGACTGCACCAAACATAAGGGTCATTGCTGCCAGGGAGGCACTTCGAATGGCTTCGTCTCTTTGTAGTTGTTCTTTGTTCTCATAAAAACCCTTGATCATAGGTAAAACTTTATCTTTTACGCTTGGGTCGACATCCTGGTAGATAACGGGCGCATCCTCAAAAGCATTTAATTTTCCACAAACAGCGATTAAAAATGAACAGCTTTCAATATGCTCTTGTCCCCAGGCGACTTCCTTTATTTTCATTTTGATATCATTGTTTTTAACGGCTATGAATTTCCAATGTTGCAGATTGAAGGAGCTTGGACTCAAAACCACTTCCTGCATTAACTCATCCAGAGCGGAATCGCTGATGACTTTGTCGGTCCGGTAAGATTTGACAGATCGGCGTTGCTGGATTGTTTCTAAAAATTCCATTTGTATTTCCTCACTTGTGTTTTGGCAATTTGAATCGAAATATATAACTGTATCTGATATAGATTTATTTTTAATTAGAAATTTCTTTATAAGTATTGGGAACGTTTACAGCAGAATGCACCCAATCCCATAAGGCATAACCCTGAAAGTTTTTCATGGTGATGGCCTTTTGTGTTTGCTCCAAAGTCAGACCTTTTTTTACGGCACTTTCTACTTCTTGGTGCAAGATTTCCAGATATCTAATAATGAAGTCAAGGTCTTTGGGTTTGATAGGAATGCCATGACCGGGAATAACAATTGCGTCAGAGGGAAGGAAGGAGCGAACTTTTTTCATTGTTGCGAGAACTTCTTCATGTTTTCCATCAAGTAGCCAAGGCAGGGCGGGGGGCTGGGCAACCACAGGATTTCCCGTCCAGAAAACTTTGCTCTCAGGAATCCATACAAATAAATCTCCTGCGGTTTGAGCAAACCCCATGTGAATGATTTCTACTTTTTTATTTCCAAGATCGATGGTTTTCTTGTCATCGACAACAATATCAGCGGACCGGGCTACGACCTCTTCAATTCCACGGTTTTTGCCAAAGTATTGAGACATCCATTTTTTATCCGCTTCAAAACCTTTTTTATTATCCATGAAGGCTTTAGTTCTGCTGTGCTGAATGATTTTGGTGGTTTTGGGAAATGCATAGTTTCCATATGCATGGTCACCGTGGTAGCTGGTATTGACAACATAGCCAATGGGTTTATCCGTTACCTTCTTCACAAAACCCATAACCTGTTTTGCCAGACGTTTGTTTACCATGGATTCAATTACAAGGACTTCGTTGTCTCCGACAACAAAACCGCCTGAGGTGGCAACCGGGTATCCTTTCGCATTTTTTTCTTTCGCATCGGTGGGATAAAATGCGTAAACACCCTCTGCTAATTTTTCAAGTGTTAGTTGAACCGTTCCCGCGTCCCAGACCAGGTTTTCCTTTTTTTCTTCAGCCCAGGAAAAGCTGGTAGAACCAAATATTAAAGAGACAGCAAGGAACCAAATATATTTCTTCATTTTATCCTCATTTATTATTTAAAAATCGTTTTGAAATAAAACCGTCAGCAGAAAATCTGCCACCCCCACTGATCAGCAGTGGAATACATAAGGCAATGGCCAGAATATGATATTCGAAACCTTCTCCGGCTTGCTGGCCTGACCAGTTCATAAAAAATCCATTGGACGCATGTGACATAACGATGGCTCCAGCCATGATCATTAAGACCCCCGTTGCGCAAAACCGGGTCAGAAACCCAGCGATCAAACCTAACGCTCCTAATGATTCGCCCAGGATAATCAATATGGCGATGACTAAAGGAACTCCTAATTTGTCTGTAAAAAACCCCAGAGTTCCTTCTAGCCCATACCCGCCGAACCAGCCAAAAAGCTTTTGCGCCCCATGCGGAAACACAACGATTCCAAGCATCACTCGAATGATAAGGTTGTTGATGTTTTCATCTGTTTGAAAAAATGCTTTCATAATATTTTCCTTTCTATCGGTTTCGGTGCAATGAGTAATCTACCTGTGCAGGCACTTCAAGAGCGGCCAGGCGAAAAGGGGACTCTGCCTGAATGGAAATTTCTCCATGGTGTTTCGCATGAACCAAAGCAAAGTCTTTCTTGCTGACATAATGTTTCGTGCTGGTCTGAAGGTCAAACAAAATACCTTTTCCTGAAATAACCACAAGCGCCAGAGTTTTTCCTGATTCGAGAGAATATTCAAATTTATGCCCATCCTCAATAGAGATATCTTTCATGCTAGCTTCAGATTGAAGAAAGATCGGTGATTTTTCTCCAAGGATAGTTTTGATGATAGCTCCATCTCGTTTTTCTATTTGAAAATCTTCATGTTTAAATTCGTTATAGGTAGGTTTATTGTGAAGAGCCTTTTGAACACCTGGGTCAAACCAGATTTGAAAAAAATCATTGAGTTCTCCTACCGTTTCTTCCTCGTGGGAAATTCCAGAGCCGGCCTGCATTACTTGGACACCTCCAGCCTGTACTCGACTACGGTTTCCTAATGTGTCGAAATGCCCGATCTCCCCTTCCAAGGCGTAGCTCATAATTTCAAAAGCCTGATGAGGGTGCAATCCGATTTTTCCATATCCCTTTGCTGTGGCCCAGGCCCAGTAAAAGAGTGGGCCTAGATTTTTAATAGCGGGGCCTTCATGAGGAAACCCGATGGGCTTGATTTCAGTAATACGACCGCCATCAAACTGACCTGTTGCTTGTGTCTCGGGCGGATAAATTTTTATTTCCAGTGATGTTTTATTTTTTATCATAAGCCCATTCCTTTTTCAGCTTTAACGGGTCTTTCTTATTTAGAAAAATTTATTTCCAGTTGATGACCATCGGGATCGCGAAAGTATACTGAAACACTTTGTCCCCAATCACGTGGTTCCCCGTCTATTAGAACACCATCCTCCTTAAGAGCCAACAGGGTGGCATCGAATTGATTGTAAGGAGCACCGAAAGCGAAATGCAAGTAGCCATCATCGGTCATGGTTTTGTGGGCTGTCTTCAAATCTAAATCAGGAGATTCAAATAATGCGATAGCTACATTACCCGTATCTACTTCAATGTGTTTCAATCCTGCCTTGGTCTCGGTTCTATGAATAACGGGAAACCCAAGTACCTGACTGTAAAAATTTTCTGCACGGTTCATGTCTTTTACATTTAAGGCAAAATGATCCAATCCATTCAGCTTGATTTTTGTCGTCGTCATTTTTTTAGTGTCCTTCCTTTTATTGATTAGCCAATTATCATTATAAAGCAGGTATCGCACCAAAGCATTATTATGCAAAAACATCCTATTGTATCTGTATTTACGGATTCTACGGGGATGTGTATTTGACTACTTAAAACAATTAAAAACGAAATCAAGTAGTAAAGATATTCAATTACATATATGCTGAGACGAAAATGTAGCTTCTGTTTGGGTCATAACTAGAACAGAGGTTCTAATCATTTTAATCAGGAGTTGGTAGATATCTTGGTCACGATAATTGAACCTAAGCTCACATTCTTTAAGATGCGAATAAAAAGTAGATTTGCTCATACTGCGAAACTTGGACAGACGAGTTTTGGAGAACCCCCAAAACCCTTCAATACCATTAACGTGAGTCGCTCCCTTAGCAAACTCATCACGTCCATGATCAATGCGAAGATGTTTTCCATAACCCACATCAACAAGTCCATTATAGCCACGCCATCCATCCGAATAAATGATGCTGTCGAGGGTGGCTCTACCCCCTCCCCCCCCCGTATGACCGCTTGCAGAGTCGCTTTGGAGTAG
>WASW01006740.1_pt1 | contig 9863 bp, 6 predicted proteins | sample 5698521 | NCBI WGS metagenome assembly WASW01 (sample SAMN11175560, study PRJNA528189) | sponge metagenome | isolation source: marine sponge | host: Leucetta | place: Antarctica: Western Antarctic Peninsula, King George Island | collected 2013-01
GGTGCCGCGGTATTGTCCGTCATAATTGCGCGGCTGCCAGTCGCCGACCGCCACTGGTTCATCGACATAAATGTCCTGCGGTGCCAGGCCCTGCTCCAGAGCGGCCAGATAGATCATTGGCTTAAAGGCCGAACCGGGCTGGCGAAAGCCAAGCACAGCACGGTTGAACGAACTTTTTTTATAAGAGTGACCACCCACCATAGCACGCACCGCGCCATCCGGCGTCATCACCACCATGGCCGCCTGCTCCACCTTATAGGTGACACCGTATTCTTGCAAAACCGATGAAATTGCCCGTTCAGCAGCCAGTTGCATCACCGGATTGATCGTTGTCAACACATCGAGGTCGGCGCGCGGGCGACCAACATAACCGGGCAGTTGTTCAATCGTCCAGTCAACCGCATAATGTGCGCCATCGCCACTGCGTACAACAATTTCCACCGGCGCGGCGGCAATCGCATCAGCCTCCGCCGGGTCAAGATAACCGACATCGCGCATCGCGGCAATAACCAGAAGCGCGCGCCGGTGAGCCACTTGCGGATCGCGGGTCGGCGCATAGCGCGACGGTGCTTTCAAAAGACCCGCCAGCAAGGCCGCTTCCCCAATGGTTAGGCTTTGCGCTGGCCGATTGAAATAGGTTTCAGCCGCCGCTTGCACGCCGTAAGCCCCGGCTCCAAAATAGACGCGGTTGAAATACAGGGTGAGAATATCCTTTTTGGTAAGCCGCGCCTCGAGCCAGAAAGCCAGCAATAATTCCTGAATTTTCCGCTTCAGCGTGCGCTCAGGCGTCAGGAATACATTTTTGGCCAGTTGTTGGGTCAGGGTCGAACCACCCTGTGCAAACCGTCCAGCGCGAATATTATGCACTATGGCGCGGGCCAGCCCGCGCGGGTCTAGGCCGTAATGGGAAAAAAACCGCCGATCCTCAATCGCCACCACAGCGTGTATCAAATGGAGAGGCAAATCCTCGTAGCGCAGAGCCTGCCCGCCGTGGCGACCACGGCGCGCCACCAGTGTTTCATTAACCCCGTAAATTGACACTTCCGGATTTCCTGCCACTTTCCACAGATCATCGGTATCAGGCAAGTCAAGCGCGTAGTAAAACACCATCCCGCCCAGCGCGATCAGCCCCCATAAACCGATCACCGCCCCCCAATAGAACAGGCGAGTCAGACGAGAGCGCGGTTTGGTATCCTGCGCCATGATAACTCCAACAATTAAATATCCAGATTGGCAACAGCCAATGCGTTGTTCTGAATGAACCGGCGGCGCGGTTCAACCACATCACCCATGAGTTGATCGAACAAAATATTGCTCTCGGTCACATCGCGCACTTTTACCTGTAACAGCGAGCGGGCATTTTCATCCAGCGTGGTTTGCCAGAGCTGATCAGGATTCATTTCACCTAACCCCTTATAACGTTGCATGGAAATGCCCTGACGCCCCTGCTGCAACACCGTATCAAGCAATTGCAGCGGCGTGTTAATCTGCACGGTGCGGTCTTTAATAGTCAGCTGGGCCGGGCTGAGATAAGCCGTCTGCAATGCGGGGGCTATTTTATCGAGCTGACGGGCACCGGCCGAAGCAATCAGTGGTCCGTCAATTTTCACCTCTTCGAGTACACCACGCAATTCGCGGGTAAAGCTTAACCCGCCATCGCCCGACGGGGTGCCTTGCCAGCCATATTCAACCTCATCCATCATCCGGTTGAGGCGCGCGGCGACATATTGCGAGGTCTGCTCGGCCAGCTCCGGTTGCGACAAAACCTCCGGCGTCAATGCACCGGCGATGGCGGTTTGTTCGATAATAAATTTTGGATAGCGGGCGGGCAGCGCATTCAGAATGGTGCGTATTTTACGGGCCTGATCAAGCAGTTCGGCCAGATCAGCCCCTTTGCGCTGCTCGCCCGAACCCAGTGTCAAAATCACTTCTCCAAGCCCCGTTTCGATCAGATATTCTTCCAGTGCCGCCTCGTCCTTCAGATAGGTTTCCGTACTTTTCCGGCGAATTTTATAAAGTGGCGGTTGGGCAATATACAAATAGCCGCGTTCGATAATTTTCGGCATCTGACGATAGAAAAAAGTCAGAAGGAGAGTGCGAATATGCGCCCCGTCAACATCCGCATCGGTCATGATGATGACTTTGTGATAGCGCAGTTTTTCAATATCAAAATCTTCCCGCCCGATGCCCGTGCCAAGTGCGGTAATCAATGTACCGATCTCGTTGGAAGACAGCATTTTGTCAAACCGCGCACGCTCGACATTAAGAATTTTACCGCGCAAGGGTAGCACCGCCTGATTGGCCCGGTTGCGGGCCTGTTTTGCCGATCCACCGGCACTGTCGCCTTCAACAATAAGCAATTCGGCCTGCGATGGGTCGCGCTCTTGACAATCGGCCAGCTTGCCCGGCAGGCTGGAAATATCAAGAACACCCTTACGCCGGGTCAGTTCGCGGGCCTTGCGCGCCGCCTCGCGCGCCGCTGCCGCCTCAACCACTTTATTGATAATCGCGCGCGCCTCATTGGGGTGTTCCTCAAGCCAGCTGGCCAAAACCTCAGCGACCTGACTTTCGACTATCGGACGCACTTCTGATGAGACCAGCTTGTCTTTTGTCTGGCTGGAGAATTTCGGATCCGGCACTTTAACCGACAGCACTGCCGTCAACCCCTCGCGGCAATCATCACCGGAAAGTGATACTTTCTCTTTTTTTGCCAACCCCGATCGATTGGCATAATTATTTACCGTGCGGGTCAAGGCACCGCGAAATCCTGCCAGATGCGAGCCGCCATCGCGCTGGGGAATGTTATTGGTGAAGCACAAAACTGTCTCGTGATAGCTGTCATTCCACCATAGTGAAAGCTCAACACCAAGGCCGTCAGCCTCCGATTTAACCGTGATCGGCGCATCGATCAGGGCCGTCTTGTTGCGGTCGAGATAGCGGGTAAAGGCCTCCAGCCCCCCCTCAAAGGCCAGATCGACCCGCTTGCTCTCCGTGCCACGCTGGTCCTCCAGCATAATAGCTACGCCGGCGTTCAAAAACGCCAATTCACGCAACCGGTGTTCCAGTATTTCAAAACTAAACTCAATCATTGAAAATGTGTTGATCGAGGGATGAAAAGTCACTTTGGTGCCTGTTTCATCCGTATCACCCGTGACCTGAAGATCATCAAGTGCCGCGCCATGTTCAAAGCGCATTTCATGAATTTTACCGGCGCGATAAATTGTCAACTGCAACCAGTCGGACAAGGCATTGACCACGGAAATACCAACCCCGTGCAACCCGCCCGACACTTTATAGCTGTTCTGGTCAAACTTGCCGCCAGCGTGCAACTGGGTCATGATAACCTGCGCGGCCGAAACCCCCTCTTCAGGGTGTATTTCCGTCGGGATGCCGCGCCCATTATCGCACACCGTAACCGACCCGTCGGCATTCAAAATCACCTCAACCGCATCACAATACCCCGCCAGCGTCTCGTCAATCGCATTGTCAACCGCCTCATACACCATATGATGCAGTCCAGTGCCGTCATCCGTGTCACCAATATACATGCCCGGTCGCTTGCGCACCGCTTCCAGCCCCTTCAGCACTTTGATTGAAGCAGCACCATATTCAACCTCGGTTTCCTGATTCTGATCCTGTTTGCTCATAAGATTTTTCTTTCTTCTGTCATGCGTCATGTTAAAAATGTCACGCTAGATATCGCGGGGCGCAGTTTTCAGGGTGGGCAACATCAATATGCGTCATATTCATGAATGGCATGTCAAAACTGGCAAAATTGTCAAGCTCAGTGCCCGTAATCCAGCTTTGCCCGCCAAGATCGGCCAGAATATCGGCCAGCGCACCACGCCGGTGTTTGTCAAGATGGGCACCCACCTCATCAAGCAACAGCACCGGCACATTGGTGAGCCGCGCCGCCGCACTGCGCGCCTGCGCCAGAACCAGCCCAACCAGCAAAGCCTTTTGCTCGCCAGTGGAACACGTCGCCGCCGGTTGCCCCTTGGCCTGATGCGTGACCACCAAATCGCTGCGGTGCGGGCCTTCCAATGTGCGCCCCGCCGCCGCGTCGACACCGCGCGCGCTGGCAAGGCGGGTGCGGTAGCCATCTTCAACGTCAAGGGCCGATGAGCGTGCGCGCAAATCAGCTTCCAGCGTACCCTCAAGTGCAACTCCGGCGCGCGGAAAGGCATTTTCCGGCATTTGCGCCAGCCCTTGCGCGAGCGTATCGAGCGCGCCCAAGCGCGCCACACCAATCGCCACGCCCTGCAAAGCCATGGCTTCCTCCAGCCCGTCAAGCCAGCTATTTTGCTGCACCGCAATGCCCGGGGTTTGCAGCAGCTTGTTGCGCTCACGCATGGCCTTTTCAAAATGCGCTATGTGCCGCGCAACCGCCGGGTCCAGCGTCTGGGCAAAACGATCAAGAAACTTGCGCCGCCCACGCGCCGCATCGGTAAACAAGCGATCCATTGCCGGGGTTAGCCATAATTGCGGCACCATGGCGGCCAGTTGCTCAAACCCCTGCATCGGCTCGCCATCAAGGCGCAAACGCCGACCAATGCCGGTATTTTGATAATCAACACTGACCCGAGCAAGACCCGTCGGCCCAGCCAGCTCAACCAGCACATGCCAGCCATCACAATCGTGACGGGTTATCTCCTCAAGCTGAGCACCGCGCAACCCACGCCCCGGCGCCAGCATGGAAATCGCTTCGAGAATATTAGTTTTGCCAATACCATTTTCGCCGGTCAAAATGACTGATCCTTTGGTGCAGGCAAAATCAATCGATGTGTGAGAACGGAAGTTATTCAGCCGCAAACGCGTAATATGCGGAACTGGCACACACGTTGCGCCAAGGGGCGATCCACACGCTGGCGGTGCGGCTGGCACCGGAATAGTTGGCGCACCGCTTTCCTCAGCCAGCCGGTCAAAATGGCGGCCTGTCGGACATCTTGTCATATGCGCGCCGCGCTGGCCATTACACCCGCATCGGCATCAGCACATAGAGTGCATGCACATCGTCATTGTCACGCATAATTGTCGGCGAACCACTATCGGCCAGCTCAAAAGTTGCCATATCACCGTCCAGCTGACCGGTAATCTCCAGCAGATAGCGGGCATTAAAGCCAATTTCCATGGCATCTGCAGCATAAGAAACGTTCAATTCATCTCTGGCGATATTGCCACTTTCGGGGCTGGACACGGAAAGCCCCAGCCGGTTCGCATCCAGCGACAGCTTGACGGCGCGCGATTTCTCGTTGGAAATGGCCGATACCCGGTCCACGCTTTGCGCGAAGCTTTTTGCGTCGACACCCAGAATCTTGTCATTATCGGTTGGAATAACCCGCGTATAATCAGGAAATTTGCCATCGATCAGCTTCGAGGTCAGGACGATATCTGAAAACGCAAAATTAATCCTGGTTTCAGAAACCTGCAACGAAACCTCACCTTCTTCCTCCTCCAGCAATTTCTGCACCTCGGCGACGGTTTTGCGCGGCACAATAATCGCTGGCATGGCATCCGCGCCAACCGGCTGCCCGACTTGCACGCGCGCCAGACGATGCCCGTCGGTCGCCACCGCCCGCAGCAAGGCCGTGCCATCATCTTCAACCGCATGCAGATAAATCCCGTTCAGATAATAACGCGTCTCTTCTTGTGAAATGGCAAAACGGGTTTTTTCAATCAGCCGCTTCAGATCGAGTGCTGGCAGGGCAAAGGCGACTGGCATCGCATCCCGGGCCATGGCCGGAAAATCCTCGCGCGGCAAGGTTTGCATGTCAAAAGAGGATTTGCCGGAAACCAGCAACAGATGCCCGCCCGCTTCATCGGTCGACATTTCAACCTGCGCGCCATCGGGCAGCTTGCGAACAATATCATACAACATATGTGCCGACGCGGTGGTTGCACCAGGGTGAAGCACTTCGGCTTCGACGCGCTCGCACATCTCAATTTCCAGATCGGTCGCGGTCAGATTCAACATCCCGTTTTCGGCTTCAAACAGAACATTCGACAAAATCGGAATGGTGTTGCGACGCTCCACAATACTTTGCACATGGCTCAACGCTTTCAACAAGGTACTACGTTCAATCGTGGTTTTCATTTACCCCTCGCTCGGCTGTCCGGACATGGCCGGTAGCGGCCCACCCGTATTGAAAAATCAACTTTCATTCGTCCGTTTTCTGGCCCCGTTTTTTGGTATGAACCAGCACCGGTTTGTACCAGTTTACCAAGCCATCCGCGCAAAACGAATCTCCGGCAAAACTATAGCAGAATTGCAAATTTTCGAGCCAATTTTTTTACATTCAGGGCTGGCGGTATGGATTAATTTTTCAACATTCGGCGCAACAGATCAACATCTTCGTCAAGTGCCGGGTCCTCCTCGCGTAGCTGATCGATTTTGCGTACCGCATGGATCACCGTTGTATGATCGCGGCCACCAAATTTGCGCCCGATTTCGGGCAATGAGCGGGTCGTCAGCTGTTTTGATAAATACATAGCTACTTGCCGTGGTCGGGCCACTGAGCGGGCGCGGCGCGCCGACAGCATATCGCCCATTTTAATATTGAAATACTCGGCCACGCGACGCTGTATCTCATCAATCGTCACCCGCCGCTCGGAAGCGCGCAGCAGGTCACGCAGCACATCTTGCGCCATCTCCAGCGTGATCGGTTGGCTCACAAAAGAAGCGTAGGCAACGACGCGGTTCAATGCGCCCTCAAGCTCACGAATATTGCTGGTAATGCGCTTGGCCAAAAACTCCAGAACTGGCCGTGGAACAGGACCTGTATCGGTACGGGCCGACAGGCCCTCAGCCTTGGACTGTAAAATGCCGAGCCGCAACTCATAATCCGTGGGATGAATATCGGCGACCAGGCCCCAGCCAAGACGCGATTTAATGCGGTCCTCAATGCCGTCCAGATCACTCGGCGAGCGGTCCGCCGAGATAATCACCTGACGGTTATGGTCGATCAACGCATTAAAGGTGTGGAAAAACTCTTCCTGTGTCGAATTCTTGCCCGCAATGAATTGAATATCGTCGATCATCAGCACATCAACTTCACGAAACTGCTGCTTAAATGCCATGGTATCTTTAAATCGCAAGGCGCGAATAAACTGATACATAAATTTCTCGGCCGACAAACAAAGCACCGTGCGCTCAGGGTTCTGCCGACGAATTTCCCAAGCAATCGCATGCATTAAATGCGTTTTGCCAAGCCCAACACCGCCATATAAAAACAACGGATTAAAAGCCACATCGCCGGCCTCGGTCAAACGCCGTGCCGCCGCATGGGCCAACTCGTTGGATTTACCCACAACAAAATTATCAAAAGTAAAGCGCGGGTCCAGAGGCACGCCCGGATCATCGCGCAAGGGTTGTGGACTGCTTGTGGTCTGCGCATGGGGTCGCTGTGCATGGGAGCGCGCCGCCGCCGGTGCCTTCGGGGTCAGATCAGGTGTCATCATACGGTTTGGCGCCGCCTTTTGCTCGCGCGGCACAGGCTTGAAATTATCCTGGGTCCATTCGGGACACAGCTCAATGTCAATCCGGCGAATACGCGCATCCTCGGCTTGCCAATGGCTACGGATGCGCTCCAGATAATGTGCTTCGATCCAGCTGCGCACAAAGCGGGTCGGAACCTGCAAAGTGACGCGCCCGCGCTTGACACCACTTACCTGCAGAAGACGAAACCAGCTGTTAAAGGTGGCTTCACCCAATTCAGCTCGCAGACGCGAACGTACCCGATGCCATTGCGCATTGAGATCGCCATTATCTTTATCTTTCGTTGTATCTTTCGCCGGCTGGCTGCTGGAAGATTGAGCTTGTTCAGGCTGTTTTTTTGATGCAGCGTCATTGTTACGGTCTTCCATTTTATCCCCTGTTTCATCCCCTGCCCCAAGAAACACCTGTGTCCGAGAACACCAGTGACGGCCAGTCAGATCGAAATGATGTAATCTTGCATCAGATTTACGAACATGCACTTTGCAAACTTGTTCCAAGCCATCTGCTTGTAATGATCAGCCAACTGAACAGTCAGGCCAACCAATGCCCGATTCCAGAACCATTACCTAAAATTTGAATAACCCCCCAAAACCCTAAAACCCTAAAACCCCGTTTCTTCAGACAATTTGCGTTACGCGCGAAAAATCTTCCGATTTATGCTGTTTTCAGGCTCTTCAACGATACAAACATAGGCTTTTGGATGCAACGGGAAGAAAACAGGAACAGGGTTGTTTTTGTATTTTATTTTGTACATAAATGACAAAATCTGCACGCATTTGATCCCGCAAAAGACCTCGGGGCATCGATCCACGCACAATACAACCGCCACCCCACTGGGGAAGTCTTTTTCAGATATTAACGCTTTTGGGTCGGAATGTACCGGTTTGCAATAATGCGGCGGGCCTGGATTAGCTGGCTGATAGATCAGATGATCGTGCCAACCCGCTTGGCCAGCCGCGATACTTTGCGCGCAGCAGCACGCTTGTGTACCAAACCCGTGCGACCCGCTTTGGCAATTAGCGGCTGAGCCGCCTGTAGCGCAGCTTCCGCGTCACCTTTATCGCCACTGACAATCGCTTCTTCAACGCGCCGAATGGAGGTCCGCATGCCGCTGCGCTGATCGCGGTTGCGCTGCGTGCGGCGCGCAATTTTACGCACCATTTTTTTAGCTGAACTTGTGTTAGCCATAATATTTTCCTGCTTCCCGGAAACAAGTGAACAAACAAGTGAACCGAGGTCGGCCCTCATGTAAAGCCCCCAAGACCGTGTGTTGACCGGCGTTATAGGCCGCCTGCGCTGCAAGGTCAACAGCCAATCAACCCTTAATCAGCTAGGCGACAAATGCGGCTAAATTCAGCGTCGCGCATTATTTATTGATGAATTTCGGTTGCCGTTTTTCAATAAATGCCTGCATACCCTCGCTCTGATCCTGAAAGGCAAAAAGCGAGTGAAAAACGCGGCGTTCAAAGTTCACCCCTTCGCGCAAAGTCGTCTCATAAGCCTTGTCAACACACGCTTTGGCGATAAGGGTTGAGGGCAATGATTTTTCGGCTATTTTCTGGGCCACACTGACAGCTTCATCCAGCAGGTCATCGGCCGCTATGATGCGGCTCACCAAACCACACCGCTCAGCTTCTTGCGCCTCCATCATCCTGCCGGTCAGGCACATTTCCATGGCCTTGGATTTACCAGCAAGCCGCGTCAGGCGTTGCGTGCCGCCAGCCCCGGGGATGACCCCGAGATTGATTTCCGGTTGGCCAAATTTAGCAGTGTCAGCGGCAAGGATAAAATCACACATCATGGCCAGCTCGCAGCCGCCGCCCAGCGCGTATCCAGCCACGGCGGCGATAATTGGTTTGCGGGCCTGCGCCGCCGCCTCCCAATTAGCCGTGATGAAATCCTCACGCATCACATCGGCATAGGATTTACCCGACATTTCCTTAATATCAGCCCCGGCGGCAAATGCCTTGGGCGATCCGGTCAAAACCATGCAGCCAATCGCATCATCCTTGTCAAAGCCTTCAATGACATGGGTCAGCTCCTCCATCATCGCATGGCACAAAGCGTTCATGGCGTGTGGACGGTGCAGCGTAATCAGGCCAACGCGCGCACGCGTTTCAACCAGAATGTTTTCATATTTCATGACCAGTTCCTCTATTTTGCTAATATTGCTGGCATACCCGATGTTGCCGGTGTAATGTCAAAAATAACCAGATCGTCAGCAACCAAGACTCGCAAGATTTCGTTTTCGCGGACAAAAGTCAGGCCGTCCGAAGCCCCCGGTTTATCGTCTCCCTGTTTCTGGTGCCAACCCAGATTTGGCAGGGCTTGGGTATAAAACCGGTAAATCACCTGCGGTGACGGCTGG
>WASW01032155.1_pt1 | contig 9842 bp, 8 predicted proteins | sample 5698521 | NCBI WGS metagenome assembly WASW01 (sample SAMN11175560, study PRJNA528189) | sponge metagenome | isolation source: marine sponge | host: Leucetta | place: Antarctica: Western Antarctic Peninsula, King George Island | collected 2013-01
AAAGGTCTCCTATTTTAAAATGGGAGGGGTTAGGAAGACCAATATAAATAGCTTGAGGAGTATTGATTCATCTCCCCTCCCTTCGTAGGGACTCAAGCCCGATAGTCTGAGGGCTTGATGGCTGGGGGAGGGTTGGATTGATTAGTGTCATTTTCGCATAGCTCGTTTCAAAAAGCTTTAAAATCTACACCCCATCGCGGCTACGCCTTGCCTCCCCTTATGAGCACCCGTTGGGTGATGGGGAGGAATGTTTTATCCCCCCACCCTTCGACAAGCTCAGGATGACACACACAGGGGGGGCGATGAACTGGGTGACGATGCTAGATCGTCTTCTGTCGCCTCGTAGATGACTTCTCGAAGACGATGAAAAAATAAGATGTTCACGTTTACTAATTCGCTTGCACATCCAGTCGTTGAACCCGACATAAAATGCTCCATCAAACGTCCCTGCCTCTCTTGACTTAAACGATTTTTACCCATGTCCATATCGATAACATCTTCTGGTTATCCAGGACAGCCCCAAAAATTTAATACGTCATCATTTTTTCGGTTCGGCAATACGCACTGTCTCAGTGTAGGATAAACGCCTGTTAATGTTATAGGATAGTTGGCATTTTTCTGGATTTTAAAGTAAGTTTTTACAACCAATAAATCGTAATATATTGTTATATTATGATGATTTATGGCTACCCCCTCAAATAATCGTTGACATGTCTTGATTCATAAGTATACTTTGCACATATGTGGTCTAAGTCCTATTTTTTTATAGGAATAATCCTAGGCTCAGAAGCAATTTTTTAAGTGGTATTACCTTCAGTCGTTGGGAGGTAAAAGCAAGTGGTTCTTTGAAATGTTCACTAAAGGGAGAGGCAATTTATTGAATTTGCCTTATTTAGAATATTTGTAGGTGAACTTTTGTTAACTAGGGTAAGGGAGGATTTACAATGAAAAAACTCGCTATTGTTTTATTTGTTACCGTTGCTTCATTTTGCCTCGTAGCTTCTGCGTTTGCAGCAAATGTTGCTCCGGGTGGAATGGGTAAATGTAACAACGCTGGCTCGATTAAAATTGAAACGGCTAGTGGTGGAGATGCCAAAGACCGTGGTTCTGCCAATGGTTATCTTTGGAAGTCATCAAATTTTACGACCGTTCCTTTTACATTAGCACCGAGCGATCACCAGGGTTTTTCTGGTAATGGGGGTGGCGCAGCAGGTAATGCTCAGGTAAAAATGCCGAGCAAGCATTCCATGGGTCATAAGTCTATTACCTTTAAAGGACAGAATAACTTCAGTCGTGGCGACTCCATTGGTGATATCAGTGGTGAAGTTCGCATTCACAATACGGGTACGGTTCCTGTTAGTGTAACCTGTGGTTAGTTCCTAAGAAGCAATAAATTTAAGCCGACCTGATTTTTATCAGGTTGGCTTTTTTTTGTCTTTTTTAGCCGTGATAGTAAATGAGTATAGCCACCGCCAGAATTACTCTGTAAATGATAAAGGGCAACAGCCCCACCTTCTCCACCACTTTTAAAAGTAATCTGATCGCCAGCAATCCCACCAGAAAACTGACTCCGAGTCCGACGATCAAGTGCAGGTGTGTGTAATCTTGAAAGGCGTTGGGTTGAGAAATGAATGAGATGAGTTTGTGCATGCCTGCCGCAAATATGATAGGGGTTCCTAGAAGAAAAGAGAACCGGGTTGCAGCTGTGTGGTTGAGGTTGCCGAACAGTCCTGCGGCAATAGTGATCCCTGAGCGAGATGTTCCAGGTAAGAGGGCTATGGCCTGAGTACAACCTATAAAAAAGATTTGTGAGAATTTCAGTTCTTTTAATTCGGATCGGTTTTCCTTTTTGGCTGAACGGTCTGCTATGTAAAAAACTACAGACCATATTAAAAGGTTTATGGCTACAAAGGTTGGACTGCGCAAATTAGACTCAATCCATTCTGCGAAAAACAAGCCTATCAATCCGGCAGGTAGCGAAGCTGCCATAATGCACCAGGCAATCCGGTGGGTATCGCGTTCCTGATCAAACAGTCCTTTGAATATTTCCAAAAGGTCCTTTTTGAAAAAGATTATAATAGCCATTAAGGTTCCCAAATGCAGAATGGCATCGAGAGCCAGGCCTTGATCGTCAAAATTGAAAACCAAAGGGGTGAGAATAAGGTGGCCGGAACTGGATACTGGTAAAAACTCCGTCAACCCTTGGATGATGCCTAATATTATGATTTGAATCAATTCCATGTGTTTTTATATGATCCTTAAAATTACATAAAGGTTCTTACAGCCGGAGCGTAAATGCAATGGGAGTATGCCCCATGAAAAGTATTATTTTGTAAGGAGGTTTGGGTTTGCCGGGTTATTTAAATTGTGATATCTTACGCTTGCTGTTGTCAGACCCCGTTGGAACTTAGCAGGTTGCCTCCGCACAACTCTGAGACACATCCTTTTGGTTTGGCCTATCCTGATTATATGTAAAATTTTTATATTTATCGCTTTTAAATGAGAGAATTTTCACGCATAAAACGTCTTCCTCCCTATGTGCTCGGGATCGTTAACGATCTTAAATACGATGCGCGTAGAAGAGGCGAAGATATTATTGACTTTGGTCTGGGCAATCCCGATATGCCCACTCCGCCTCATATTGTTGATAAGCTGATTGAAGCTGCGCAAAAAGAGGCCAATCACCGCTACTCTCTGTCTAAAGGTATTTTTAAACTTCGGCTTGCGATATGCGATTGGTACAAGCGCAATTATGATGTTGATCTGGACCCGAACTCAGAAGCCATCGCAACCATAGGTTCAAAAGAGGGCATCTCGCATCTTGCTTTGGCTATCACAACGCCAGGAGATTCTGTGCTGGTGCCGACCCCAACTTATCCGATTCATACTTATGCCTTTATTCTGGCAAATGCCGATGTTATTCATGTGCCACTTGGGCCGGATTCGGATTTTTTTGAGGGATTGCTCGATGCCTTCAAGCGCAACTGGCCTCGACCAAGAGCAATGATCATTAATTTCCCGCATAATCCCACCACCCAGGTAGTGGACATCGACTTCTTTGAAAAAATTGTGGATTTTGCCAAGGAACACGATTTAATCGTTATCCATGATTTTGCATATGGGGATATTGTGTTTGATGGCTATCGAGCTCCAAGTTTTTTGCAGGTTCCCGGAGCAAAGGATGTCGGAATTGAGTTTTTTACGTTGTCAAAAAGTTATAATATGCCGGGTTGGCGAGTCGGGTTCGCAGTTGGAAACAGTGAAATAATAAATGCACTAGCACGAATAAAAAGTTATCAGGATTACGGCATGTTCCAGCCGATTCAAATTGCTGCAACGGTTGCGTTGAATGGGCCACGGGATTGTGTCGAATCAATAACAGAAACATATCGAAGCCGACGTAATGTTTTATGCGAATCGTTGAACAGAATGGGATGGAAGGTGACTCCTCCGAAAGCGACTATGATGGTTTGGGCAGAAATTCCCGATCAGTTTAAAAAAATGGGATCGCTGGAATTTTCAAAGATGTTGCTGGAAAAAGCCAAAGTAGCAGTTGCACCGGGAATTGGTTTTGGCGAAGGCGGAGATCATTTCGTTCGTTTTTCACTGGTAGAAAATGAACATAGAATTCGTCAGGCCGTAAGGGGTATTCGAGAAGTCTTTTAACGCTATTCCGCTTGTTGCGGGGTGGCTTGTCAAAACGGATAAAAAATGAAAACGATTAATGTTGGGTTGATAGGATTTGGCACCATTGGAGCGGGTGTCGCAAAAATTCTTTCCGACAATCAGGAAATAATTCAAAAAAGATTAGGGGCCGCAGTGCGCCTCGCCAAGATTGCCGACCTCGATATTGAAACCGACCGAGGCGTTCAAGTTGAGGACGGTGTGTTGACCACTTCAGTGGATGACATTCTCGATAACCCGGAAATTGATATTGTTATTGAGTTGATTGGCGGTTATGAACCGGCAAGGGCTTTCATCCTCAAAGCTTTTAATAATGGCAAGCATGTGGTGACAGCCAATAAGGCATTGCTGGCCAGGCATGGCGATGAGCTTTTTGGTGTGGTCGAAGAGAAAAGACTCTCCATTGGATTCGAAGCGTCGATCGGAGGTGCCATTCCTATTATTCGGTCTATCCGCGAGGCATTTGTGGCTAATCGGATTCAATCCATTGAGGGAATTGTCAATGGCACCGCGAATTATATTCTCAGTAAAATGTCGGATGAAAATTGTGATTTCGATGTTGCTTTGAAGGAAGCGCAAGAGAAAGGTTTTGCTGAAGCCGACCCGACATTCGATATTGAGGGGATCGACTCCGCTCATAAGATTACGGTGTTGGCCCGCCTTGCTTATGGAACGTCGGTTAAATTTGAAGATGTTAGTGTGTCGGGTATCACTAATATTACCGCTGAGGATATCGAATGCGCTCGAGAATTCGGTTATCGAATCAAATTACTTGCAATATCGAAGTGCGATGGCGAAGCGATTGATATTCGTGTTCACCCTGCAATGATCCCTAGCGACCATCCAATGGCGAGTGTGAACGGTGTTTTAAACGCCATTCGTGTTTGTGATGATATGATGGATGAAAATATTCTGGTAGGGCATGGAGCCGGTGCTTTACCCACTGGAAGTGCAGTGGTGGGGGATGTGATAGAGATAGCCCGCAACATCATTTCTAATGCGCAAGATAGAGTGCCTGCTTCTTCTTTCCAAAATTCAGAAATCAAACCGATTCCCTTAAAAGACATAAGTGCTATTGAGTCGGAATATTTTTTGCGGTTTAACGTTCAGGACAAGCCGGGTGTGCTCTCGAAAATTTCAGGGATTCTTGGCAATCATGGCATTAGCATCGAGTCCATGATCCAGAGAGGCCGAGGCGAAAAGGGCGACGCTGTTTCTCTGGTAATGATGTGCCATCGATCCAGCGAAGAGAATATCCAAAATGCCTTGAAGGAAATAGAACAACTTGATGTGGTCTGTGGCAAGTCTAATCTCATCCGTGTGGAAAAATAGAAATGGAATTTAAAGCTTGGTTTCAATGTATCAACCTGGAATGTGGTAACCGGTATGAGCTGACCGATATTGTTTATCGCTGTCGCGATTGTAACGAGTTGCTGGAAGTTCAGCACGATATGGACGAGTTGAAGAAGAGGTCTGCCAAAGAGTGGAAAGAGCTGTTTGAAAGCCGTTATCGAAAAAACAAATGGCCTTATGGTAGCTCAGTTTGGGGGAAAAAGGAACTGGTTTGCCCGACTGTAGACAACGAAAATATCGTTTCTACCTATGAAGGCGGCACTAATCTTTTTTGGGCCGACAGGTTGGGCGACCAACTGGGACTTGAAGATTTGTGGGTCAAGCAATGTGGCATGGCGCACACGGGATCATTTAAAGACCTTGGCATGACCATTCTTGTATCGATGGTCAAACAAATGATGTCGCAGGGCAAAAAAATTAAAGCCGTGGCTTGCGCCTCCACCGGCGACACATCGGCTTCTCTCGCCGCCTATTGTGCTGTTGCAGGGATACCGGCGATTGTTTTTCTTCCTAAAGATAAAGTTTCATTGACTCAATTGATCCAGCCGATCACGCACGGAGTTTTGACTCTTTCTCTGGACACGGATTTCGATGGTTGTATGAAGTTGGTGCGTGAAGTTTGTCAGAACGATGATATTTATCTGGCCAACTCCATGAACTCGCTGAGAATCGAAGGGCAAAAAACCATAAGCTTTGAACTGGTACAACAATTCAACTGGGAAGTTCCCGATTTCGTAATTGTACCAGGAGGAAACCTGGGAAACGTCAGCGCCATCGGTAAAGGCTTTCAGATGTTTTATGATTTGGGGTTGATCGATAAGTTGCCGCGACTGGTTTGCGCCCAGGCAGAACGTGCTAATCCGTTATACAGAAGCTTCAAGCGAGACTTTAAAACCTTCGAGCCAGTACAAGCCAAACAAACCCTTGCCAGTGCAATTCAGATTGGTGATCCTGTGAGTGTTAAGAAAGCCATCCGTGCTCTGAAAGCCTTTGAAGGAATCGTTGAAGAGGCCACGGAAGGGGAACTTGCGAATGCTGCCAGCAAAGCAAATCGTACAGGTTTACTGTGTTGCCCGCATACTGGCGTGGCATTGGCAGTTTTGGAAAAACTCGTAGATCGTGGCGTGATTAAAAAGAAGGATAAGGTGGTTGTGATATCAACCGCAAATGGATTAAAATTTACCGACTTTTTATTTAAATGCCATACCAATACCATACCCGGCATTCAATCGGACTATGCATTCGAAGCAGTTGAACTACCTGCAAAATATGAAGATGTGAGGAATGCCATTCGGGAAAAACTTGACGCATGAAAAACCGACGTATTTTATTTTTTTCAACCGTCCTGTTTTGTTTTTGTATCAGCTCTCCGGCTTTTGCAGAAATATTGATTGCGGCGGGAGATTTTGAGATGGGCAGTTCCTATTGCGAAGAAGAACAAAATAACGCTGACTGGTGTAACGATGAGTCCCTTCATAAAGTGCATGTCGATTCCTTCTACATCGATAAATATGAAGTGACGAACGCTGATTACCGAGAATGTTTTGTGGCAGGAGTTTGTGAACCGGAAGTCTTGCACGAAGACAGGGCAGGAGATTTCAATAAGAAAAACCAACCCGTCGTGTTCACAACCTGGCAGGAGGCAATGACCTATTGCAAATGGAGAAAGGGTCGATTGCCAACTGAAGCGGAGTGGGAGTATGCGGCGAAAGTAGAAAAGTTGGGCGGCGGGCATTGGAATCAACTTTATGGAGTAGGGGCGACTGTAGCAGTGGGAAGCTTTGAGCCGAACTCACATGGCCTTTACGATATGATGGGGAACGTTTATGAATGGACGATGGATTGGTACGGTCCTTATAATATTGAAGGAACTCAGAGCAATCCATCAGGGCCGGCAAAGGGAAAGAATAAGGTGGTGAGGGGTGGGTCGTGGGATTCCTTGAATCATTTTCTAAGAACTTCTGATCGGGTAGCAAAAGATTCCGATTTAAGATACAGCGGTGTGGGGTTTCGTTGTGTCAATCCGAATATATAGAAAGGTATGAAATGAGTGATGTGAAAAATGTGGTTATTGTTGGGTCAGGTCCTGCAGGGCATACGGCAGCTATCTATGCCGCCAGGGCAAATTTGAGTCCCTTTATGTTTGAAGGCTATATGCTGGGCGGGTCGGCAGGGGGACAATTAACCACCACAACCGAAGTCGAAAATTATCCAGGGTTTCCCGAAGGAGTTGAAGGTCCGGAATTGATGCAACTGTTTCGTAAACAATCGGAACGGTTCGGAACGGAAATGGTTCAGGAAGATGTCATCGAAGCAGATTTGAGCAAGTCTCCTTTTACGCTAAAAACCGAAAACCGCAAAGTCAAAGCGCATTCCGTGATCATCTCAACAGGTGCGACAGCCAAACGCATGGGTGTGCCCAATGAAGAAAAAATGTGGAACAACGGCATGTCGGCCTGTGCCGTGTGTGACGGCGCATTGCCTATGTTTCGCAACCAACCTTTGATGGTGATCGGCGGTGGTGATACAGCTGTTGAAGAAGCCAGTTACCTTACTAAATTCGGCTCTGTAGTTTATATGGTACATCGCAGGGATGTATTGCGTGCCTCCAAAATTATGCAGGAACGCGCCTTGAAAAATCCAAAACTAGAAATCATCTGGAACTCGGTTTTGGAAGATGCCGTGGGTGCAGACTATGTAACCGGTGCACGGATTAAAAATATCAAGACCAATGAGAGCCGGGAGATAGAAGTAGGTGGAATTTTTTATGCCATCGGTCACACGCCTAATACCCGTATTTTTAACGGACAGCTGGACCTTGACGATGCAGGTTATATAAAAATCAAGCTGGGAACCCAGGAAGCCAGTGTAGAAGGGGTATTTGCCGCTGGGGATGTTCATGACCATAAATACCGTCAGGCTGTTACCGCTGCAGGCACAGGTTGCGCCGCAGCCCTCGAAGCAGAACGATGGCTGGCTGAAAAGGGTTTAGGTGAGTAAAGATTTTTGGGCTGTCCTGGATAACTAGCCCCTATATCGCCTACCCCTTTGCATTCATGTTGTAAATGAAAGTGGTAGATTTAAATCCACACCCCACTGCGGCTACGCCTTGCCTCCCCTCATGAGAGGGGAGGGGTTAGGGGAGGGTTTGATTTAAAAATGTCACTCTTCTATTTTTTTTCTCATGCAATTGTTTAAGTAGTTTTTCTGGGGTTTTGCATTGGGGTTATTAAATCGCCATTCACACTCCTTCAAAAATAGAGGGTAGACCCTAAGAGGCGATAGCGAATTATTAATGGCCTTCCCCGGATACTCCACCCTTCGACAAGCTAAGGATGACGCGATGGTAGCTCAGGATGACGATGGTAGCTCATCTTCTGTCACCTCGCAGATGACTTCTCGAAGACGATGAAAAAAATAAGATGTTTTGTTCACGTTTACTAATTCGCTTGCACATCCAGCAGTTGAACCCGATACAAAATGCTCCATCAAACCACCCTGCTTCGCCTGACTTAAACGACTCTTACGCATGTCCCTATTGATAACATCTTCCTGTTATCCAGGACAGATCCAAAAATTAACCCTGCCGAAATGGTCAGAGCCAAATGACTCTTTAAGTAGAAATTACGCATACTATTCCTTAAAAACTATATTCAACACCAGCAAATATAGAAAATGGGGACCCTGGAAAAAATGTAATTGGGTCCACACCAGTTCCTCTTAAGTTGTCAACGATGGAAAGAGTTTCGGCATAGGTCTCGTCAGTGATGTTTTTTGCTTCCATAAATAATCGGTACTTGCTGTTTTTTGGTTTAAAGCCTGTACGCAGTCCTAACACTGCCCATGCTGGTGCTGCTACTCCATTACCGTAATCTAAGTATTGGGTGAATTTACCTCCAAATTTGGACCAAAAGAAAACCCGGAGCGGTGCTGATACATAACTTCAGTGAGTCCCACATGTTCTGGAATGCCGGGTAATTTGTTATTGCCAAAAGTGATCTCTTCATCAAAACGAAAATCACTCCATGTGTAGGAACCTCGAATACGAAGATTGTCTCCTGAATTCAAGAGATCCATGGGAATATTGGCTTCCATCCCAAACTCTACACCTGTGTGCAGGGCATCTGCGCTACTCTTTATATATTTCCGGGATTTTGGAGGGCTTTCGACAGCAAGTAGTTCATTTTTCACCCATGAGTGATAAATATTTGCCTCCCAGGAGAAAAGAGAAGTTCCGCCTCGTGTACCGATTTCAACGGTAGTTGCCGTTTCATCTTTTACTCGATTGTTATTCCTCGTAATGCTGGCAAGATCTAAAGTTTTTGGTTGAAAACTGCAACTGACATTCCCATAAACCTGAACTTGTTCGTGAGCTTGCCAAATTAATCCGGCTCTGGGGTTCAATCCTGATGAATCCGTTTTATGGGAGGAAGATGAATAATCTTCATACTCATTATATTTATCGAATGGCAGCTTAAATTCTTGGTGGTTGTAAAGACCCTGGATGCCAAGAACGAGGTCTAATTTTTTTGCGATTGAAATTCGGTCCTGAAAATAAGCTTCAAGATGCAAAAATTCGTTTTTGCTGCGAAGATTGAGAGTCTATACGAATAAGTGTGTAAGCGGCGTTTTTAAAAAGTTTAAATAATGTAGTAGCAGGGTCCACCGGCTAATTTTCTATCAGCCTTCCTGGAAACAAAATCACAAACTGATTCAAAGCTTGCTTCCATAGCCTGATAGGCATTGTCCACTTCTTCGAGATATTTTTCAACGCTAAATATAAAAGCTTCAACGCCGATTCATCA
>WASW01060878.1_pt1 | contig 9821 bp, 6 predicted proteins | sample 5698521 | NCBI WGS metagenome assembly WASW01 (sample SAMN11175560, study PRJNA528189) | sponge metagenome | isolation source: marine sponge | host: Leucetta | place: Antarctica: Western Antarctic Peninsula, King George Island | collected 2013-01
ATCACCCTGGGACACTCGAGCAATATCTTTCTCAGACAACATACCTGTTATATGTTGTTGTTGTTGTTGTTGATTAATAATATTAAACAATGGCCTGCTTGTATTCACCCAGCGCCTTTCGTGGATGGAGTCGTCTATATCAACTACCTTTCCGTTAATTGTAGAATGAATATTAAGTAATTCTATTTGCTCTGCTAAATTTTGATGTTCAGACTTAGCTTCTTCCAATTGACTCAACACAACATGCAAATTAGATAAATCTTCAGCACTAGAAGCATGCCGACTAAGTAACAACTCAATATTTTTAATTTTTTGTCGTGCTTTATTAATCTCTAAGTTGAGTTGCGGAGACTCTAATGAAGCAATCAATTCCCCTGGTTCGACTTGCTGCCCCTCTGAAACTGTTATCGTTTTAATCATTGCACTAATTGGTGCATAGATGACTACATCATCCGCTGCTTCAAGAATAGCAGGGATTTTTATCTTCGTATTCCAGGGAATAAAGCAAAGCAATAGTAATAAGGCAAGTAAAGTGAAGGTGACATATGACCTTCTCGATTGTTTTATTGCAGCGCGATCTTCCCACCAAATTTTCATCTGTTTAATCAAAGGATAAATAATAAAATAAGCAATCTCTATAACAAAAAGAATTATTCCCAAAAGCTTAAAAAACAAATAATAGGCTAGTAAAGCAATAGTTAGAAATAAGAAAAAGCGATAAATCCAAGTCACCCAAGCATATAAAACCAACTTCCTTCTGGTCGAACTTGAAACATTTTCAGGTGTTGGTCTACCCAGCGCAAATAATACTTCAGTTAACTTCCATTTACCCAAACTAAATGATTTTTTTGTAAGTTTTCTACCCCCCACCAATCTGAAAGAATATAGTAACCATCAAAATGCATAAAAAAGTTTAGATTAACAGACAAAGATAGTATCCAACTACTTGTCGCCAGCACAAAAGCTACGCTCCGCAAAACCCCGTCAGGCATAAATGCCCATGCACATGTAGCAATACACGCAATATACAGCTCTACCAACATCCCAGCAAAACCAATATGTAGTCGTTGTTTTCTTGATGTTAAACGCCAAACATTACTGGTGTCTGTATAAAGCACTGGAAACATCACAAGTAGTGCGAAACCCATGGTTGAGACTTTCGCGTCATATCGGGTAGCCATATAAGCATGCCCAAATTCATGTGCTATTTTAATAAACACCAGACCTGCAACATAAGCCATCAAACCTTTAACATCAAAAAAGTATGCAAAGCTATTAATAAACACATCCCACTCTCTAGCAACCGAGTAAATTCCTACCAGGCCTAAGAAGATAACAATATTTCTAAATACAGTAGAAAATAAACCTTCGAGATACGGCAGGGTTAATTCAAGAAAATCATGTGGCTTAACTAAAGGAATGCGTATGAATAAATAGTTTTTTATTACCCATGTCAGCCAATGTTTCTTAGTCGCATAGTATTGATCCAGATAATCTTGATTACGCCCACTTACTGAAGACACAGTTAAACTATTGGCATATAAAAAAACTATTAGTTCATCTATATCTTTTGTTGATAATTGACATGTCGTCTCAGCATTAACCTTATCTATCAACTTCCTCTGGCTTCCTACAGACCAGCGGGAAAGCAACTGAAATGCAAACCAACCAATTCTAAAATAGCGATTTCTAACTGAGTCAAATATATTCCAGGTAGGAACCCCTTCGCTATTTGAAGGGCCCTTTAGCAGAGTGAGATCTTGCCTCAACTCAGGCAAAACCAAATCCTCTGTCACCTCTTCACTCACAATCCAATTAATTGCCTAAATGCGGAAATCGGTCGACGAAACAAATAGAAAAACAGAGAAACTTTCTCTCCATAAATTTTCGCAGTGCCATGTAAGCCTATACGCAGATCAGAATTTTCTTCAACGAAATCAGCATCAAGCTTATAAACCAAAATATCATTAGCCGAAAGAGTCGCTTTATAAGAGGTATGAGTGATATTGGCAGGCAATGAATTTAATGGAGATATATCCAGAAATACTGCTACATCAGCTCCACCATCAATTAATATGGCATCACTCACTGCAAGTTCTATTTTCAACTTAATTTTATTAGGATCTGCAATTTCCATAATCCTTTCACCGACACTGACATGCCTGCCCTTCCAGTCATCTTTGTCGGAATAAATCAACAACCCTTGATTTTCTGCCTTAACCTCTACCCGCCAAAGTAAATCATTTGCATAATCTAACTCGGACTGTCGTAATTCCACTTGGGACTTTAATATAGAAATTTCAGATTTACTTTGATTATCACCAAAGGCAGCTTGAGAGGCTTTGCGCAATTCAGCTTCAGTCACTGATAATGTTTTCTTTGCAATTGCCGCTGAATTTCTGAAACTGGTATCTTCAAAAAATAGCAGCGTCTCACCTTTAGCAACCATGACATTAGGGTCTTTAACAAGCTCTCGCACAACACCGTCAATAGGCGCACTAACAATCACAGAATCTTTTGCAACAATCTCTACAGGAGCCAGTGCAGATAAGCGAATAGGAATAAATGAAGCAAGAAATAATGTTAGCAACACTGCCCATGTAATATACCGAGCTCGATCTGATTTTCTTAGAATACGCCGCTTTCCACCCAAAGCGCCTATCGAATGAGCATATGAATCAGACACTCGTTTAAGCAAGGCAACTTCATTATCATTCCAGGGTGTTTCTTTAGCAACCCAAAGCCCTCCCACCATGGTCCCATCATATAGTTTCAATGGTACCCATAGCACAAATGGCAACGAATACCCTGTCCAATCATCTTTATACTTCTCAGGACAACTTGCTTAATCCAACTTAAGAATATTATCCATATTCTTGGACTGCTGAAGATTAGCGACCATCTTATTTAACCAAGCAATATAAGGTTCATTGGAATCTATTACCGCTATGCTTGAGGCAGTGTCAACTGTATAGGTCCCACTTGAAAGACCGCTTATAATAAATAAAAATGCTTGGCGATAACTCACTATCTCCCGAGTTTCATTGACAATAAGAAAGTGTAGCTCTTTTAAAGTTTCGGCATGACGTGCATTTGCTTCTAATTGAAGCAACGCATATAGTTTTTCTTTTTCGCCTTGTTCGTTAGTACTCATAGCACTAACTCATAGTGACTACTCAATGTGGTTAAAATATGCACTTCCGCTCATGCCTGACAAAACATTTGCCTGTTCAGTAAACACACCTTTTATTGAAATAGTTTGACTCACCGGATCAACTGTTGCTCCAATTTGAACTACTTTAGCCTCAAATGTCGCTTGAATTTCATCAATATGGATTTCAAACATAAGTCCTTTCCGCATCCACACAAGCCAGCTAGAAGGAACAATCACTTCTATCTCTAGTTGTTTATCATTAAGTATCGATAGTAACTCCTGGCCTTCAGCAACACTTTCATAAGGATTAACTCCTAAATCAACGACACGACCATCATAAGGAGCTTTAATAGTACACATGCTAGCCATAATAGCAGTGATTTTAAGGTCGGCCTGTGCCTGTTTGACGTCTATTGCTGCGAGCTCTACTTCTACCTCGCTACTTGCGTTAAGTGCTAACAGGCTCTTCAAATTTTCAAGAGTTTTCTTTTTCCCATCAAGCGCAGCTCTTGCCGATGCTTGATGCGCCCAGAATAGCCCACAATCAAATTCAACTAAAACATCACCTTTTTTAAAAGCATCACCATTTTTATAGGGTAACTTTTCAATTTGAGCTGCTGTCTCGCTAGATATGATCGCTGATGTTGTTAGTTTAATTAAGCCACGAATAACTTCGACTTGCGAACTGGGTTGATCAACTAACGTCACATCAGAGTTTTCAGCACTTAATGCGTTACTGAGCATCCAGAAACACAGCGCGAGTAAAAATCGAGCGGTTAATCTAGTATTTTTCACAGTGGCAAACAACGCTTAGAGAGATCTTGTAGTGTGTTCTCTCAATGCTAAATCTATCAACATAGAGTTTCTTAACTTCAAGGTTTGCATATTAGTGTGCTTAGGTAGCTCTTCAAAATATTTGCGCAACTCTTGTGTATAAAGTTCAATATCATTGACATCGATATTTTCTGGAATAGAATCCACTCCAATGGCCACATATATGTCTGCGTGGGCACTTTGAAGGTCAGCGTGAGCGACATCGTAACGAACTTCAGCAACCAATGTAGAAATTTCCTCCTGAATAACACTCTGGTCACCAGCTGATTTCGTTTTCGCGACAGCGTAAACCTTCTCCATTATCTTAGTTTGAGTATCATGGTACTCAGACCACGCTTCAAACGCACTTTTAGAGCTGCCAAATTGAGCTAAGTAACATGTACTTGAGTGAGTATTGCCATGCTCATAGCCACACGCTGTGCTTTAAGCACATAATCTCGCCTCTCTTGGACAAGCTTCGTGGTTGGAAACTTAAATATATTGAACAAATTCCAACTAACCGCTGCCCCGTAACTGGCCCAGTTATCATTAAATAGAAAACTATTATCACTGCGAGTACGGCCAATATTTAAATCAATACCAGGCAACAGTGTTAATAATACCGCTTTTGCCTCTTTCGAATTAATTCTTTGTTGATAGCCTATTTCGCGCAACTCTGATCGATTCATCAAAGATAACTCTTCCATTACTTCAATATCCATGTGCAAATCAGGTATGGTGAGTTCATCGCGTGTAGGAATTTCTAACTCATAGGGAGTTCCTGGCGGTAAATTCATTAAGGCAGCAAGCTGTAGTTTCGTTGTTGATAAATCGCGTTGGATCTGGTTCACAGTCAGCCTAACATCCATTAGCTCACGCTGATAAGTTAACTCTTTTAACGGCGTTTCTAAACGATTACTTTCGATTTTTTGTGACCGCTCCAACGCCTGAGTAACACTTGATAATACGTTAGTTAATTTTTCACTTAATCGGTCATGACTGGCAGCGCGCCAATATAAACTACGCACATCTCGTATTAGTCGAGTAACAACTTTTCGTCTCTGTTCTTTCGCAACTAAAACTGCATCCGCGGCTTGTTGTGAACGAATATATGAAACACCAAAATCTAAAATAGACCATGACAAACCAAGCTCAGTAGTCGCTACATAACGATCAGATGAGGTTGATGATTCTAATGACTCAACACCGGTAAGCAATGATCTACTAGACGCACCACTATCCTTACTCCGCCCGGCATAATCTAAGTCAGCGGCAAACTCAGGTAATTGATCGAACTTAGTCAATTCGAGCTCTGCTTCTGCTAAAACTTTTTCTGACGTTTCAAGTTTCAAATCAAGGTTATAGTTAAGCGCTCTAGCCATCGCTTCATAGAGAGAAATAGGCCGTTCTGTTAAGGGGACTCGTGTCTTTTGCAGAAGTTCTTTGTCAAATTTCGCTAGGATTTTCAACTCTTTCTCAGTGAACGCTTCCGGAGCCGTTAAACAACCAGATAGCATCAGCAACAGAAAGAGAACACCTAAAGCCGAGAAATAATTTGAAAGCGATCTTTGCTTCTTTTGAGTTAATTGATTCATTTTTTTAATTTATAATATATTATAATTTACATCGAATCATACTAAACATTCATCTAAAATATAGATTAATGCTGACGTAGTCACAGAACATTTACCAAGTGTATGATATTAAACAGAATTGAAGTGAAAAATCAAGCGTATAACGTTGAATTAATAATGATTATTTCATCTTTGTGGCGGCACCAGAACGATAGGGTCCTAAACTTCTAATAAAAACTGTCATTTAGACAGCGGCCTTTCAATAGATTCGATAAATTATTACTTCTCTACATCAAATCAATCTATGTTATATAGAATATCTTAGATTGATTTGCCCCCCGCTCAACTATTGAACATACTGCTAGTCGCAAACTGCTTGGCAAACGTATCAATTTGACTTGAGAAAGGCTGCACTCCAGATAAATCCAAATCATCACCATCAGAAATTTCTGTCACCTCTCCGTTGCCCGCATCGACTTGGATATATTTCAATACTTCCACACCATCAGCTAACTCAACCAACACTCTTAGCTTAACGTTCTCCACACCTTCTGGAGCATCTCCGGACAATTGTCCACTATCCGCATCAAATTGTAACCAAGGCGGCAATGCTTCGCCATCTGCTTGACTAATACTCATAGCCTCTACCTCTGATCCAGAAGATTCTACAAACTTAATATCCAAGAACAAAGATCGATTGACAGACCCAGAGTTTATCTCTAATTGGTCGCTAGACTCGCCAGCACCTAATAATGAGCTCGTCTCAGCAACATCTGAACGATAAACATATCCTACTAACGTACCTGGTCCAGTTATTGTGGTATCGCCAATTGAATATGAATAAGATGACCGGTTTTCAAACGCATTTGAACTAACTAAGCTTGACTCACTAATCGCCGAGCCGGGTACGCGTAACTTATTCGGGCCTGTGAGGCTGTTACTGTCACCCCCATCGCCATCGCCAGAATCAGAATCAGCAATCTCCAACAAAATATCACCCAATGCAATAGGAGTGTCGTCAATAACTTCAGCAATGGTGGTCGTCGCATTATCATTTGTAATATCAACAATCAGGTTCTCAAAACCACCTGCTGTCGCACTACCTGTCACCGCACCCAAGGTGACCGTGAAATCTTCAGAGCCTTCAACTGCACCGTCTGTTAACGCTGCAATATCAAAGGTGCCGCTGCTTGTACCTGCAGCAATCGTCACATCCGCAACACCGGTGAAATCTGCACCCTCATTCGCAACGCCACTGTAACTCAACGCGATCGTTACAGCTGTAGTGGCATTAACTGCATTACCACTTGTATCTTTGATTGTTACTGTATAGGCGCCGGTTGTTGCACCTTCGCTTACAGTACCTGGACCGGCAATACTAATTAATGCGTCATCAACGACATCAGTCACCACCGTCACTGCCGGCGTTGTGGCGAAGACCAATTTTTCAAAGTTACCGCCAGTCGCGCCCGTGATCGCCACGCTGGCGTTAGCTGAAACATAAACATCATCACTCACCGTCACGACTGAGGTGCCGGTGGTCGCGCCGTCCGCAATGGTAATTGCTGTGCCATTGTTTAAGTTCACGGTGACCGCGCCGTCGGCCGCATTGCCGAGTGTTGCCGTGTACGTGATGCTCCCACCTTCGGTCACCGGCGTTGTCGCACTTAAGGCCAACGTCGTATCATTATCATTGATAATCGTTGTGACTTTATCATTGCCTGCCTTGACTGAAGCCGTCACTGCATTCGTGCCTGCTGCTCCTGCCAACCCAACAAGGTAGGTCTCATTGACTTCAACTAGTGCGTCATCGGTAGCTAGAAGACTAATGGTTAAATCAGTCATACTGGAGCCATTCGTAGGCGATGTATAGGTCAGTTTGGTTCCATTAAAAGACAGTTCAGCTCGACCTGCAATGGCGGTGTTGATTGCAGTAACGATGGCCGTATGATCAGCTGCACTAGTGGTGGTATCTGTTAAAGAGATATCAACACTGGCTGCTTGGTTGGCTCCGAATGTTCCTGATAAGCTAATCGTGTAACTTGCGCTAGCTCCCTCAGTGACATTAGCAGCACCCGTAATACTCCATTCTGTCGTGTTCGTAGAGGAGCCCGAATCCAAGTCGGCAGACGGGTTGTTGATCACGCCATCACCATAACTGGCACCAATTGAGGCATTATCATCGATGCCATCATTGTTCGCGTCGGCCCCACTTAAAGTTAAGCCGCTCTCTGAGGCGTCCGATGTACCATCGCCGTCAGAATCTGTATCTAGGTAGTCCGCTACTTCATCACCATCGGTATCTTTTGGTATGACAAACGTTCCGCCAAATTTGGGGCTGGCAGCGTCATTGCTATCGTATAGTGCAATAACACCATCAGCATCAGCATCCTTGTTATTTGTGCCCTCTATTCTGGCTGAACGCACTTCCATTATAGTCGTGTTCACATCCGGGTTCGATAGTGTAAAACTGCCGATGGATACCCCGGAGGCTAAGCCCAATCTTGCCGAAATATCGACACGGATATGTGGTGTAGTAGTATCTGGCACCTTCACGTTTGTGATCTCGCCGAGCGACCCACCCTGGGTATCGAATACTTTTATGGTAATGTTATCATCTCGAACTTGAGCTATATCCCGCCCGTAAATATCGATGACATATTTATTATTAACGTCTTGAGTGAACGAGCTATTTAATTTAAAATCTACGACTACATTAGCGGTGTTCTTTGCAACAAGACCATTGCCGGTGCCGTCAGTATTATCATACACAAAATCGGGCGTTGGGCTGGTTGGATTCTCGAGATTGTAACTAAAAGCATCATCGCCTAAGCCGGCTAGAGTACTATTAGAACCTAGATGATCCGCCGCATTAAATCCAGTGCCAAGACTCGCCGCTAAGCCAATCTCACCAGTCACCCCTCGGTTATTAGCATAGCCTGAGTGATTTTTCGCTTCAATCGCATCAGCGATGCCATCAGCGTCACTGTCTAAATCTATATAGTCAGCCAGCGTATCGCTATCACTATTAACCGGCGTTGTTCCAACCGTTGCGGTGAAAATATCTAATAGACCATCCCCATTAACATCAGCATTGCCTGTACCTATCCCTGATACGGCTTCCGCTTCGGCAATTGAAATGGTTCCATCATTATTGCTATCCGCTGCTATGATCGCTGCTGCAACACCGCTCTCTTGCAAATCACTGATGCCGTCATTATCGCTGTCAAGGTCTGCACTATTGGCAATGCCATCGCCATCGCTATCAGTCACGATGGCATAGTTATCATAAGATAATGCGCCACGATAGAAGGCGGTATCAAGATAGAAATCGGTGCTGCTGGCAGCGTAGGTTTTGGTTGAAGTATAGAAAGTCACGCCATCCTTTTGATAGGTAACCGTGCCATTCCTGGTAGTAATGGAGAGTTTTTCACCGGCCATATAGGTGCCGAAATCACGAATGGGGACACCATTTTCAAGGATGCTAAGGGTACCCGCATTCGTATAAATAGCGTAATCGATGTCGGAAAAAGAACTGCTGGTTTCGTTGATCCCAAGCCCAGATATCGCAATACCAGTGTTATTGGAAACCGTCCAGCTGACGGTGAAATTATCGTTGCTGCCATAGGTTGAGAAATTGTCTGAGCGTGCGCCGTTCTGGCCCCACTCAGAGCTTGATGAACTAGAACCACCATAGCTAACACTATTGCTGGAAGTGGTGACACCAGTAGTGTCGGTTATCGTCCAAGTGGTGATATCACGATCACCTTCAGTAACATCGAGTATGCCATCATTGTCATCATCGCCATCAACTAGCAGGCCACCAAAGTTATCAAACCCGGCTAGTTGTGCATTAAAGGCCTTCGCCTCAATCGCGCCTGACGCAACTTCTAAATCCCAATCACCGCCTAATTGCTCTGCCCCAGTTAAATCATCCGAGGCGGCAATGTCTGCGCCGGTTGCTTTAGATAGTGCATTAGCAGCCGCTTCGCCAATGTCTCCTTCTGCAAAATTACAGCCATATAATAATATGTCAGCATCTGATGATAGTGCTTGACCAATCACCAATAATTCATCGGCATACTCGCCTTCAATTGACGCTTGCGTTAATGCCGCATTCCCTAAATTTAATTGCCCCGCTGTACCATGTGAAATGATATGTATTGCATCAATGTCATTGCGCTCTTTTATCGTATCGGCAATAAACTCAATACCATCTTTATCACCATCAATTAAGATAACTTCTGCTGACGCATCGATTCCTTTTAATAATTCTTCAT